>ENA-OQAN01000843-OQAN01000843.1-human-gut-metagenome-genome-assembly--contig:-NODE-843-length-14743-cov-2.175287_pt1 | contig 14743 bp, 16 predicted proteins | sample MGYA00242735_ERZ504527 | MGnify/ENA primary metagenome ERZ504527 (study PRJEB26092, sample SAMD00036230) | human gut metagenome | host: Homo sapiens | study: EMG produced TPA metagenomics assembly of...
CTGCGGCCCTGCGTTGCCGCGATCGCCCAGCGGACCATTGTTTGCATTGCTCATGGTTCCATTACAGCAACTCGCGCATGCCACATGTATCGGGGAACACCCTGAATCTGCCCTGAACACTATATGAATGCCCTGAAACGGCGTCCCTTACAAGGCACAATAGAAGTATGAAATCCTTAGGAAAACCGTGGTATACGCAAAGCCAATACGACCAGGCGAGCGCCGTATATATGCGCTACTGCTGCGATCAAGCCCTGCATGAGGGACGTCCGCTGCCGACGCAGCCGGCCAAACTGCCGTTGATGCGTCCTCCATACGGACGCATGGGAGCCGGCGTATGCAAGGCGATCAGCATGCATTTGGGCATTGCCGTGCTATGGGTGCGCCTGTTTTTCCTCGCCACCACATGTCTGTTCGGTTCAGGGCTCATCGCTTACATTTTCCTGTGGATGGCACTTCCCGTGGGAGACCCCATACAGCAGACGTACATTATTGCCGGCAAACGTTCTCCATGGCAGGCACCGCTTTCCCGGGGCAACATGCCGTACGGGACATATCCCGTTTCCCCGGAATATCAATCTTTTACAGCTCCGCAAGATGGTCCGCACCCGCAACCACCATCTTTTGAAGATACGACTGCATGCAACGACGGAACGCATGGCGATACGCAATCTTCCAGCGAAAGTCTTGAGCAGACACTGAAGAAAGCACCAAAACCCGCTTTGCTTGCATTAGCTGGTCTGATGCTGCTTTCCATCTGTTTCGTCATGTTCGCAGGCGGTGTTGAACGCACTCTGATTGTGCCCCTGCTGCTTGGTCTGGTCGGCATCGGCGTCTCCTGGTTGCGTTTCAATGCCGAAGAAGGTCAGTTATGGACGATGCTTGGCGGCATTGCGATTATTTTCGCCGCATACGCTTTGTATGTCAGTTCCTGCATGCATTTTGACGCGTTTTCCATGATTCGCATACTGTGCGCCGGTTTGGCACTGCTGATTGGCGTATTGCTTGCGATTGTGCCATGGATCATGGCGCTGATTCGCGATTTGGGCACGGAACGCGCATCGAAGGAACGCGAAGAGGAACGTGCCGACATGACCGCGCATCTGCATGATGGCGTACTGCAAACGTTGGCGCTGATTCAGTTGCATGCCGACGATCAGCAGACGGTGTTTTCGCTGGCGCGTCGCAGGAACGCGAATTGCGTGAATGGCTGTATCAGGAACGCACCACGTCTGACCGTTCCGTGAACGCCGGTTTGAAAGAAATCGCCGCACATGTGGAAGACACGCATGGCAAGCCGATCGAAGTGGTGACGGTGGGCGACGCACGTCCAAGCGCGCAAACCGATGCGCTGCTTGACGCCACGCAACAGGCGCTTATCAATGCGGTAGCGCATGGAGGAGAGCCGATTTCCGTCTACTGCGAGGCAAGCAGCAAACTGGTGGAAGTATTCGTACGCGACCATGGCAACGGATTCGACGTGAATGCCATCCCCGCGAATCGCCTTGGCATTCGTGAATCGATTATCGGACGAATCAAGCGACGTGGCGGTACAGTGGAGATAGTATCGAGACCGCAATGGGGCACGGAGGTGCGCATGCATATGCCAATCGCAGACATGCCCGCATCCACAGCCGCCGACACGAATGCGCAGCAATCGCACGAACCGCAAAGCAACTCACAACAAACCGATTTTCCCAATCACCATAACCGTCAATCCAACAATCAACGTACCAATCAATTCAGCAATCAACCTACCAACCATTTTGAGGAGCAGCAATGAACGAGCAGGAACAGCAGATACGCATCGCCATCGTTGACGATCATGAAATGTTCCGTGCGGGCGTTATCGCAACGCTGCAGCCGCATTTCGACATCGTCGGGCAGGCGTCCGATGTCGAGGGATCGGTGGCGATGATCGCGCAGACGAAGCCGAATGTGGTGCTGCTTGATGTGCATGTTCCCGGCGGCGAGGGCGGCGGCGGAGCTGAAATTCTCATGAAATCGCGCGCATACTCCCCTAATACCGTGTTTCTGGCACTGTCGGTGTCTGATTCGCCGCAGGATGTCGGATCGGTAATTCGTGCCGGAGCGCAAGGCTATGTGACAAAGACGATTTCCGGCGATGATTTGATTTCTTCCATCAAGCAAGTGCATGAGGGCTATGCCGTGTTTTCGCCGAAATTGGCGGGATTCGTGCTGTCCGCTTTCCAAAATGGCTCACCGGCTGGCATGGGCGGCTCTGCAAGCGGACCGATCCACGATGACGAGCTGGACCGCTTGTCGAACCGTGAGCAGGAAGTCATGCGCTTGATCGCGCGCGGCTACACGTACAAGGAAGTGGCTGCGGAACTGTTTATTTCCATCAAAACCGTGGAAACGCACGTCAGCTCCGTACTACGCAAACTGCAGCTGTCAAACCGCACCGAACTCACCCGCTGGGCCGCCGACCGCCGCATCGTATAACCGAAGAATCTTCCGGCTTATTTCGTCATATTCTGCGTAGACGTTGCGGACAGGCGTACATAGCCGGAATGATGCATGGTGAATCGCATGCGATCAGCGATATACACGTCAGTGGCACGCTCGAACGGGCATCCATCCGACGCATAGGCGATCCGGTGAATGCGCATCAGCGGAGTTCCCGCCTCGATCTGCAGCAGCTCGTTCTCCTGCTCGTCGCCGACCACCGATTCCAATGTTTCGTCGACATTGCACGGATACACGCCATAATCACGTTCGAACATGGTGTAGAACGGGGTCGTCAAATCGCGTGTAAGGAACAGAGGAAACAGATATGCCGGCAAATGCGACCGTTCCAACGAAAGCGGCCGATTTTCGATATACCGCAATCGCGTAATGTCGTAGATCATCGGATGCTCGCCCGGCAATCGCAGCAAACGCACGTCGGAAACGGAAGCCGGGGCAATCACCGCCTGCAATACTTTCGACGAAACGCGCATGCCTTGTCTTCGCGCGATCGTCGGCAATGATTCCACCGTGTTGATATTGCGTTCCAAACGTCCGTCCGATATGACGATGCCTCCGGCACGACCGATTTTGCGGATGATTTCATGATCGGATTCCAACACGGTCAACGCATTGCGCAAATCGGAACGGCTGACGCCAAGACTGTCGGCGAGCGCCCGTTCGATCCGAGTTTCTCTCCGGGAAGAAGCTCCTGTTCACGAATGCGAGCGCGGATACGGTAGACCAGTTCGCTCGTAGCGCTTCGCGTGCGCCTGATGCCGGTATGATCTTCCATATCCGCGCCCTTTCTTTATGGTTATCTGTCGTTTTACAGCTTCAATGTTTCCAGAGTCTTCATGAATCCATCCATGAACCAATCCACATCGGATTCGCTGAACACCAGCGGCGGGCGCAGCTTGAGGATATTGCCGTAACGGCCGCATACGGAGGTGAGGATGTGGTTGTCACGCAGGGTTTCGAGGATATCGAGCGCTGCCTGCTGGTCGGGATCCTTGGTGCCCGGCTTGACGATTTCGCAGCCGATGTACAGGCCCGCGCCACGCACGTCGCCGATGCAGGGGTGTGCCGGCATAAGCGACGCGACGGCATCCTTGAATATTGCGCCGACCTTCTTGGCGTTGCTCATGGTGTCTTCGTCACGCATCACTCAAGCACCGCCTGGCCGCGGCCATGCATACCGGGTTGCCGCCGAAAGTGTTGAAGTAAGGAATGGAGCCTGCGAACGGTTCAAGTACTTCGTGGCGGGCGGCCATCATCGACGTGGGCAGACCGTTGGCCATGGGCTTGCCGGATGTGACAGATCGGGAACAATGCCTTGGCGTCCGAATCCCCAGAATGCGTCGCCGGTGCGAGTGAAGCCCGGCTGCACTTCGTCGGCGATCCATACGCCACCCAGTTCATGAACGGTGTCGATCACCGGCTTCAGATAGCCGACCGGATCGGGGTACACGCCGTCGGAGGAGAAGATGGAGTCGGCAAGCAATGCCGCAAACTTGATGCCATGACGTTCCATATCGGCAACGGCCTTGCGCACTTCGCCAGCCATCCAGTTGCCGAATTCCTCGGCGGCGCATTCCGCGGCAGGCTTGCCGTCAATGACCAAGCGGTAAGTGTCCGGCGTGGGAATCATGCGCATGGTCAAGCCAAGCGTTTGCGCGGTGCCGAGCGCTGGGGAAAGCTTGGAGGTGAGTGCCGAATTGCCATGGTAGGCCTCGCTGGTCACGATCACGCCTTCGCCGCCAGTGTAGGTCTGTGCTACGCGAATGGCCAGATCGTTGGCTTCGGAACCAGTGCACTGGAACATGATGCGGTCAAGTTCGTCAGGCATGGTGGAGAGGATATCTTCCGCATAATGCAGGATGTTCTCATGCAGGTAGCGCGTGTGGGTGTTGAGCATCGAAGCCTGCTGGGTAAGTGCATCCACCACGCGCGGGTGACAGTGGCCGACGGATGCGACATTGTTGTACACGTCCAAGTATTCCTCGCCGTCGGATCCCAAAGATGCGAGCCACGGCCCTTCACCAGATGCACTGGATTGCGGTAGAACAAACGGTAGGCCGGACCAAGCACGTCACGCTCTTCGGTTAGTTTGCGTGTTTCTGGGTCGAGCGCGGCCGCCATTTCCGGACGGAAGCTATTGGTGTCCATGATGGTTGATCGAGTTGCATGATTCCTTCTTTCGTTGGCTTCCTGTGGCGTTACCCACACGGTAACGCAGTAATGTTGGGTGGCTGATACAGCGCAGAAACAAACCATTTCCGCTGTTTTCCACCTATTTGGTTGACCTTTTTACATATTTCCGATGATTGAAAAAGGCCGCATCCCAGATGAACACGGCCTTGGCAATATCGTTTTATTTCAAGAAAACGAAACGATAATCGCAGAAAATCAGTCAGTCTTCAGTCTTATATGCGACCTTTCCGCCGGAAGCGGCGAACTCTTCTTCCGGAGAAAGCACCAGGTGCTTACGTCCGTAAACCGCGAAGAAGATGGTCGCGAGAACGTAGATGACCACCATGGCGTAGACGGCCAGTCGATAATCCGGGTTCAGCAGCACGGCAACGAAAATGCAGAATGCAAGCAAACCTGCGATTACCGCGCCCGGCACGCCGAACGGGCTGGTGAACGGACGCTTGATATCAGGCATCTTCTTCCTGAGGATCACATAGGAAACCATCTGCAGCAGATATGCCAGCACCGCCCCCCACACAGCGATGTTCAACACCACCGAACCGGCGCCATCACCGCCGTACGCGATGATGAACAGGGCTGCGAAGCCGATGATCGCGCCGACGACCAGACCCCAGTACGGCGTCTTCTTCTTACCGGTCAGCGACAGGAACGCCGGATAATAGCCCGCACGGGACAGTGAATACAGGTTGCGGCCATACGCGAACATAATGCCTTGGATGGAAGCGAGCAGACCGATCAACGCGAATGCGGACAGCACCGCGGCGAGATTGCCCGGCAGAATCGCACGATAGCCATCCAGCAACGGCTCATCGGAACCAGCGAGCGCTTCGGAACCGACCACAGCCGGGTTCAGGAACACGATGATCAGCGCGGACAATCCCAGCGTGAAAATGCACAGGCGGGACGACTTCGGAATGTTCTTTTCCGGCTCACGCACTTCCTCTGCAGCCAGAGGCAGCTGCTCAATACCAAGGAACAACCACATGGCGAACGGCATGGCGTAGAAGATGGCACCTGGCCGAACGGCAGGAACGCGGAGTTGCCTTCGGTAGGCGTGATATTGAGCAGCGTGGAGAAATCGGCCTTACCAGTGGCGAAAGCGCCGATACCGAACAGTGCGACGATGGCGAGCGCGGCGATCGACACGACTTCGGCGAAACGGAACGACGTTTCGGCGCCTAGCCAATTGACCACTACGAAAATCGCATACAAGGCAAGCCACCAAACCCAAGCCAAGCCATGATCGTCAAGCGAATATCCGGTCAGGTTCGACAGGATCGCATCAGCGTATGCCGACGAGAAGTAGACGATGGTGCTGCGGTCATCACATACTCGATGGTTTCCGCAAGGCCGGTGAAGAAGCCGCCCCACGGACCATGGCGGCACGCGCGAAGGAATACGCGCCACCCGTGTGCGGCATGGCCGACGCCATTTCGCTGATGGAGTTGAGCATAAGCACGTACATGAGGTACACCACGATGGCGGCCACCAGCATGCCACCCCATCCGGCTTGGGCGATGCCTCCGTTCCAGCCGGAGAAGTCGCCGGAGATCACCGCGGAAATGCCGATGGCCCATAGACCGAACGCTCCCGCGGTTCGCTTAAGCTGTCGTTTTGCGAAATAGTCCTTGTCGGTTTCAACGTAGGTCACGCCGCCTATCGATCGTCCCGAAACAGTTGACGCAGTATTGTAATCGCCTTCCTCTCTTATTGTTCGGCGAGTTATGCCATTGATTCCTCGTTTGGTTGGTTGCGGTCAGATGTTGTTAAGTTATAAAAATTGAGATTTTCGTAATTGCGTATTTTTACGTGCTTACGATTGGATTTCTTGGATTGTCTGGTTTCTGCGTAATTACGCTTGTTTCATGCAACTTGCCTAATGCAGCAGCCAGAGCGGATCCTCAAGATAGTTTTTTGCGCACATCACGCTGCCGGGAGCCTGCTGTGCAGCGAGACCGTCGGGCAGGGCATCCTCAGCGGTGCTGGTGGTCCAGCCGAGCATCTGCATGCGTCGGATCATGGAAAGCGCGGACATGATACGCAGTTCCTCATCCGTGAACGAACCTGCGACGCGCTGGTATCCCTTGACCCACGCCTTGGCAAGATCGGGAGCATACGGTTCATGTTCGATGAAACTCAGCGATGAAGCGTAATCGTAGAGATACCAGCTGTATCCGGCATCGTCGAAATCGATGACGGTCAGTCTCCCGTCATTGCCGCGAATCACGTTCGACGGGCGCAAGTCGGCATGGATAAGCCCCAAGTTTCGTTGGTTCTCGGCACTTTCATCACCACGTCCATGGCCTTCCACAGCGCGGTGTCGCACAGCTGCTTCTCTTCGTCGGTGAGATTGGCGTTTTCCCAACGTCCCCAACGCGGTGCCGGACCAACCATGTTCGAAAGATCCCAATTGAAGCGGGTGAAACCGTACGGTTTGCTCCACGTGCGCGACTGCTCATGGAATTTCGCAGCCCATTCACCGATCGTCTCGTAATACGGTGCAGGATTCTCAAGATCTTCCAGCACGGTTCCTTCCACATATTTCGTGGAGATCACCGTCCAGCCGACACCGTTCAGATCAGTGATTTTCGTTACGAACGTGCCACGGATGGTGGGAACCGGATTGATCAGGCTGATACCTTCGATATCATGCAACGCATTCAACCAGCTGATTTCCGACGCCACCGCCTCGGGACCTCCCACATAGCCCGGCTGCGAGACACGTACCACGCCTTGGGGCTCGCCGTCCAGCAACAGCAGGAACGTCGCGTTCTCGGATACGGTGATGAGGTTGAGTTGCGCCCGCTGGTGGTCGATGCCCCAAGCCGCGCAAACGCCTTGGAAAAGCCAGAATGGTGCGGGGCATCCTTTGGTGAGCCCACTGAAAGTGTCTAGACTGACCGCTTGCGTAGGATCGTCAAGCAAGCTAGTGATCTGCTGTGCCATGGTGGCCTCGATTCATACATGGGATTTTTCCTGTGAGAGACATGTCCGTCAGTAAAACCTCTTCACGAAACTGTCGATACCCACGATTGTGCCGGAATCGTCCGTTACAATCACCACCGCACTGTTACGCCGCAGTTACAAAAGCGCACCGCAAGATTAATGGCTCATTACCGATGCCAGCCGAGCATCATCCAAGTTTTGGCGCAATATGCACGACATACAAAAAAGCGGGGTTTGCTGAGCAGAACTCAACAAACCCCGCAGAATCAAAGTCCTTACCTATCCTACGATGGAATCAGTATCAGTGACGGTGACCAGCGGCGTGAACAATGCCATGGTGCTCAATGCCATCTGATGGTTTTCTGGCGAACTGCCTGCACAAGCGTCAGCAGCAACGCGTACCGCTACACCATTGTCAGCCGCGGCGAGCACAGTGGTAAGCACACAGCAATCGGTGGCGACACCACATACCGTGATCTTTTTAGCGCCTTTAATGCTTCGCTCAGCACGCTTCCCCACTTGCCGAAAGTGTCGCAACTGACCACGGCATGGCCCTGCGCCAATTCCGCGGTATCCGCGGTGAGATCGTACATCGGATCGTCGGGAGCAACCAAAAACTGCGGCCAATCTTTGAAATAATCAACCCAAGCGTTTTGCGGTGGCTCAGGCGCAACATATCGCGTATAGACCACACGATCGCCGAACGCCTTAGCCAATCGTGCGAACGCTTCATCAGTAGTGTGATAGGAGCCGTCCGGGCAAGCCCATGCGGACCATTCACTTTCCGCAAAAACACGCTGCCTGTCGATAACTACCAGCCATTCATCTTCCGCAATCATGACTTTTCCTTTCCTTGTATTATCGCAATAAGCAACTCATGCTTCCGAAACCGGCAGATCAGCTTCCTGCTTGGCAATATCGCCACGCTGGAACATCAACGATCCCGCAAGACCAATAATCAGCGCAACAATCACACCAAGATTGGCGGCAGCCCAACTACCTTCTTTGCCACCGATAAGGAACAGCAGATACCCCTGCCAGTTCAGCCAGCTGGCGGCAGTGTTGACCACCAATCCCCAACCAAGCACGGTACCGACGACAAGAATGGCGAAAGACTTACCGTTCCACGCACCGTAACGCCCCTTCGGATCATACAAATCAGCGGTGCTGTAATCCTTTTTGCGAATGATCACATCGGCCACGAACATGCCGGCCCATACGGCCATCGGCACACCGAGCGTGGTCAGAAAGCCTTGGAACGGGCCAATGAACGTGTCGGAGAAGAAAGTCACGTAGACCACACCAAGCACAGTCAAAGCGGCGGTGAGCGCGGCAGCCACGGTACGCGGCAACTTCACACCGAACGACAGCAGCGCAAGCCCGTTGGAATAATTGTCCATAATGGAGCCGGACATCAAACCGAGCACGGCCACAATGGTGTACGGAATCAAGTACCAGGTCGGCAGAATGGAAGCCATGGCTCCAATCGGATCATTTCCAACGTTTTCCGCCATGTCGGCATTGGAAACCGCGAGCAGCAGACCGTAGAAAATCAGGAACACATTGGCAATGGACGCACCGAATGTGGTCCAGAACACAATGCCGCCATTGGAGGAGTTGCGCGGCAGATAGCGCGAGTAATCGGCAGCGATATTCACCCAGCCCAAGCCAAAGCCGGTCATCACGAAGAAGCAGCAGCCGAGCATGGCCGGCAATGATCCCGCCGGAACCGAGGCAATGGCGGAAAAGTCAATATGTCCCCAGCCGAGGATAAAGAAACCGACGGTGATCACACCGGTCACGATGGTGATGACCTGCTGACAACGCATAATCAGGTCGTATCCGAAAATACCTGCGACCACCACAAGGCCGACCACCACAATGGTGGAGATGATCTTGGGCGCGACACCAGAGCCCCAACCGAGTTTTTCGATGGTGCTTGATAATGCCAACACAGCGGTGGTGGTCAGTGAAATCTCCCAGCCTAATGTGGCGATCCAGCTCAGAGCCGCTGGCACTTTGGCACCTTCCACGCCGAACGTGGCGCGGGTGAGCACCATGGTGGGCGCGTTGCCGCGTTTGCCCGCGATGGAAATGATGCCGACCAGCAGGAACGAGATGACCACGCCAATAATGGTCATGGCGGTGGCCTGCCAGAACGAAATGCCGAAACCGAGCGCCCACGCGCCGTACGACATGGCGAACATGGAAACATTGGCAGCGAACCAGGGCCAAAACAGACTGGCCGGCGTGCCCTTACGCTCCTCTTCGGATATGGTGTCGATACCCTGCTCCTCGATGGAGAGGGTCCCTTTCTCATTGCTCATGTGAAACTAATCTCCTTGAATCTGCCGAGCAACGCCGCGGGCAAGCGACATGCACGCCGCGTCAGCGCAATCGTGCACATGATATAACCACTTATAGTCATTTGTACCATAAGTCTTAGAACGCCCTTCCTAGGAGCCGCTCAACCTCCTTTCGATCAGGCAGGTAGCCGGCCCTGATCGCGTTACAGACAACGCCGAAGCAGCATTGGCGCAACGTACAGCCTCCTCCAACGGCACGCCTTCGCACAGCAGGGCGCACAACACACCCGCGTGACAATCACCAGCGCCATTGGTATCCACCGCTTTCATTGGAAAACCTGGAATTCGCAGCACTTCGTCACCGGGAATCGCCGACCACGCACCATCCGCGCCCACGCGAACGATTACAGGAGATTGCAATCGATCGCACAGCCACGCAACCGTCTCCTCATTGACATTCGCACTCTCAATCTCTTGCAGCATATCCCGCGAAACCTTGCAATCGAAGAATCGCCACTATCGAGCGCCGCCAAACGTTGCGCAATCAACGTTGCCTCGCGTTCATTGCACGACCATATCGGACGATATGCGAGCATCACACGGAAAACGTCATCATCAACTGCCGAGATCATCGGAGAAGGATCGAATACCGCAGTGAACTCACGATGTTCAGTCGTTCTTTTCACAAAAGCAAGCAGCGCGTCCGCAGTGTGATGCACCAACGTGTATCCGCTCACATGCACGACATCCCGCTTTTCTGGATTCACAGAATCGAACGCATCGGCACTGCCGTACGCTTCTGCGCCCCTCGTCGAAATGAACGTCCGTTCAGCATTCGCGTCGGTCAACGCCACGCAAAATCCCGAATCGTGCACGGCATCCCGCTTGCCGATATGCTGAATTTCCTGATTTTCCAACGTTTGCAGAATCTGCGAAGCCCACGGCCCCGTACCAATCACACCAGCATGAGACGCCTTAACGCCCATGCGGCGCACGGCATACAGCGTGTTGAAGCTGGCACCAACCTGCGTTTGCACATTGCCGGCGAACACATCTTCACCCGCACGCGGCACCGCGTCCACATTCATGGTCAGATCGACAATAACCTGCCCAAGAGAAATAACTTTTCCAGTCATTGCGATGCCTTTCGCACTTCCGTCATAGTTTCGCTAACTACGGTTCCTGCAGATCAAACGATATTTACATCATTAAGCGCACTATCATGCGTAACGCGCGTAGCGACGTAACAGTGCCGACCAAATCAAGGTGATTATCTTCAGCAAGTTGTGAAAGCACCTGATCAAGCATGGTTTTGTCGAAACCTTGCATACCATGCCACGCCCCCAGCATCGCGCCCGCAATAGCCGCAATGGTGTCAGTGTCGCCACCGATAGAAGCCGCGAAACACAAAGCATGCGTGGGATCGTCAAAAAAGCGCGCCGCAATGGCGAAAGCGGCGGCCACGGACTCGTTCGATTCCACGCTGGTACCGCAATTCCGTTGCAGCACAGCAGCGAATTCGTTGTCATTGAGCCTGCATCCATCAGTTTCGGCCCAATTCATGAAATATTGCACATGCGCAAGCACCGAAGCCTTTGCCGACCAATTGCCACGCTGTGGAAGCTCCGTACGAATTCCACCGCGAGGTGCAAAAAGTCACGTTCTCCTTCAATGGCAAAGCTCACCGCCGCAGCCACCAAAGTGGTCGCTTCAATGCCCTGCACCGTGTTATGCGTCACCACACAGGATCGCCAGGCGGCGTCGGCGAGCGCTTGGCCTGGACGGAATGCGATGCCACCGGCGTGGCACGCATTGCACCGCCGTTGGTGGTGCCGAATCGGCCGGTCTCTTCCAGACTTACGCCTTCGGTAAGTTTTTGCAGCGCTGCTTTGGTGGAAGGCCCCAGCAGGTCAAGCGATCCCTTGGCCTTCATCGCAGCTTCCCATTGCAGCAGATCGTGGGCGTATCGAGTGTTATCAATGCAGCCGTTATCGTCGATAAGTCGCCGTGCGAGTACGAAAGCCTGTTCTGTATCGTCGGTGACGGCACCAGCTTCATATTCGGTGCGATCGGCTGCTGCGGCACGGCATTCATAAGTTTCGTGATCGGACCGTCGTAATACCGGCGAATCTGCTTGTCCGACATGCTTTGCGTAGGCATTCCCAACGCATCGCCCAACGCAAGCCCAGCCATAGCTCCCATCGCTCGTTCCTTCATTTGCATCCCATTCTCACGCATAGTCACAGCAGCCTTTCTCACAACTCAGCCTGATCGTACACCGAACAACATCACAATCCCTCCCCAATCCTTCCAGTCACTGGAAGAAAGTGGACATTTACAAGCCTCTCAACGACCCAAATCTTCCACCCACTGGAGAAAAACAGACGCCCACAAGCCCCCCAGCGGGAAAAATCCCCCAGTCACTGGAAGAATCACCCCGCCACAGACCATCCCAGCGACCCAAATCCTCCACCCACTGGAAGAATCTGGACGCTCACAGGGCTAACAGCGGGAAGATTGTTCCAGTGGATGGAAGAATACGGACTCTCACGCGCTCCTAGCGGGAAGATTGTTCCAGTGGATGGAAGAATTGAGACTTGGAGTGCTGAGCCGAACTTGGGTGGAGTTTTACCCGGATTGCAGCAACAAAAAAGGCTTACCGGGCGCTTAGAGCGCTCTCAGTAAGCCTTATAGGCGGGTAAGGCGAGATTCGAACTCGCGGAGGCTTGCACCTCAACGGTTTTCAAGACCGTCTCTTTAGACCGCTCAGACACCTACCCATGTGCATCACGCACGAAACGCTAATATAGCACAACCCAAAGAACGAGGGGAAGAAAGCGAGCAAGGACAAAGGAAAGAACGCGGCGAAAACAAAAAAGAGGGGACCCGCTCACCGCGAGTCCCTTCCCATAAGCCAGAAAAGCCAGAAATCGGCAAATGCCAAATGCCAGGCATCCTCAGACTTCCATATTTCGTATTGCAGAAGTCCGTTTCAGCAGTTTAGTAGCTCAGCAACTCAGTGGAACCGATAAACAAACCCGAGTTACCAAACTCCACGAGCAACCCAAGCTATCAGACTCTGCCAAGCAAACCCAAACTCTATCAGGCTTCCCACTTGGTCGGCTCGATGACTTCCTTGCCACCCATGTAGGCACGCATGGCCTGCGGAATGACGATGGAGCCGTCCTTCTGCTGATGGTTCTCAAGAATGGCAACCAGCCAACGGGTGGTTGCCAGCGTACCGTTCAGCGTGGAAACGGCGCGGGTGCCACCATCTTCCATACGTTCGCGAATGTTCAGACGGCGAGCCTGATATTCGGTGCAGTTGGAGGTGGAGTCAGCTCACGGTAGCGACCCTGGGTCGGCACCCAAGCCTCGCAGTCGAACTTGCGGGCTGCGGAAGAGCCCAGATCGCCGGCAGCGGTATCGATGATGCGGTACGGCACCTCGACCTTGCCGAGCATTTCCTGCTCCATGGCCAGCAGGTGCTCATGCTCCTTGTAGGAGTCCTCCTGCTTGGTGTAAACGAACATTTCCACCTTGTCGAACTGGTGCACGCGGATGATGCCGGAAGTATCCTTGCCAGCTGCGCCAGCCTCACGGCGGTAGCAGGAGCTCCAGCCGCAGTAACGCAGCGGACCGTCAGACAGGTCGAGAATCTCGTTCTCGTGCATACCTGCAAGCGCCACTTCGGAGGTGCCGACCAGATACTGCTCATCAGGTTCGCGCAGACGGTAGATTTCGTCGGCATGGGAGTTGAGGAAGCCAGTGCCGCGCATCACTTCCGGACGCACCAGCGTCGGGGTGATGGCCAGCGTGAAGCCGTGCTCTTCGGCCTGGTCCACAGCCATGGTGAGCATGGCGATCTGCATACGTGCCACCTGGCCGCGCAGGAAGTAGAAGCGGGAACCGCCGACCTTCACGCCACGTTCCATATCGATGCCGGCAACGCCACGACCGAGGGTCAGGTGATCCTTCGGCTCGAAACCTTCGGCTGCGAAATCGCGGATCTGTCCAACCTTCTTGACCACCACGTAATCGTCTTCGCCACCTTCCGGAGCTTCCGGCTCAACCACGTTGGAGAGCTTCCACATGGCGGTGGTGTATTCTTCGGCTGCGGCGTCCGCTGCGGCCTTGTATTCGGAAACCTTCTGGGAGAGTTCCTTGGTTTCGGCAATCAGCTTGGCCTTTTCGTCGGCCGGAGCCGCGGCGACCTTCTTGCCGATTTCCTTCTGCTGCGCACGGGCAGCCTCGAATTCCTTCAGAGAGGAACGACGAACCTCGTCGGAGCGCAGCACCTCGTCGACCAGTTCGACCGATTCGCCACGCTTGCGCTGGGATTCCTTAACAACGTCAGCATGTTCACGAATGAATTGGATATCAAGCATGCCTCCTAGCCTAGTGCTGAAAGCCGACACCCGCCGCAGTCCTCTCATTTTTGTATACAACGTGCAGGAATCGTCGAATAAATCAGTCTTGATTCGCTTTTTTCGCATCTTCCGTGAACAATAGATGACATGCCTATGCCTGTTATCATTCTGATTGTCGTTCTTGCGGTCGCAGCGGTGTGCGCGGCCGTCTTTTTCGCAGTACGCGCGTATAAGCATCGCAAACTTGCGGAACAGCTCGACAAGCGCGACGATGATCAGGTGCATTACGCGTTTGTGATCAATCCTTCGAAACCGCAGGCGGAACAACGCAAGCAGCATATTCAGGAGTTCTGCGAGGCGAAGCATCTCACGCAGGTTGAATATATCGGAACGCAGCTTGATAAGGATGGTCGCGCCTTGCGCCGCTGGAAGCCTTGG
>ENA-OQAN01000844-OQAN01000844.1-human-gut-metagenome-genome-assembly--contig:-NODE-844-length-14729-cov-5.317833_pt1 | contig 14729 bp, 13 predicted proteins | sample MGYA00242735_ERZ504527 | MGnify/ENA primary metagenome ERZ504527 (study PRJEB26092, sample SAMD00036230) | human gut metagenome | host: Homo sapiens | study: EMG produced TPA metagenomics assembly of...
CGAGTTAAAAGGTGCCCTTGAGAATCCAACTGGTTTCTTTAAAAGAAAAAGAACATGTAATTGACAGAGTCTTCCCACAGGAGATGAAAAAATTTCCTGAAGGTGACCTGTAAATATCAGAAAATCAGCAGCATTTATGATATCCTGGAAGCATATGGCAATTACAGCCGCAAGCAGAAAGGAATTCTGAAAGCTGTTCTCACATATGTAACAAAACCGGAAGAAGCCCAGAAAGAGAAGATGGAAGATTTCCTTCGCAGGGAATTTGGAGCAAAGGAAATAATCCTTACTCTCAGAGAAGACAAATCTTTGATCGGAGGCTTCATTCTTTCTGCCGGAGACAAAGAGTTCGACTGGAGTCTCCGCGGACGTTATAACAATTTAAGACAGAAATTGACACGGAGGTGAATAAAAGTTGGCTGCAATGAATCCAGATGAAATCATTTCGATTCTGAAAGAAGAAATTAAGAATTATGACGAAATCAGCAAGGACCAGGAAGTAGGAACAGTCATCTCCGTCGGAGATGGTATCGCCACGGTACATGGTATTGATCATGCTATGTATGGCGAGGTTGTAACCTTTGAGAATGGTCTGAAAGGTATGGTTCAGGATATCCGTGCAAACAGCATCGGATGTATCCTGTTCGGTAAAGATACAGGAATCAAAGAAGGAACAAAGGTAGCAAGAACCCAGAAGCAGGCAGGTGTGCCTGTAGGTGACGCTTTTATCGGAAGGATCGTAAACGCTCTGGGAGCGCCGATCGATGGTAAAGGTGAGATCAAGGCAGACGGGTATCGTCCGGTAGAGAATCCGGCACCTGGAATTATTGACAGAAAATCTGTAACAGTTCCTCTGGAAACAGGTATTCTTTCTATTGACTCCATGTTCCCCATCGGCCGTGGCCAGCGTGAGCTGATCATCGGTGACAGACAGACAGGTAAGACTTCCGTTGCACTGGATACCATTCTGAACCAGAAAGGCAAAGATGTAATCTGTATCTATGTTGCAATCGGACAGAAAGCTTCCACAGTAGCTAAGATCGTATCTACTCTGGAGAAACACGGTGCTATGGATTATACAACAGTATTCTCCTCCACAGCCAGTGACTGTGCACCGCTTCAGTATATTGTTCCTTATGCAGGTACTGCACTTGCTGAGTACTTTATGTATAAGGGAAAAGATGTATTAATGGTTTATGATGATTTATCCAAGCATGCAGTTGCATATCGTGCACTGTCATTGCTTCTGGAACGTTCACCGGGACGTGAGGCTTATCCTGGAGATGTATTCTATCTCCATTCCAGATTACTGGAGCGTTCCAGCCGTCTGAATGAAAAGGTTGGCGGTGGTTCTATCACTGCTCTTCCTATCATTGAGACACAGGCAGGTGACCTTTCCGCATATATTCCTACAAACGTTATTTCCATCACAGATGGTCAGATCTTCCTGGAGAGTGACCTGTTTAACTCCGGTATGCGTCCGGCGGTTAACGTAGGTCTTTCCGTATCCCGAGTTGGTGGTGCTGCACAGGCAAAAGCCATGAAGAAAGCAGCAGGAAGTGTCCGTATCGATCTGGCTCAGTATCGTGAGATGGAAATCTTTACACAGTTCAGTTCTGATCTGGACGAGGCTACAACTCAGCAGCTGAAATACGGAAGCGGACTTATGGAACTTCTGAAACAGCCGCTTTCAAGCCCATTAAGTCTTCATGAGCAGGTCATCACTCTTTGTGCGGCAACACACAAGGCAATGATGGATGTGGAAACTAAGAAGATGAAGAAGTATCAGAGAGATATGCTGGACTACTTTGACAGTGCTTATCCGGAAATCGGAAGAGAGATCGAGGAGAAGAGACAGCTTCCGGATGAACTGGCAGAAAAGATCGTGAAAGTGGCAGAAGAATTTGCAGATAAGAGCAGGTAGGTGTTGATATGGCAGTACGAAAGAGATTCAGACTCGAATGAAAAGCATTCAGGACACCATGAAGATCACCAATGCCATGTATATGATTTCTTCATCCAAGATGCAGAAGGCCAAGAGAATCCTGTCCGATACAGAGCCGTATTACTATAATATGCAGGCAGCAATTTCCCGAATCCTGCGTCATATGCCGGATACAGAGCATCCTTTTTTCAGTATCCGTCATAAGATCGCAGAGGAAGACCGTAAGATCGGCTGTATCGTAGTTACCGGTGATAAGGGTATGGCAGGTGCTATAACCATAATATCCAGAAAATGACAGAACAGTTTATGGCAGAGCATGAGCACTGCAAGCTTTATGTGCTGGGTATGGTAGGCCGTCAGTATTTCACGAAGAAACATATGGATATCGCAGAGAACTTTCCATATACAGTACAGAAACCGACCATGCACAGAGCGCGCCTGATCTCAGAGGAGATTGTCAGAGCGTTCCTGGACAGAGAACTGGACGAAGTCCGTATTTTCTATACGGAGATGCAGAGTGCAGTTGCCATGGAGCCGGTGAATATGCAGCTTCTTCCATTGAAGAAAGCAGAGTTCCTGCCAAATCAGGCAATGCTTGCGGATATGCCACAGGAGGAAATCGTGCTGTCACCATCAGCCGATGTACTTCTGAATACCATGATCCCAAATTACCTGACCGGTCTGATCTATGGATGTCTTGTAGAAGCGTATGCCAGTGAAAATAATGCCAGAATGATGGCAATGCAGTCCTCTACGGACAGTGCAAAGAAGATGCTCAGGGAGTTATCCATTGAGTATAACCGTGCGCGTCAGGCTGCCATCACACAGGAAATCACTGAGATTGTCAGCGGTGCAAAAGCACAAAAAAGGAAGTGACGACGATGAACAAAGGTAAAATTGTACAGGTTATGGGACCTGTTGTAGACGTTGTTTTTGAAGATGGAAATCTTCCTGAGATCAAGGATGCCCTTGAGGTAGAGAACAACGGTAAAAGATGTGTAATGGAAGTTTCCCATCATCTGGGAAACAATATGGTACGCTGCATTATGCTGAGCGCAAGCGAAGGCTTACAGCGTGACAGAGAAGTCATCGCCACAGGAAGCGGCATTAAGGTTCCTGTAGGTGATAAGACACTGGGACGTTTATTTAACGTACTTGGTGATACAGTAGATGACGGTCCTTCCCTTGAGGGAGAACAGAAATGGGTCATCCACAGAGATCCGCCGGATTTCGAACATCAGAAACCGGCTGTAGAAATCCTGGAAACAGGTATTAAGGTTATCGACCTTCTTGCACCATATGCAAAAGGTGGTAAGATCGGTCTGTTCGGTGGTGCCGGTGTTGGTAAGACAGTCCTGATCCAGGAGCTGATCCAGAACATTGCCACAGAGCATGGCGGATATTCCATTTTCACAGGTGTTGGAGAGCGTTCCCGTGAAGGTAACGACTTATGGTCAGAAATGAAAGAGTCCGGTGTTCTTGAAAAAACAGCCTTAGTGTTCGGACAGATGAACGAGCCACCGGGATCCCGTATGCGTGTTGCTGAAACCGGACTGACAATGGCTGAGTACTTCAGAGATGAGGAACACAGAGATGTGCTTCTTTTCATTGATAATATTTTCCGTTTTGTACAGGCTGGTTCCGAGGTTTCCGCCCTTCTTGGACGTATGCCTTCAGCCGTAGGTTATCAGCCAACACTGGCTACTGAGATGGGTGAACTTCAGGAACGTATCGCTTCTACTAAGGATGGTTCTGTAACATCTGTACAGGCTGTCTATGTACCTGCCGATGACCTGACTGACCCGGCTCCTGCAACTACATTTGCTCATCTGGATGCAACAACCGTTCTTTCCAGAAAGATCGTAGAGCAGGGTATTTATCCGGCCGTTGACCCGTTGGAATCTACTTCCCGTATCCTGGAGCCGGATGTTGTAGGTGAAGAACATTATGAAGTAGCACGTAAAGTACAGGAAATCCTTCAGAAATATAAAGAACTTCAGGACATCATTGCTATTCTTGGTATGGAAGAGCTTTCTGAAGAGGATAAGAGCACTGTATTCCGTGCAAGAAAGATCCAGAAGTTCCTTTCTCAGCCGTTCCATGTAGCTGAGAACTTCACAGGTATCAAGGGTAAATATGTTCCTCTGAAAGAAACCATCCGTGGATTCAAGCAATCGTTGATGGTGAGATGGATCAGTATCCGGAAAATGCTTTCTTCAATGTTGGTACAATTGAGGATGTCATCGAGAAAGCAAAGACTGAGATGGGTCAGGAATAAGGAGCGGATTTTATGGCAGATACATTTGGTCTTGAGATTTATGCCAGTAATAAGCTGGCGTTTGCAGGACGTGCCAAAACCCTGACAATCCCGGCTGTTGACGGTGAGCAGGCCTTTCTGGCACAGCATGAGAATATTGTTGCTGCTATCATTCCGGGAGAAATGCGTTTCGAGGAAGCAGATGGCACAAAGCATGTTCTGGCTGTGAGCAGTGGGTTTGTGGAGATGATCAATAACCGTGTGAAGCTGTTCTGTCTGACGGCAGAGAGTCCTGAGGAGATTGATATCCGCAGGGCACAGGAAGCGAAGGAGAGAGCAGAAGAGCAGATGAGACAGAAGCAGAGTATTCAGGAGTATCATATGAATCAGCTGGCTCTGTCCAGAGCTATGGCACGACTTAGGGTTACGAGTCATAAAGAAATTTAAAGAAACAAAATATATCAATAAAAAGCATCTTTGGATGGTCTGATGAAGGCTTTCCGTAGATGCTTTTATTGCTTTGTACCATGTTCTGACTTGTTTCTTAGCTGGTGAAAATTATTTTTGCAGAGTCCATTTTCTGTTTGAATTATTTCCAATTGGAGATACATCAGGTATTTCTTTTAAAATAGCCCGGGTTCGCGGAAGACTTAATCCAATATATTCAGCAATATCACTGGTTTTTGAGATATTGTTTTTAGATAAATACTCTCTGATTTTTTCTATATTTTCCAAAGTTTTTTGGTTTTGTTTTTTATGACAGGATTTATTCGCTTGTTTTTTATCGCTTGTTTTTATCGCTTGTTTTTTATCGCTTGTTTTTATCGCTTGTTTTTTATCGAAGCTAAGAATCAGAAGAGTTCTGTCTGGATCAAATTGTTCTTCTATAACTGGTTCAACCCAGCCTTGATCCTCCCATGTGTTAAAAATGTTGGGTACTCCGCTGCCGGCACGCTCGCCGATATTGATCAGATTAAACATTTTCATGAGTACTTTGTTGCGAGGATCAGAAATTCCCCCTTTTTTCATTTGTTGTTTTCCTGTTCTGGAATATCCTGGATTTTCAAATACTATTCTGTCAGCTTCTTTTCGGACTACAATGCCTCGAACACCATAAAAGTCTGCATTTATCAAACAGTTTGCGAGGGCTTCCCTCAATGCTTCATGTACGGGAGTATCATCAATACGGTTTCCATCGATTGTTTTAAAAGGTACCTTGATATCTTTAACAAGTTTATTATATACTCGGAAGTAAAAATCACATATATTACCGGACCATTCACCGGAACTTGACTGTAAGCGATCGGTCCAGCGTATAGTTGGATCCAGAATTTCACGATAATCTAAAAAAATATTCAGGGAAAATGTCGTACAATGTTATATTCATCTCCAAACATTAGCATTCCTGCAGCTGTTGGATGAAGGCATTTATCAATATTGGAAATGGCAGCAGCTCCTATGCTGCGTAAATATTCAGAATCATTTAAACGGCCAAATGGATGTGCAGGTTTAAGGGCTCGATGTCTGTTGCGATATCCCTGAATGGTTTCATAATTTAGGTCGCTTATTGGAACATCATCCAGTACATCCATATCCATAGTGTTGTCTGTCTGGTCGCGGAGCATGGCTTTCACCTGAAGTTTGGTACAATGATAGTCTCCTTCGTGATTTCTTCGAAATGTTCCGCCAAATATATCATCATTAATATACACAGGTTTTTGTTCTCTGTTTGCCATAGGAACATAAATCACGATGATAGTATCTTCATCCTTCTCATATATCTCTACATCCTGATCAGATAGAAGATTTACGTTGACCTTTTTTCGATTATTGATTGTATCCCAGAAATGTTTTAACAGCTTGTCCCTGTCTGTACTTTTTAAACCTGTAGTCTCCAGGTTCCATCTTTGTTTTCGGCAACTCCCAGAATAATTACGCCGCCATAACAATTTGCAAAAGCAGAGTAAGTCTCCCATAAAGAAGAAGGAAGGCCGCCATTTGCTTTTTTTACTTCGCGCCGGTTATCTTCTTTATATAAGTTGAACTTTGTAATATCAAAAAAATGTACCATTGTTATTACCTCTTTTTGAAACCAATAATTTGTCTTTATTATACCGTACAGAACTGAAAAATGGCAATGGCTATAATTAAAGAATATTTGTCGAAATTGCCACAGGTATAGAGTGCTTCACATTAATTCTGGAAACAGATATTCTGTTTTGCGAGTACAGGATATCGGATTAGGACTGTTGTATCCAGATTTTCACGATGCATATCGACAGCATTGATCTGATGATTTTCATAGGTGGTATAATAATAAATTCCCTTTGTTGTGTTGCAGCAGGAAGTGTAGAGAGTGATCTCATATTTGCCTTTTGCTACTTCGCAGCAGCCACGCTGCTGATCTACGGAGCCGAGGATGTGGAAGAACTGGCTGACGCTTTCGAGTTCGGAGTCGCCGGACCTGGAGTTCATTTTTGTGAAGGCAACTTTGGCAAAGCGGGAGGCGGAGGAAAGGTCTCCCGGGAGGCCGAGGGCGCCCATACCGCGGCTGTAGGATTGGAGTTCTAATCCTGGAGCGAAGGTGTTCTCTGGTTGGCGAGGGGAGAGAGACTGGTAGTTGTTAAGCTGGAACATCTGCTGTGGGAAGGGTGGGTTATTGGTTAGTACCCCTACAGGATTTTCGTAGATATGGAAGCCGTCCTGCATGGATTCGATAACGAGGCAGCCGGAAGCATCTGCGAGGATCCAGTGGAGCTGAGCACATGGGAAGTTCTCACTGAACTGTGTGTTGGTGAGATTCATAGTTGAGAGTCTCTGGCGGGCTTCTTTTAAGGTGGCAAACTGGCTGAGAATCCATGGGATGAATTCGAACTGGGCTACGTTTTCTTTGTCCGATACTGGTTCTGCATAGACTGCATTTCCTACGAAATTCAGACCTGCCATGCCGAGACCTTTTTCATTAATGGCATCATAGTAGAGTGGATAGTCTCCGGCCACATGAGCCATTCCGATGATGGCATAGTGAGAGTCAGGGGCTTTATCAGAATGACGGAAATGGAATGGGTAGTTTCGTGGTGTGATGGTGATTTCATCACCGTAGGAAAATTCATAATCAAGGGTTCTGCCGAAATAGAAATCTTTTGTTTTATAAGTTGCTGCTGTGCACATATTTTCTTACCTCCTGGTGCCAAAATAGATATACTTGTAGAACGTGTATATTTTGAAGAATATTACCACAATCTTTTGTTTTTATGCAATATACAGATTTTGTTTTTTGCACAGATAAAAATTGGGTTATATTGCTGGTAAGAAAAAAAATCATGATGTATACTGGTATCAGATAACTATTCAGCAGTCCGTTATCCCGCGAGGTACTGAAAGAGTTTCAATTTCGGAAAATAAGCAAATCATAAGATTAAAAGCAAGGAGGATCAGGAATGAAGTTCACAGAAGGTTACTGGGAGAAAAATGAACGCGCAAACGCATCCTATGCGATGCAGGCTTTTACAGCGGAGGCAATTCCGGGAGGAATGAGAATTGTTTCTCCATTCCGCCAGATCACAGACAGAGGCGGTGCTCTGGATGTCGGAACTATCACTACAGAATTTATTTCTGTACGTAAAGATATCATAAGTGTAAGAAGTTATCATTATGAAGGTTATGTAAAAGATGAGCCAAGGTATGAGCTGAATGAGGATCCACAGGAAACAGAGGTTGAGATTACAGAAGATGAAGCTGTGATGAAAGCCGGAAGAATGACAGTAAGAGTGGACTTGAAAGACTTTAAGATTACATATGAAGCAGACGGAAAAGTTCTCACAAACATCGGATTCCGCAATCTTGGCTATATGCAATATGACAGAGCTACGCTGACAAAATTCCCGGAACCGAACTATATGGCAGCACAGTATCAGCCATATATGGTGACAGAGCTTTCTCTTGCACCTGGAGAATGTGTATATGGTCTGGGTGAGAGATTTACAGCGTTTGTAAAGAACGGTCAGGTTGTTGATATCTGGAATGAAGATGGCGGTACAGCTTCTCAGATTTCTTATAAAAATATTCCGTTCTATGTAACAAGCAAACATTATGGCGTATTCGTAGACCACAGTGATCATGTTTCCTTCGAAGTTGCAAGTGAAAAGGTTGAGAATGTGGGATTCTCTGTGAAAGGTGAAGAGATCAGATATCATATTATTTACGGAGATGACATTAAGGGTGTGATCGAGAACTACACAGATCTTACAGGAAAACCGGCATTGCCGCCTGCATGGTCCTTTGGATTATGGCTTTCCACATCCTTTACAACAAACTATGATGAAGAGACGACCAATTCCTTTATCCAGGGAATGGCAGACAGAGATATTCCATTGAGTGTATTCCATTTTGACTGCTTCTGGATGAAAGAGTTCCACTGGTGTGATTTTGAATGGGACTCCAGAATCTTCCCGGATGTACCGGGAATGCTGAAACGTTATAAGGATAAAGGACTTAAGATCTGTGTATGGATCAATCCATATATTGCACAGGGAACTAACTTCTTTAAAGAGGGTCTGAAGAACGGATACCTGGTACAGCGTGCAGACGGAAGAGGAATCAAGCAAATCGACAACTGGCAGCCTGGCATGGGCCTGGTTGACTTTACAAATCCGGATGCAGTGAAGTGGTATCAGAATAAGCTGAAAACTTTGCTTGATATGGGTGTTGACTGTTTCAAGACAGACTTTGGCGAGAGAATTCCGGTCGATGTGAAATATTATGACGGTTCAGATCCGGTTTCTATGCATAATTATTATACATACCTTTACAACAAGGCAGTATTTGATCTGCTGAAGGAAGTAAAGGGTGAAGGTGAAGTAATCCTTTTTGCGAGAAGTGCTACAGCAGGCGGACAGCAGTTCCCGGTTCACTGGGGCGGTGACTGTTCTGCAACCTATGCTTCCATGGCTGAGAGCTTAAGAGGTGGTCTGTCCTTTGCTTTATCAGGATTCTCTTTCTGGAGTCATGATATGGGCGGGTTTGAAATGACAGCAGCACCGGATGTATACAAACGCTGGCTGCAGTTTGGTCTTCTTTCCACACACAGCCGTCTCCATGGTTCCAAGAGTTATCGTGTACCGTGGTTGTTTGATGAAGAAGCTGTAGATGTATGCCGTAAGTTTACAAAGCTGAAATTAAGATTACTCCCATACCTGTATTCTATGGCCGTAAAATCACACAAGACAGGTATTCCGTCCATGCGTGCAATGATCATGGAATTTAACGATGATCCTGCAACCAAATATCTGGATATGCAGTATATGTTAGGTGACAGTATTCTGGTTGCACCAATCTTCAACAAAGAAGGTCATGCAGAATATTATCTGCCGGCAGGAAAATGGACTCATCTTTTAAGCGGAGAAGTCAAAGAAGGCGGAAGATGGTATGAAGAAGATTATGATTTTTCTTCACTGCCTGTATTTGTAAGAGAGAATACTCTGCTTCCGATTGGTGCTGTAGATACTACCGTTGATTATGAACTGGAGAAAGATGTACAGATTCAGGTTTATGAAGTAAATGAAACTGCATCCTGTGAGGTAGTGACGCGTAAAGGAGAGACAGCTTTTACAGTAAAAGCTGTAAGAGAGGGAAATAAACTCACTCTGGAAGCTTCAGCAGAAAATGGAGGTATGACCTATCTGCTGAGAAATATTCATGAAATAGCCGATGTTACTGGTGGAAGCATAGTGAAAGATACAGAAAATGGTATTATCATTGTACCGGAAGGATGCAGACAGGAAATCGAACTCTAATTGACAGGTGCATGATATTCTTTCTGTGAAGTGCATTATAGCCGGGTTTATGTTACTGTTCAATTTGTTCTCAGTAATACACTTCGCATAGTATATTTCGGGATAGCAGCGTGTGGACAGGTAACAAGTTTATAAATATTTTAGAAATTCGACAAAAAATAGGACTGGACAAATGGATTGTCCGGTCCTATAATAATACTCACCAGAGTTCTTCTGGTGATTCAATCCCGTCAGTTCGGCGGTTAATTCCACTTTTATTTTTTTAAAATACCAAAGAAGAGACTGACTGTTTCCTATTGTATGAACAGTATCGAAACAGTTGCGAAAAATATAAGACTGGAGGTGATGCAATATGCATTTTTTCACCTTTTTCCTGTAGCGGTTGCCGGGACTGCATGATCATGGATATCCGTACAGCAAAAGTTGATAACGGATGGATTATTTTTTCCATGTCTGTGGGACTGTTTGTCTGTATATGGCAAAAGAATATTACGGGAATTGGATTTTTTATAATGGGAAGCGTAATGCCGTTATTTCTTATTGATCCTCTTTGCTTTTGGGATGATAGGTGCCGGAGATATTAAATTATTCTGCGCACTGGGAGGGATAATGGCTGTGAATCTATCATAAAATGTCATCTTTTATTTCTTTTGTAACATTTTCGTAATGCATAGGAAAATTATATTTAATATCAGCTCATATGTCAAGCTATATTTTTTTGTTTTTTATACTATTTCACCAATTATATCACATGAATTCCATGAAGTTTCATGATTTTTCATGTAGTAAAAATTATTTTTTAAGAAAAAAAATTACATTTTCTAAACTCATTATAAGTACATCTGATGACTTCGTCAACCATTTTACATCGACTGGTTCCGACAGTAAAAAAGTCTCTTATTCTTTCTTTTTTATGTGTAATTTCGTTTCTCGGACCTAAAAAAATGTGGTTTTGTATTTTCTGATATATTTGCAGTTTTCTTTTTATATTTTTCATATTTTTAAAAAAGTTTTCATAGAAATTACCTGATAATTATGATATGATAAAAACATATAAAAAGCGTATTCAGAAGGGAGGATTCCATATGAGTAAACGTATTATTACCATCAACCGCATGTACGGAAGCGGAGGCCGGGTACTTGGAAAAGCGCTGGCAGAAAAGCTCGGCTATGCATTTTATGACAAAGAACTGATCGAGCTTGCAGGAAAAGAGAAGCAGATTCCTTTTCATGAGCTTGCAAAAGTAGACGAAAAAAAGCCCCATCAGTGGCGCTTTTCCGGAGATCATGATGTTCAGATCACCCTGACTTCTACACCGTTCCCATGAATGACGTTCTCTATGAAGCCCAGAGAGATATCATTCTTTCTCTGGCAGAAAAGGGCAGCTGCGTGATCGTGGGACGCTGCGCCAACCAGATCCTGAAAGGCCGTTCTCTCAGTGTGTTTATTCATGCACCTTTGATCTCCGGGTCAGAAATGTACAGGCACGGACCGGAAGAGAAGAACGCAGCGCACGAAAAATGGTAAAGCGTACAGACAAAGAACGCCGGGCCTATTATGAATTTTTTACAGATGCCAAATGGACAGACTTAAGCCAGTATGATCTGTGCATTGACAGCAGCCGGTTTACTCAGGATCAGATTCTGGAAATTCTCACAGAGGCTGCCAGAGAATGCTGAATCCGGTTTCTGAGTCATGGAGTCTCTTTCTGATATCTCGACAGATATTTTCAATTGCTTAAAATTTTATATTTTATTTCGCAAATGATCAAATACTGGATTTTTTGTAATATAATCCGTAATATACGGGCATAAAAGAATTTTCGGTTCCTATATGTACAACGTACAGAGCATACAGAAAATCACCGGCTGACCTACAATTTCAGAACAGCCGGTGATCTTTTTTAATTCTGATGGTTTTCGATGTAATCCTTCAAAAATTTATATACTTCCGTTTCTACAGGGGGACAGCCTTCCAGATGATGTCGGAAATTTCTTGTACAGTGTCCAATGCCAAGTTCTCCTGTTTTTCCCCGGAATCCCTGCCCGATATGGATTTTTTCGTGCAGCTTTTCCAGAAGGCCTTCCTGTTTCAGCATATCAAGCGCCGGAAATCAGATATCCGTAACAGGCGCTGCAGGATTCTACTTCCTCAACAGCATCTGCCAGTTCTACAACCTTACGTGATTTCGGAAGCTGTTCTCCTGTATCCGCTCCACACCGCCCGATATTCAGTACTTTCAGCTCAGAGCATCCTACGCCCAGTCTGCCTGCCAGTTCCACATAGGGAACGTCCGAAATCTCATAATGCATCAGATTGCACACATAGGCGTCCATCAGGACCGGATCCCGGCCTGTCAGCACCCGATTCATTACAACGGGATTTCCTCCGTCCTCAAAATCCAGATCCCCGCAGATATTATCTACCACAATAAAATCCTGACGGATACCCATATTCAGATGAGCAATCGGTTTATGAAGCCCCAGTGAATGAAAACGCCTTTTTTCCGAATTCGGGATCAGGCTTTCATATTTTTAAGGGCGCAGGTAAATTTTGGTCTGGCAATGTCCCTTCAGCACAGGAACATTAATGAGAAAATCAATGTCCTTTACGCTGGTGCAGATATGAAGCTCCATTCCCCACAGTCTGCCGCTATAGCTTTTGTCCTTTTGTGTGTCATGAAAGACTACTTCGTACTCATCACAGAGTCTGTCATATCCGCAGGCATAGAAGGCATCCATGGTTTTATCTCCCACCCAGGAACCCTCCATCAGCGTCAGATTTCGGAACCCTCTTTCCTGAAGATATTCAATAATGCCTGCCAGAACCTCAGCGTGGGTGGTTGCCCCGTTAGACGGATGAGAAGGGGAAACCATATTGGGCTTGATTCCGATACGAAAAGCTTTATTTCCAATCTGCTCTGCCAGCCGCTTTCTTCCAGAATCCTTTTTTGTCATTTCCTTATACTCTGTTCCACATGTTATAAAATCTGATTTTTTTCCATAAATGCCGTTCCTCCTGTAACAGATAAATCACTTTTTTATACAGGATACCTTATTTTTCCCGGAAAATTCCAGAGCCTTTTCTACAGGAAACATACGGACCAGGTATTTTAAAATTCTTTTTTCTCCAGGGCCTTTACACTAAATGTATAGGAGATCAGCATGATCACCATACAAAAACCCATAACGCCCAACACAAGCGCCAGCTTGGGGATATTTTCCTGGGCGTCTCTGATAAGAGCGTCTATGTCTAACAGAAAACAGCTTAAAAAAGATATCCGATACAAAAACTGGCCAGAAAAATCGCTACAACAAATCCCATTCCCACAATGCGGGATTTTCCGGTCCAAATTTAATTCTCGTAGGATCATTACCGCTGTCATAATCTCAGCAATAGCAAAATAAACAGGAAAAACAAACAGCATCGGCTCTTCCCCGTGGATCAGGGGCATTTTAAATATCACACTTCCCAGAACTGCCGCAATGACAAGTCCCACCGCTCCGGATAAAAAACAGATCAGATACTTTTCTTTTATATAAGTTTTTTTGCTGACAGGAAGACTTATCAGAAACGGCATTCCGTTTTCAAAATCATCATAGGAAAGTGTAGAAGCTCCGGCAAGCGCCAGCATGATCATAATAAAACTGGAAGAAAAACTTCTCATCTCCTTATTGACAAGTCCTAAAACAATCCCCATTGCTATTACTGCCAAATATACTTTACCTGTATTATAAAGCAAGGCAAGATCTTTTTTCAAAAATCCTTTCATAATGCTTCTCCTTTCGTCATCATGGTCAGTACCTGGTCTACAGTACCCCTTTCCACTGTAAGATCCGGATAATTTTCCTGATAAAACTGTCTCTGATCTGTAAGACAGCTGTAGCCGAAGGCTTCTTTTCTAATCCTGAGAAGGTATTTTTTATCCAGAGAGGCAAAGCTTCTGTCATCTAACTTCAGTACCCCGTAATTACCCAGAATCCTGTCAGTTTCCTCTTTCATCACGATTTTTCCCTGATGGATCATATAAATCTCATCACAGAACTGCTCCAGATCTGAAGAAATATGGGAACTGATCAGAATTCCCCTGCCCGGAACCTCCATATACTCTCTGAGAAGATCCAGAATCGTTTCCCTGGACATAACATCCAGTCCGGCTGTAGGCTCATCCAGAATCAGAAATCTTGCGTTCACACTTATGGCAAAAGTATTTTCAGCTTTGCTTTCATTCCTGTTGAAAATTCCTTCAGCTTCTTATCAACAGGAAGCTGGAAACGCAGGCACTGCTTCTCAAATTCCTTTTTCTGAAATCCCGGATAAAAGTCTCCCATAAAACTCATTAGCTGAGCCACTGTCAGGTATCCGGAAAAAAAGCTGTCCGAAAGAACCGTACCTATCTCTCTTCTGTCATTTTCTGACAGATCTTTTCTGTTTTTTCCAAAAATCCGTATTTCTCCGGAATCTGGTCGTACAAGTTCCCAGAAGCATTTTAAAGGTTGTACTTTTTCCTGCTCCGTTGGCTCCGATAAGTCCGGTAACTCAAATCTTCCTGAAATCTTCATGGTAACGAATCAAGGTAAAATCTTTTATACTGTTTTTTACCTGATCAAAGTTCTGCAAGCATAGTTTATTCTCCCTCCATGAATCAGCTGAAACAGATTCAGATTCCTGATCTGTCAGTCCGCCTGCCCGCGCTTTGCGGACAGCCTCATCCAGATCATGCTCCAGCTC
>ENA-OQAN01000845-OQAN01000845.1-human-gut-metagenome-genome-assembly--contig:-NODE-845-length-14722-cov-1.790887_pt1 | contig 14722 bp, 18 predicted proteins | sample MGYA00242735_ERZ504527 | MGnify/ENA primary metagenome ERZ504527 (study PRJEB26092, sample SAMD00036230) | human gut metagenome | host: Homo sapiens | study: EMG produced TPA metagenomics assembly of...
GTAAATCTTGCATACTGCCCAATTGGGCCATGGTTCCCAATTACTTTCCGTTAGTTGCCACATCTACTACTAATTTTATTTCACTAGAATTTCTAACATCTACTACTAAACGTTCTTTTGGTGTATTAGCTTTCATAACACCTGTTTGAGCTTTTAATTTTCCATCAACAAATATTTTAAATTGAACACTTGCATCATCTCTTTCTGATACATATTGGTCCATACCAACCCAAGTATCAAATATATCATATCCACTTGAATTATAAATATTTCTGAATAAGCATGAGTTCCTATACCTTTTGTGAAAGTTTCATAATAACCATCTTCATTTAAAATCTTTATTGCTTGTTGTCTTACTGATTTATCTATACCTATGGCTCCCGAACCTATAGTTGCAGATTTCCACTTTAAGTCAGATATATAAGTTTCTTCTTCTGTAATTGCTACTTTTCTAGTGAACTTAGTTGTTAAATTATCACTATCTGTTACAGAATATACAACATCAAATACACCAAATTTGCCATAACTATAATCCGTATTTACTTTAACTTTTGAAGTTATATCTCCATCTTCATAATCTGTTGCAACTATACCTTGAAGTAAGTCAACTTTTTCTTTTGTATTAAATACTATTACATCATCACCCTTTATTACAGGTTTTGAATAATTTTGATATAATTTAGTATCAGCCCAAGATGCAAAATCACCTACTAAATTTCCATCCACATCATCTGCTATTAAGACAAGTCTTTTAACTCCCTTAATATCTAAACTAACAAATTCTGCTGGTGTATCTTTTCTAATCACATCTGATTTATATACTTCTTTTCCATCAGCAAGAATTCTAAATTTTATAGTTGTGCTATCCATATCAAAGTTTTTATCAGTTCCCACATATGTAGTGAAATAATCATATTGACCTTCTAAGTCATATACTATTTCTGCATTTGTTGCTGCACCAAAACCTTTATCAAAAGTTTTAACACTTCCATCAATATTAAGTTTTATCTTATCATTTGTACCAACTGCTTTATCTTTTATAACACTTCTCCATCCTGATTGTGCTGATATCCAGTTCATATCTGATAAATATTCACTTTTTTCCATAAACTATTATTTTTCTTTCTTTTGTAACTGAATTTAAATCTTTATCAATTACTTTATATACTACAGTGTATTCACCTACTTTATCTGAAGAGAAACCACCATCATCTAATATAGTAACTTTTGATGTTATATTACCATCTTCTTGGTCATTAGCTGTAACGCCATCTTTTAAGTTAAAATCACTTTTTTCTCTTAACATATGTTACATCTTCAACTTTTATAGTTGGGTATTTTGCTTTTATTATCTTTTCAGCATTATCTAATTCAACTTTAAATAATTCATATGCTGGATGATTTTCAACTTCTTTTCTTAATTCTTCTACCATTTCTAATGGTTTGGTCTTGCTGACTGCGATCACTGTCACTTCTCGTGGATCACGTCCTACACGTTTACAAGCTTCTTCTACATGTTTCTTTACTTCATTATAGCGTTCGATCAACATATCCAATTCCTTCTTTCTGTAATTCTTATAAATTTATATGCCTTAATATATGATCTGGTTTTCCTTGATCGTTGTTCCATCAAGAACAATGAAATCATACCGACTAACTCCCTGATTGGTATCATTTGCAATGATCGAATAATCATCTTTCTCGATCAGAATATCGATTGGACGGAAATCCGCATATCCCTGATTTGTACAATAAACTCCTTTTAATGTCTTCATTTTCTCAATCAAAAATGTATCTTTGGAATCCATTGCCTGAAGCACTACGTTCTCTCCAACTTCTTCTGGATCAAGATAACAGTAATCCTTCGTTCTTCCATAGATCGTAAAGCTCTTTTGTTCCACCGTCACATCGCCTTTGTTGCTTGTATCACGTACGGTAAACTGTTCTTTCGCACTGTTATCTCCTTTTGTAAGGTATTTTACTGGAACCTGGTAGAATTTCTTTCTTTACAATGGATGTGTTTGGAATCTTTAATCCCTTGTAGGAATCAAGCGTCACATCGATTTCTAAGTAGCGCTCATTGATATAACGTACCGCGTAATCATTAAACTTAAGATATCCAAAATACGAACTTCCCTTTTTGGCGACTTCCACCGTTGCTGTGGCTGTTGTCTGATCTTGCAGGAAACGAACCGACACTTCACTTTATCCTTCAACATCCGATACTGATCTGCTTCTAGTGGAATTACGATCTGCCATTTTTCGCTTTTGTTGATCCTAGCTACAACTTTGCCTTTCTTTACTTTATCGGACGTATTATACCTCTGAACACGATACTGACTTTGGTCAAAATCCTTGCTTGTGATATCTTTTGCGCTCTTACCGTCAAAGTCATCAGAATAAAATTGTGTTACCCCACTGCTTGTACTTTTCTGTGTCTCAAAACTTGTATCCCCAAGCTTTTGTTTGACTGCTTCTATAACTGTTTTCATAGAATCTTCACTTAAATTGAGGATTGCATTCTTGAGATCATATTTCAGATCATAAACCGTGCTGAACTTATGATCACTATATACAGACTGATAATCTATGATCTTATGCTGAATCTCTTCATCATCGATCACTTTTTTTATTTTTCTCAAGCTGCTGCACCTGACTTACAAATGCATCCTGAACCTTCTGATCTTTGTCAACCGTAAAGACCGTTCCTGATTTCTTGATCCGTTTTTCCTTCTTCTACATAATAGGTAATATAACCACTTTGTGAAGCCTTTAGAAGTTCCTCATCACGGATCGCAATTCCTGTAAACGATAAGGTATTGGTGATCTTATCTTCCGTCACCTTGTAGACAGTCAGCTTTTTCTTGCCTAGAAACAGGATGACATTAATCAGGATGTAGACCAATATGACTACAAAAATGATCATTCCAATATTCCAATGTATTTTTGTTTTTCGTCTTTCGTTTTGCTGCCATCTCTTAAATCTCCCATCGCCTGAGCGCTGCTCCATTTAAATAGTCAAATTTACATCCTTGCATATAATCATTTGTTTCCATGATCTCGTCAAATCGATCTTTTAATTTCCACCAGCTGATGCCCCAGTTAGAAAATGATGCATCTTCCTTGGGCACTCTGCTGAATAGACGCTCGATCACCATATCTTTTCGTACATAACAGATAAAGTTTACCAGTCTGTCCAGATATTCTTTTGGATCACAAAGAGTTATTTTTCCTTCTTTATACTCCTCATACATTTTTGATCCTTTGGGAATATAAAGAGAATGTAATTTTACGATCTGCACTGGAAGTGCAGAAAGAATCTTTGCTGTCTCGATCACATCCGTCATGTCATCTCCTGGCAGATTCAAAATAATATGAGTGCAGATCTCAAATCCATATGGTGCTGTCATTAACACAGCATCTAGATATTCTGCCAGTGTATGTCCTCGATTGATCTTGTTTAAAGTCTTATAATTGACTGTCTGAAGTCCATATTCCATAGAGATCTTCACCTGATATTCTTCAGAAATCTTCTTTAAACAGTCTAAATATTCCTTCGTAATACAGTCAGGTCTTGTGGATACCGAAATTCCTACAATATCTTCCGTCTGTGCTGCTTCTACCAGATACTTTTCAAACTTGTCAACCGGCAGGAATGTGTTCGTATAATTCTGAAAATATGCGATAAATTTCTTTGCTTTATAGCGTTTTGTGATCTTTCCTTTTGTCGCATTCAGCTGTTCACTTACAGATACCTCACTGTTCATAGCTTCAAAGCCGGTTCCCACACCTCCACAGAAAGTGCACCCATCTCCATCCATACGGTTTGGACAAGTCACCGGAAGATTAACTGGTAATTTATATACTTTTTCTCCATATAATTCCTTTAAATGTGTGCTGTAAGCTTTGTATCGTTCCATCTTAGTTTTCCTTTGATAATATATCTGTCATTGTATGGTAAAGAGCTGATTTTGTAACGCCTTTTAACACCACGGAAATGAATTCCTCACCGTCTTTATTCTTTGTAAGAAGAATCAGGCAAGAACCCGCCTGTGTTGTTGTACCAGTCTTGCCTCCGATCATATATACCTGGCTTGGAAGTGTGTATGTTCCAGCAATATACTGATTTGTGGAAGCCATATCATAAATCTTTTGTTCTCCCTTGGAACCAAGATATTCAATCCTGCTGCTTGATCTTCCTGCAATATTAAAGAATTCATTATGTTTAGCTACTTCTTTAAAGATCAGATAAAGATCATACGCTGTAGAATAATGATCACTTAAATGAAGTCCATTCGGATTTGCAAAATGTGTATTGGTTGCTCCAAGTTCTTTGGCTCTCTTATTCATCATTTTTACAAAATTTGCTTCACTTCCAGCCACTGCCTCTCCAAGTGCAACGGCTGCATCATTGGCTGACATAATGATCAATGCATTTAACAATGCTTCCACTGTGATCTTATCCCCTTTCTTCAGGTGGATCGCCACAGCTGCTCCATCAGGGAACGTAATGTCATGTTTGATCGTTACAACCTGACTTAAATTTAAATTCTCCAAAGTCAGCAATGCTGTCATGATCTTTGTTGTACTTGCCGGGTAAGCCTGGTCAAAAACCTTCTGACTAACGATCACTTTATTCTTTGTATTATTAACCAACAGAACTTCCTTGGCTTCTGGATAGTCGTTATTATCCGCCTTTTCTTTGGATACAACCGCTACCTTAGAACCTCTGGATTCCCAACGGTCACTCAATGCATCTTCTTTTAATGTCGTTTCATTCTTCTGATAATGTTCATCATATGATGTAAATCCACCTGTCTTCGCCGATGTCTGGCAGCCAGATAATGCGATCATCATGACGGACATACAAATACAAATTAATTTTTTCATTTTATTGCTTTCTGTAAAAAAGAACCGTCGTGTGACAGTCTATTTATACATATTCCTCCAATCTAAATCTCCTCGGTCCAGTGCCAAAATCAATACTTCTGCCGTTGGCAGATTCGTAGCACACGGAATATTATACTGATCACAGAGATTTAAAACATTATAAAAATCTGGTGTTCTCTTCTTATTTGCCGGGTCCTGTAAAAAAGATCAAGAGGTCTATTTCATTATTGGAGATCTTAGATCCCATTTGCTGCATACCGCCAAAATGGCCGGCAAGAAGTTTGTGGATCTTTAAGTTTGCAACATCTTCAATCATCTGTCCAGTCGTACTTGTAGCATATAATTTATGTTTTTTTAAAATATCCTGATACGCGATACATAAATTCTGCATCAGGTTCTTTTTGCCATCATGGGCAACTAATCCTACATTCATAGATAGAACCTCCTAGTGTCTTTTTCTTTGTAAATATATATTAAGTACCATTCCTATCGCGATTGACGCCGACATTAAGGAACTTAATCCATAACTGATAAATGGCAGGGGCTGTCCGGTGTTCGGCATGGTTCCTGTAGCAACTGCAATGTTGATAAAAGACTGAAATCCCATATAACACGCAACTCCTACAGCCACATAAGTTCCGATCAGATTCCCTGATTTCTTCGCCACATTCATGCACTGATATACAAGGCATGCAAAAACAATGATCAATACCACACATCCAACAAACCCAAATTCTTCTCCGATCACAGAGAAAATAAAGTCTGTCTGATTTCTGATACCAAATTTACATCACTTGCAGATACATTTGAGATCGTATTACTTCCAAATCCCTTGCCAAATAGTCCGCCAGCACCAATCGCCATGATCGAATTGCTTGTCTGTAAAGCAGTGGAATCTGCGTAATTCTCTGGATGTAAAAAGGACATGATCCTTGCTACCTGATGTGGCTCTAACAACACCTGTCCTGGTGTCTGGACATACCACAAAAAGATTGCTAAAAGTGGTACGCCTACGATCAATACCTGAACGATCAATCTGGAGGATAATCCTGCCATAAAGATCATTCCAAGAATAATAAAACAAATATCGAGTGTAGAAGAAAGACTTGGCTGTTTCAAGATCAAAAGCAGCGGGATTCCACAGATTACAGCAAGTTTTCCTAATACCTTCGGTTCATTCAGATCATCCTGATGCTTCGCAAGAAATGCTGCAACAACAATGATCATGATCACTTTACTAAGTTCTGATGGCTGGAAAGTTCCCAATGGACCTAATGAAAACCATCGTTTGGCACCATTGACATCTTTTCCAAATAATTTAACGCCAATCAACATGATCACATTCAAAATATACAATATTTCTGCATTTCTTGTAAAGACCTGATAATCGATCAGTGATACGACCACAATGATTCCAAGTCCCATAATGATCCCCAATGCCTGCTTTGGCACATAGGATGCTTTGGCACTGTGAATAAACAAAAGCTCATCGCCATCAGTACAAGTACGTTAAAAACAAGTTTGAAATTGTAATTCTGCAGTCGATAATTTCGCAACATAGTATCTCTCCAATGTTATTTTCTAGCTCACGGATCGGAATATTTGCATATAATGCAGGTCCTTCGGATTCTTCGCTACTTTGTGTGATCTGAATATCAAGTCCCTCTGGATCGATCTCCATATATTTGGAGATTACTTGAATGATGTCGTTTTTGATCAGTTCCATTGTCTCAGGAGAACAATTTGAGCGGTCAGATACCAATAATAGTTTTAATCGGTCTTTTGCCACTTCTCCTGAACTTTTTTTCTTAAAAAAAATTATCAAAAAAACCCATCGTTTCTCTCCCCTCTACTTCTTAAATACGTTTGCAAGTCTCTGAAAGAAAGTTGGTCCTGTGATTTCCATGAATGGAACGTCTTTGCCCATCACACGATTACAGATATTCTGGTATGCTTTTCCTGCTGGTGTATTGCTTCCAACCAATGGTTCTCCCTGGTTTGTGGAAATGACAATATTCTCATCATCTGGTACGATTCCGATCAGGTCAACCGCAAGAATATCAAGAACATCATCTTTGGATAACATATCTCCACGTTCTACCATATCCATACGTATCCTGTTGATCACCAGATCGATCTTATGTATATCATTTGCCTCTAATAGTCCAATGATACGGTCTGCATCACGGATTGCTGATACCTCTGGTGTTGTAACGATCAGTGCACGGTCTGCTGCTGCGATCGCATTCTTAAATCCTTGTTCGATTCCTGCTGGGCAGTCAAGAATGATATAGTCAAATTCACTTTTTAGTTCTTCTACCAGTTTTGACATCTGTTCTGGTGTTACGGATGTCTTATCTCTTGTCTGTGCAGATGGCAGTAAGAAAAGATTTGGATATTTCTTGTCTTTGATCATTGCCTGTTTGATTCTGCAGTTTCCTTCCACAACGTCAACCAGATTATAAACGATTCTATTCTCAAGCCCCATGACAACGTCAGATTACGAAGTCCGATATCCGTATCGATCAATACGACTTTCTTTCCTTCCTTCGCTAATCCTGTTCCCACATTGGCAGTGGTTGTTGTCTTTCCAACGCCACCCTTTCCAGATGTGATTACGATAACTTCACTCATTTTTGTTTCCTCCATTCACTATACTATGATTTCATTTAAGAGCGCTTTAGATATGGGCTCGATATAAATATTTTCATCTTCTACAAATGCAATCTGTGCTTCCATCGGCTGATTGTCATTATTCTTTGATCTTCCGAAAAGCTTTTTCTTCTTCTCTGGTTCTCCATCGGCACTTCTTGCGATGTGTTTTCCGATACGGATCTGCATCGGCTGCATGTCAAGTGCTGCGACAAAAGCGTGATCATCTCCATCACATCCTGCACTCAAATATCCTTTGGCACATCCAAGAACAACTACATTACCTTTGGCACATACGGAAGCTCCAGGATTCACATCCCCGACCACTACAACACTTGCATCAGATTCCAGACTCTGTCCGGAGCGAAGTGTTCCACGGTAGAACTGTCCATCTCCCTTTCTTCTCTCATCAACCATGGACTGACTTCTTTTTTGTTCTCTTTCCTGAATCTTTTTCAATACATCCTTAAAAGAAGTTTCCATGATCTTATCATCTTCTATCACATATGCAATCGTCAAAGTTGTTTTTTCTGCAATGATCTGCAGTACATTCTGAAGTTCTTTGGCATCTAGTTTTCTGCCTTCGATCTTTAGTGCGATCTGTGTCTGTCCATTAAAGAAATCTTTTGCCTGCACAAATTTATCTTCGATCGCTTTGATCAGTTGATCAAACTTCATTCCTGGATCTAACACATGGTAAGTCCCAGATCTGTTTCCCTTGAGCAATATCCGGCTGATTCATAACAATTCCTCTCTTCTTTCTCTAATCTCCTGCAGTACCAACACTGGTTTCTGTGACTGATTTATTATTCTTCTCTAATGTCTTCTTTGTCTTATCATTTGCAAAATAATACTCATAAATATCCTTTGCAGTCGCTGCTGCATTAGATGAGGTATATCCAAACGGAATAACAACCGTTGTTGTGATCTCTGGCTTCTCATATGGTCCATAAGAGATAAACAACGCATGATTCGGACGTTTCTTATTCTCCTGTGCTGTACCTGTCTTACCTGCTAATTTTACTTTCATGCCTTGGAAGATACTGCTTACGGAGCTGTCCTTTCCGCTGACTACACCTCTCATACCAGTATGCACTGCATTCCAGTATGTTGTATCATAATGAAGTTGTCTTACTTTCTTAACTCCATATTTCTTGACTGTCTTTCCATTATCGTCAGTGATCTTGTCCATGATACTTAGATCATATACGGTTCCACTGTTGGATAATGTTGTCACATAATTCGCGATCTGGCTTGGCGTGAAACTATTACGTCCCTGTCCAATGGCAGAACGTACGGATGTTTCATCAGAAACCTGTGGAGATGACTCATCCAGTTCAATTCCTGACTGCTTATTAAGCCCTAGCTGTGTTGCGTATTTCTCCAAGTACTTAAGACCTTCTTTACTGCTGTAGGAACCTGATTTGTCTCCTAATCTATATCCTACTTCATAAAAGAAATAATTACAAGATGCTTCGATCGCTGTTGACACAGTTCTTGGTCCATGGCGATCTGGATATTTCCAACACTTCGCCGGTGGTGTGATCTTATCGTATAACCCTGTACAGTTGATGACTGTACTTGTCGTGATTGCTTTCTCATTAAGACCTGCCAAAGCAGACACTGGCTTAAATGTAGATCCCGGTGCTGTCTTATGTTTCAGTGCCTGATATATAATGGTGTAGATGCTGAGTTTGCCAGCTGCCTGTAGTATCCGGAATCTGTTCCGTTTGATAAACGGTTGCTGTCATATCCAGGATAACTTACCAATGCTTTTACCTTTCCTGTCTTGGAATCTGTGATCACAACAGATCCGGAACATGGATCCATACCGATCTGTCCTGGTGTGATCTGTAAACTCTTTAACTTTCTTCGAATGAAATCATAGCTGTTTAGGGAACCAGATTTCAATGCCGTATAATCACTGTCACCTTTCTTTTTTAAAACTCCCTGTTCATAAAGAAGGAGACATACTTCTCTTCCGCTTAATTTTCCTTTCATGATGCTTTGTTCGCAGACTGTCATATCAAAATCATCTGCATCAACCAAAGCATCTTCTACATAAGCAGCCAGTGCTTTCATGATCTCTTCAGTGTCATTGTATTTGCTGCTGATATTCAGTGAAGAAATATCAATCCATTCCTTGTTCACGGCATACCTTAAGAATTCACTTAAACTGATCTTCTCATTCTTCCACTTCTGATATGTCTTATCCGTCGTATCGATAGAACTTGAGATCAATACTTTCTTGCTAGACAACAGACTGTATACATAAGATGCATAGGCTTGTTTTTCTTCACTCTGATCTTTGTACGCTTTGGTATCTTTCAAAACAAGATTCTTTGATACATTGATCGCCTGATCTTCTAAAGTCTGAATCTTTCGATACATCTTCTTCTCATAGGATGTCGCCTTATCTCCATTGAGATTCTCAAGGTCGATCACACTATTGCCAATAAATGAATAATATACTTCTTGATCGGGATCATAATATTCTCACGGTCATTTCCTGCGCTGTCAGAACTTGTAAGCTTAGACAGAACAATTCCCGCGATCTTCTTCTCGAGCAGATTATATACATATTCCTGTAATTCGCTGTCAATCGATAATGTGATATTATTTCCTGTTCCCGATTTGACTGTCTTGGTCGTGTCGATGATCTTTCCAACATTGTTGACAACCAGAGTCTTGCTTCCGCTGTCTCCGTGAAGATAATTCTCAAACTGCTTCTCAACACCGGCCTTTCCAACCGTCTCATCACTGGAATAGTAATCTTTATCTTCTTCTTTCTTTCCTTTGTTATATGTTTCAAGTTCATCCGTATTGACCGTTCCTGTATATCCGATCACATGAGACATCGCCTCACTTTTATTATATACACGAATAGACTTTGTATCAATATCTATTCCCGGAAGTTCTGAACTTCTTTCTTTGATCTCGGCAATACTTCTGTTATTGATTTCATTTGCGATCGTCACCTTCATATACTGAGAATAACGGCTCAAAAATGCACTGTATCTGACAGACATGATCTTTAATGCATCTTTCTTGGAATAAGATTTATCAATATCAAACATCTTTCCTGTTCCTGCGGAGCCAAGAGTTCCATTTCTCAAATATTCAAAAACCTGTTCTGCAGTTGCATTCAGCTGTTTATCTCTTAATTCTTTCTCAGACTTTGAAAGGTCTGTGCTGTTTCCAATTCCAAAAACATCTCTCTTAAACTTCTTTAATTTTGACCCAGTCTCTGTAAAACGAAACTTTCCGCTTCCTGTATATTCAATCGGAATCTCATTGATAAAGGAGTCTCCATTTCGCTCCAGGATCTTGATCACTTTATAAATGACTTTATTCTTCTCATAACTTTCTGATGTACCATTCTTTGCTGCCAATGTCTGAAATGCATTGTCATTCTGGAAATTCACTGTATATACAAGTTTGTTGTATGCAAGCAGTTTTCCATTCACATCATAAATATTCCCTCTGGTACCAGATGTCTTGACTGTCTTTTGTACTTTATATGTAAAATCATTTTTTATGTGACTGACCTTCTACGATCTGAAGGACAAACACACGCCCGATCAACACACAATAAAGCACAACGATCAGTATGATCAAGCAAGCAGTCTGTTTGCCAGTAATTTTTCTGCTTTCTCGTAAATTTTTCGTAACACTAGAACATACTCCTTTTTTTCACCATCTCTGATCCTGATATCAACCTCTAACAATATCTTATATATAAGCAATGCTACGATTCCCGTATATACTGCTTCCGGAATCATAACTTTAAACAGATAAGAAAAAAACTGCAATCTTCCTCTCATTGCAAAAAAGAAAAAAGAAGATCACAAAACTATACGCAAGGGAATTCGCTGTTAGAAGTCCGATCGGCAGCAAGATATCATCCTCATAAAAATATGTATGGAACCATCCATTGACATATCCAAACATTAAATACACAAATGCGTTCTGGCCTAAAACATTTCCTGAGAATATATCGATCAGCAGCCCACAGACAAATCCGATCACGATTCCTGCTTTCCTGCCTCGGATAAATGCGATTGTGACCGTTAAGATCAGTAGAATATTCGGCATAACCTGCGAGTTTCAAAAAATTAAAAGAACGGATGTCTGTAAAAGGAAACAGACTAGTACCGATATCACATAAAATAAAATTCGTTTGATCTTCATATCCTCACCTGCTATTCCTTTGTTTCTTCATCAAGATTCTTTGTTTTCTTAAGATCTGTGATAACCAAAACTTCTTTTAAATGCTTGAAGTCAACGACTGGTGTCACTTTCGCTGTCTTGGTAAGCTTTGTAGAATCAAGCTTCAGATCAGATACTTTCCCGATCGTGATCCCTTCATTAAATTTGGAACTTACATAAGATGTTACAAGCTCATCTCCATTCTTGACTTTTGCATCTTTGCTGATATATACAACTTCCAGATATCCATCTTCCATCGTATCCAGACTTCCATTTACGATACACGCATCATTTGTCTTTAGGAACATAGCACTGACCATACTTGTATCATTAATGATCGTTCGTACTTTGGCTGTATGTGATGATACATCATAGACAATTCCTACGAGACCATTCCCTGCAATGACATTCATGTCTTTCTTAATGCCGTCTTTGCTTCCTCTATTGATCAGAAAGATGTCAAACCAGTTTCCTGATCCTTTACTGATGACTCTGGCTCCCACTGTATGATATTTTTTTGTATTTTTGTTTTAATTTCAAAAGATCCTGCAGACGTTCTAATTCTACTTGATTCTGCTGTAGCACACGATTCTGCATCTTCAGAACATCGATCTTCTCCTGTAGACGCTCATTCTCTGCTCTCAGTGTCTTCTTGCTTTTCGCATTCTCATTCCATGAAAACACGGCATTTCCTACCGAATTAATGCCTTCCTGCATCGGAGATAAAACAGTGAAAAAGATATTCTTGACTGGAGTTAAGACTCCTCCGGCAAAAACACTGATTCCCGCCAGTAACCCACACACCACGATAAAAATCGCTAACAGGTGGTTTGAATTAAATTTTTTCTTTTGCAATTTCATACGTCTATCCTCTTTCATCATCTATCGTTTTAAATATGACTGCATTCCTAAGATCACATGATCTTCTGGCCGGTCAGCAATATGAACCGGTATCTTAAATTCTTCTTTGATCCACTCTGCCGTCTTTGGAAATGCTGCCCCGCCTCCAGATACATAGATTCCCTGATTCATAATATCTGATGCAAGTTCTGGCGTAATGCTTTCTAACACTGCTTTTACCTGCACACAAATGTCTCTGACCTGACTGTGGGCCTTTTCTTCAAACGATCTGAATTGGTATCTTCTCTTGTTTTGGAAGTCCACTCACAAGATTTCTTCCCTTGATCATAGCTGCTTCTTTATCTTCTATCTTCGCATATGCAAGTTTTAAGTGTCTTGCACTTCGTGTTCCGATCGCTAATTTATAATTCTTCTTTACATAATCTCTGATCCACTCATCGATCTGGTCTCCTCCATATGGAAAAAGTCTGCTTGTTACGATCCCACCTAAAGATATCACAGAAATCTCTGTTGTTGAAGCTCCTATATCAATGATCATATTTCCACATGGCGCATTGACATCAATTCCACTTCCAATTGCCGCAAGGATTGGCTTGGGAACTAAAGTTACATCCTTAACCCTTGAAGCTGATTCCCATGCAAGATCTTCAAATGCTCGTTTCTCAACATTCGTAATATCCACGGGAACAGCGATCATAAGACCGGTTTTCCTGATCCGTTTGAAATAATGGTCCAATACCGTTCCTAACAGATATCTCATATTCGTATAATCTGAGATCACGCCGTGTTCCATTGGTTTCACTACATGAATACTGTATGGCTGTTTCTCATACATCGCAAATGCTTCGTTGCCGAATGCTTTTAGTTTCGCATCTTCATCAAATGCGATCATATTCTTTTATCTTTAAAAATTCTTCTTTATCTCTTGTACAGATTCTTAAATGTCTGGTTCCAAGTTCAATTCCTAGTTGTGCCGTTTTCATGTTCTGCTCCTTACATCATGTGTTCTTCTCGAAAACTTAAATATGTCTGGTCTCCGATGATAATATGATCACATAGCGGAATCCCAAGAAATTCTCCTGCTTCTTTCATCCGCTTGGTCGTCAGAATATCCTGGCGGCTTGGCGTTGGATCTCCAGATGGATGATTATGGATCATAAGTACGGAAACCGCTTCGCATCGAAGTGCTTCCAGAAATAATTCTCTTGGTGATGCCACTGTCTGATTCACTGTACCAACAGAAACCGTAAGTTCCTTTATAACTTTATTCTTTCCATTAAAAAAAAATTAAAATCATCTCTTCCCGGCTTAAATGCCGCATCCGTTCCATATAATAATCTGCAATGGATACTGGTGAATGAAAGCTTATCTTATCTTCGACTTTCGCACTTGCTAATCGTTTAGACAATTCTGCAATACACAAGATCTGCATCGCCTTTACTTTCCCAATCCCGGGAATCTTTTGTAATTCTTCTCTTGAAGTGTGGCAAATTCCCAGTATTCCCTCATAAAACGGATCGATCGACAACACTTTCGTTGCAAGATCGATCGCCGTCTGATCCTTTGTCCCACTTCTTAAGATCACTGCCAGAAGTTCTGCATCTGACAGCATTGCTGTTCCATTCTTTTCACACTTTTCATAAGGTCTTTCTGACACTGGTAATTCCTTTAATGTCTGATGTTTTTCTTCCATATCTGATCCTTTCTGTCGAAAAATCTCCATGGTCAAAACATTTCTCACATTAAATCTTACCATAACTTTTCACTGATGTATAGAAATCAAACCGTTGTTTTCCTTAAATTTTTCTTATTTTATTTTATGAAATCTCTGGAATTTCTACCAAACCTTTTTCTGCCATTCGCTGCAGGGACATGATGATTCCATATTTGGCATGTGGATATGTAAGACCTCCCTGGAAATATACTGCATAAGGCTCTTTCATTGGTCCATCAGCACTTAATTCAATGGATGCGCCCGATACAAATGTTCCTGCTGCCATGATCACCTGACTATCATATCCTGGCATATCCCATGGGATTGGTGTTACATGACTGTCGATCGGTGATGCTTTTTGAATTCCCTCGCAAAATGCGATCAATTTTTCAGGAA
>ENA-OQAN01000847-OQAN01000847.1-human-gut-metagenome-genome-assembly--contig:-NODE-847-length-14712-cov-1.133699_pt1 | contig 14712 bp, 26 predicted proteins | sample MGYA00242735_ERZ504527 | MGnify/ENA primary metagenome ERZ504527 (study PRJEB26092, sample SAMD00036230) | human gut metagenome | host: Homo sapiens | study: EMG produced TPA metagenomics assembly of...
CGCATTTGCCGCTGGGCCTCCCGGTATTCTGCATAAAGCTCTTTCTTTTGTCCCGCCAGCTCACGGCGGGATTTTTTTAGTGCTTCAATCTTAGGGAGTTTTGCGCCGTTCAGTATGGTGTTCATAGTATCCTTTGCCGCCCGGTAAGTGGCAAGCTCCGCTTCGTGCTGGGCCAGATACTTTTTGCTGTACCGCGTAGCTTTGTATCCATCAAACACCGGGCGAGTCTTGGCATAGTCCACCGTGCAGCCATCAGCTCCGAGGTTTTGGAAAGAGCCTCCTCCGTTGTGCGGAGCTCGTCAGACAGCTTGTGAAAGTGATCCACCGCAGCCTCGGTGCTGGCCGTCAGTGCCGCATAGTCTGTCAGATGATGCTCCTGCAAATACTGGAGCGCGGCGGCCATTTGTTTTAGGTTGTAGACCTTGGCCCATCGTTCATAGGCCGGGCCCTTGCTTGGGCCATACGCTCTTGAATGTCGATGATGAGATTAACTCGCCGTGGCGGAACCGTGGGCTCCTCGGGCAGTTCGGGGAGTGGACGTTCCCCGGCAATTACCGCCTTGATGTCCTCCGGGTCAAATCCAACTCCAAGTGTAGAAGCCCGGAGCCGGGTCGGTTTTTCCTGCCCGGGTGCAAGGAATGAGATGACACCGCCCCGCCCATGTTTCACCGCAAAGCCGGACTCCTCCATGAGACGAAGAAAGTCGGCAAAGTCCGTGGGCTTTTCTCCAAAGCGGCGAGAACAGCCAGCCGCACCCGCTGCTTGGCAGAGGGTGGCTTTTCTCCGATCCACTGTCCATAGTGGAGAAAACGGCCCTTGCTGTGCTGGCACGGATTTTGGATAACAGACAATTCATGTTCGATGCACACGCGGTCAGAGAGCCGCCGCAGGGCAAAGGACGAACCAATGAAATTATGAAATTTCCGGGAGCGGTCAAAGGCCGTCGCATTGAAATAAATGTGATTGTGGATATGGGCCTTGTCGGTATGCGTACAGACGAAGAACTGATACTTTCCCTTTGTCCAGCGCATCGCCGTTTCATAACCAATACGGTTTGCTTCTTCCGCTGTAACCTCCCCCGGGCAGAAACGCTGCCGGATCTGAAAGAACAGGGCCCCGCGGAGAATACGGCTCGGCCTGTCTCTGCAAGGTATTGACTTTTTACCAGAAGAAACTCGGCGGGAGCCGTGTTCGGATCGCAGAGATAGGAAGATACGGCTCCCAGCTTTTCCGGGTTCAGGCCATAGGTGAAACGATCCTCCATCGTTTGAATTGCACTTTTTCCCGCCGCTGTTTTATAAGGCGGATGTAGGTGGTCGCCGTAGAAATCCCTCCTTCCGGCAAACAGTATTTTTACTTTGGGACACTTTGTCCCGAAGTAGAAAAAGCCGGGGAGCGGTATCAACCACTCCCCGGATGGGTCAGAGCTCTACCAGCGCGGAGAGCTGTTTCAAGAGATCAGACAGCGGCCCCCACAAGGCGGCATAGTCCCGCTGCAAGGCCGCGAGTTCTTCGGGATAAATCGCGCCGTAGGTGTTGGCTTGAATTGCCACTTGGTTCAGATTGTTGGAGCAGCGCCGCTGGAGCGAAACCAGCTCACGAACAGGCGAAAGGTCAACATGAAGCACATACCCACTCAGGGCCATTTTCCGCATATAGGCTCCCATATTACGGATGCCAGCCTCCGCCATACGTTCTTGAATCAGAGCCTGCTCCGCCTCCGACACCATCACATGAAGATGGATCGGACGGCGGCGTTTCTTTGTCATCGCTCCTCACGCTCCCGGCTGCGGCAGGCGCGGGGCGGCTCCTTTACCTTATCCAGCGGCTTTTCCTGTTCGTCTGCCGGAACAGGGTGCGGCAAATGAAATTCACGGTGCAGGCGCAGCACCTCCAGTACAGACAATTCCTGTTCACGTTTCTTTTCCATATACGCACCTCCTTATCTATCGCCACGGTCAGGCTGCCTACGCTGGGGAGCCGGAGCCTCCGAGCCGCGATCTGCCTCCGCCAACTTTGCCGCATTTTTCATCTGCTCGGCAATCGGACGGGGCCTGTCGGGATTATCAGGCGCAGGACGCAGCTCATAGTCGGATGCCTGCTTTTCCGTCAGCGGACGGGTATAGGTAAGATAGCCCCAAGCCAAGAACGAGCCATTTTCCACCGGGATGCGCTGATCGTAATTGAAAATTTCATCCGGCTTGTTATAGGGCGGCTTTGGGAATGTCCCGATGTCCACAGGCCGCTGTAGAATAATACTTGTAAAGACCGGGAGCCTCGGTCTGCCTGATCCCCACGTTATAAATACGCTGATAGTCCTGCACCCGGTCTGTAAAATCCTGTTCCATCGCGGTGCGGTCATTTCCATAGTGACCCCATTCGTACTGCCGCTGGCCGTCCTTGTCATCATAACAGGTCCATGTGACATAGCGGGATGCGCGGTGGGATGCTCGCCCAATGCAAATCCCCGCCCATTTTCCAGCATGACCGCCTTCAAAATAGCATAGCCTTGATTTTGTCCATAGTACACCTCCCATCATCGAGACATTTCTTTGTTTTCTCTTTTCACAAACGGCTGGAGCTGATAGGGGCTTGTACCGTCCTCGGGCCGCAGAAAGTCTATCCGGGCCGCAGCACGGATGGCGTTCTGGTTAGCTGCCGCTGCCATGCCCCTTGGCTGGGAGCCCACTTAAAGCCGTTGCTTTTCAGTTTCTGCCGCTGATCGGCATCGGGCTTTTCCTCAAAAATAAGCTGCAAACGGTTTTCAGCCTCGTTGATTTTTGCCTCGCCTCCGGGGAATGTCCAGCCAGCAAACTCGGAGCGGCTGCTCAGTTCCTCAATGCGCTGGCGCACACGGCGGATGTTGGCGTTGTTGTTGGAAAGCAGATAGGCGGGGTACGGCTTGCTTTTATCCAAGTGCCATGACTGCGTCATATCTTCTTTGAGCTTTTCTGCCTGCTCCGGCGTAAGCTCCGGGCAGCCGTCCAGCGTTTTGTGTTTCCGAAAATACGCATTGACCGCCTTCATGGTGGCCTGCTGGAACTCCAGCCCCTCCAGCTTTTTTGTCAGCTTTTCCACGGCCAGATCATCGTCTGCGCTGATCCCGCCCATACCAACAGAGCGGATTTTATCAAGCAGCTTTGAAATCTCCGCATACTCTCCATAGTTGCGATCCCGGGCGGCGTTCTGCTTGTGCTTTTTGCCACAGGGAAATTACCGCCCCCGGAGATCAGAATAGAGGGCACCCGGGCATCAATCACATTGCGTTCATTCAGATTTTCCGCAAGTTTCCGGGCATAGCGATCCACCAGCGCGTCAATCTTATCATGGTACATGGGATCGACACGGGCTTTCTGGCGTTCCGCCGCTGCATACGCTTCATCGACCATTGCCCGGTAGCCCGCCGTAGCGGAGCCCGGCTGATAGTCGGAAAAGCTGTTCATATCTTTTGCCCGCTTTGCGGCTTCTTCGTTGATCGGATAATATTTCGGCATAGTACCCTCCTTCCACAAAAGCCGGAACTTTTGGGACAAAAATTGTCCCAAAGCCCCGGCAGCTAAAATGTTGACAGCATCTCACGGAAACAGGGGCGGACGTAGAAATATACGCCTCCCGCAGAAAAGGGCCTTAAAAAGCCTTGTCATAAGCGGGTTTTGGATGTCCTAATTGTCAACACATCAGCCCCGTTTTTTCCGCATATATTCCCGCTGCTGTCTGCGGTGTGCCGCCTTTGCACAGGCCGCCGAACAATAGGTTTGCCGTCCATCAGGAGCCACGGCTCTGCCACATACCGGGCAAGCCTTGAAATCCGGCCTTGGCCCCTCTGTCAGCAACGCAGCCTCCAGCGCCGGATCAAGGGGCAGAACAGCCTCGCGGAAGTAGCGGCAATAAGCCCCCGTCCAGCATTTCCCAAACATATAGCACTCGCAATCCAGCGGCAGGCAGCCGCAGTCCCGGTCATAGTTGGCACACCATTTTGACACCAGCCTGCGGATTGCCGCTTTTTCTGTCCGGGTCAGTTCTCGGCCCACAGTATCACCTCCCGTTGCCCGGTGGTTTGAGCTGCTCCCGGTAGCAGAACACGCAGCCGATCCCGCGCCAGTAAGGGCAGCCGTCACAACGGGAGCCCTTCGGCGGCAGGCTTGGCGGCACACCCTTAAAGTAGCTTTTTTCTTTCATAAATCCCTCATAGGGTTATTTGTAAATCTCATTCATTATCCTCGCTTTCGGTATCGTCCTCGTCCCAAGGCGGCCCATCGTCCTCGGAATCGTCATAATCAGCCAGTTCCTCACTGTAATCCTCTTCGGGTACAGCAGCTTTTTCATGCTTCGGGCGATAGATTTTGAAGTACCAGCCTGCACCGCCGCCCAGAACAGCCACTGCCAAGATCAGCAGAAGCGTCCCGGTATTACTTTTCTGCTGGGGCTCGGGTTCCGGCTCCTCCGCAGGTTCCTCGGTTTCCACAGGCTCCGGGCTGCGCCCACGCATTTTCCCATATTGACAGAGCAGACGGCGCACTCTGTATTGACAGCCCCCACCTCGCATTTTTCAGAGCAGGAGCACACCGCCTGTTCCACGCCAGCGGCCTCGGCTGCGGCCAGCAGATCCCCCTCATCCACAACGCTGAAAAAGTAGGTTTCATACTGCTCGCCTTCCTCGTCCACAGGCTTGTCATAGTCAATGACAATGTAAAAGGTGTTGCCGCCGCTGGTTTCCACCGTGATGAACTGTTTGTTGGTTGCGGCATCGTAGAGCAGATCGCGGGTCACAAGGTTCCATCCTCCGAAAAGCCCTCGCCCGGGGTAATGGTAGGCGCTGGCTCCGGGGCCGGAGTTTCTTCCACAACAGGCGGTTCCTCATTCCCGCCGTCCGAATAGGCATAGGCCGGGATTGCAAAGCCGCATAAAAGAACGGCGGAGCAAAGCCCCGCCGCCAACATACGAAAATGTTTCATATTCAGTTTTCCTCCTTCTTTTCGTCTTCGGACTTCGGGACACTTTGTCCCAAAGTACCTCCGTCCTTCAGCTTTTCAAACAGCAGCGGGAGCTCCGTAAGGGAGATGCTCATACCGCGCACAATGTCCACGATCTCGCTGTTTTCCGCCTCCAGCTTTTTCTGCTCCAGCTCCTTGAGCCGGGCCTGCTGTTCACTGATTTTGGCCTTGACCTTATCAATCTCGGCCTGAATTTTCATGCTTTTGGTAGTTGCCATTTCAAAACCTCCTGTCACGGTAAACGCCCGTAGGCGTAAAAATGAGATTGCCAGTAGCTTGTATTCAAATTTGCGTAGCCGATGGGATCTCCGCAATGCAGCATTTTTCCATCACCGACATAAATCCCGCAATGGCTCACGCCCGGCGTGTCATAGGTGCCTTTGAAGAACACCAGATCACCGGGTTTGGGAGAACTGGTCGGCGTACAGATGTTATAGAGCCCCTGGCTCCCAGCCTGCCCACATTCCAGCCGGAGTGATTGATGACCCACGAAACGTACCCCGAGCAATCAAAGGAAGTGGCAGGAGAACTGCCGCCCCACACATAGGGATAGCCGATATATTTCTGCGCCTCGGCAAGCATCGCGGCAAAGGTTTCATCGTCCAGATATTCTCCGGGCACTTCGTAATCACCGGGTTTCCCGGTAATGTACTTGTTCACATAGGGAGAATCCGGGAACAGATCGGGGCGGTTTCCCAGCGTTGCCATATAGATGGCATACCGGGAAAGCTGATCCTCGCCTATGACATACACGGGTACATGGGATAAATCAAAGTTCTCCAGCGTGACCGTACAGATGTAATAGTCGTAAGGCACTGATAGGTGTCTGTATGGGAGTTGCCGTCCTCGTCCGTCCATGTGTCGGTTTCTGTGCGATACCGGGTTTCCACCACCACATCCTCCGTGAGAATGTACTGGCGGTCAAACAGCATTTGCAGCGTTCCCTGACTTCGTCTATTGTCCATTGCCCCTCATGGAGCGCACACAAAAGAGAAAGCAGCACATAGGGGTCATGTTCGATTTCGTCCAGATCGAAGTGGTATTCGTCATAGTCATGGGTGCTTTCATAGGTGTCCAGATAATGCTGCAAATCATCTTCCAGCGCACAGTAGGCAGCTTCGGCGGCAGCATATCCCGATCCTCGCAAGGATAGGTGCTGGCCCTAATGCACCGGCCCGGCGTTCCCCAGCATAAGCATGGTAGAGGAACAGGACTGCATAGCAAACAGGAGTAACACACAGAGCACCGCAACCACGGCACCTGCGGGATGACTTTTGACAAATTCCACTGCCCGGGCGGTCAGGCGTTCTGTGGCTGTGGCAGTTTTCCCAGCCGCAGCCGCGCCCTGCTTTGCAGCCTCCTTTGCCTGCTTGCGGTATTGCCTGCGAAGCCGTTGCTTTTGCCAGTAGCGGGTAAGGGCATTTTTCGTCAGCTCCGGGTGCTCCTGTGCGGCGGTGTGAAAATGGTAGTCCGCCGTGTATTTGGTATAGCGGGCCTCGGCCTTGCGTACCACTTTTGCCGGATGTTCCCGGACTTTACGGCGCACAAAGCGGGAGCCGTGCCGCAGCGCGGTTTCTCCCACAAGCTCAGAACGGTGTGCGCCTTCTGTGCCGACATTTTCCTGTTCCACTTCAAAAATCTTGCCATGCACGAAGCTGTGAACGGAACCACTGGCAACACGGCCTATGCGTTTTACCGGGCCGGGCATTTTTCGGCGGCTTTTGTTTTTGCCCAGCTTCTCCCGGGCCTGTTCCAGCTTTTCGCCTTGGGACTCCATACGGTAGCTTTGCCGCCGCAGCCTGTTCCTGCTGGCTCTTTTTGCGGAACTTGGACTTCGGGACACTTTGTCCCGAAGTGTCGGAAGCCTCCGGCCCGGGCTGTTCCCCGTCAGGGGCGTGGGCGGTCTGCGACCAAGCCTCCTCCTTGGTCTTATTCGTTTTTCGTTTCATTCTTCATATCCTCCGGGCGGGTAGTCAGCAGGTCATAGATTTCTCCGCGAGGGAACCGATCCACAAACGGAATGGTTACATTTCCATAGAACAACAGCCCCTCGCCGGAATTGCTGTGTGTGATATAGGAAAGCTGATGCTCGGAAATACCGAGCTGTTTTGCCAGAATGGTACGGTCACTCTGCGCCTGCGAAAGCAGAATCATAAAATCCGTGTTGTCCAGAATGTTCTCGATTTCCCGGCTGGCCAAAAGGTCTTTGACGTTCTGCGTCAAAGCAGACGGCACACATCCTTTTTTACGCAGCATTTTCCAGACTGCCACAAAGTAGCTGGCTGTCAGCGGATCACGGAGCAGGATATGAAACTCGTCAAAGTAGCACCAAGTCGCCGCACCCTCGTGGAAGTTCTGATCCACCGCCTGCGAAACAAACTCATTTGTGATGTGCATTGCAATCTTTCTAAGGTTTTCGCCCATGTTTTTCAGAACGATGCACACCACACGGCTGTCCGTCTTGACGTTGGTAGGATGGTTAAAGAGATTGAGGGAGCCTGTGCAATAAAGCTCTAAGGCAGTTGCCACGCGCCGGGCTTCGGGCTCCGGCTGGCGTAAGAGCTCTTCGTACAAATCCTGCAACAGCGGTGTTTTTGCAGTTTCCAGTCCGAGCGCCTGTTCCCGGTACACCAAACGCACACAGCGTCAATGACCGTCTTTTCAATTGGGCTGCAAGCCTTCCTTGCCGCCGACCACCAGCTCGCACAGGGACAAAAGAAAATCCGCCTTCATGGAAAGTGGGCTTTCTCCGGCAGCCATATTGAGCTCTACATCCATCGGATTGAGGTGGTGCGGACTGTCCGGGGCAATCTCGATCACCTGGCCGCCCAGCCTTCGCACCAGCGGCGCATATTCGCCCATCGGGTCAACCACAATGATCCGATCCTGCGGGATGGTGAGAAACACATTCAAAGCTCGCGCTTTGCGGCAAAGCTCTTGCCGGAGCCCGTAGAACCCAAATACATCCCGTTTGCCGACTTCAGCTTTTTGCGGTCAGCCATGATGACATTGTGGGAAAGTGCGTTCATGCCATAGTAGAGGGCCTGCCCAGCCATGCGGAGCTCCCTTGTCATAAAAGGAATAAAGATGGCTGTGGAGCTGGTTGTCATACCGCGCTGGATTTCTACCTCGTTGTAACCAAGGGCCAGCGAAGAAACAAATCCCTGTTCCTGTTGCCAGTCCAGGCGGCGCAGAGCGCAGTTGTATTTCTGCGCGATGCCGCCCACGGTAAACACATCGTTTTCCAGCCGCTGGCGAGTAGGGGCAAGGTTTACCACCGTAAAGGTCAGCAGAAACATTCGCTCATTGCGGGATTGCAAATCAGCCAGAAGCTCCGCTGCGTCCTTGCTGAATGTGATCAGGTCAGGGGGAAGAATATCCGGGTCATAGCCGGAGCGCACAGCCTTTCTCTGTTCCTCAACTTTCATTTTTCCGATGTCCGAGATTTTCCCCTTGATGGTCTTAATTGCCTTGAGCTGATCCACGGTCTGAATGTGCATGGTCACAGTCATTTCTGCATCCAGCTCCAAGATTTCCGCCAGCAGCTTATCCGAAAGCTCCGATGCCATAATCTGCAAATAGGACACCGCACCCCAATACTGGCCGATGCGGAATGTGCGGGACTGGCGGAAGTCGAGACTGTCCGGGGCAATAAAGTCTTTTGTGCCAAGCCCGGTCTGTGGGATGTCTTTCCACGAAAAGCAGAACGCCTCGCGACTCCCCGGATGCATCTGGCTATGAAGTAGCGCAAGGCGGGCCCGCCCGTCCATCGGCTCCGAGGGAACGCCCAGCCGCTTAAAGTTTCCCATGACATCGGCCTCCACACGCTCCAGTCGGGGCCGTGCCTCCGCAATCCCCTCGGCGGGTATGCCAAAGGTGATGTATTTTGAGCGTTCAATGCCGTTATTGCTTTTGGCAATCTGATTTTTCAGCATCCCGGTAAACTCGTCCCGGACGCTGTTATAGTTGTCATCCGCTTTCGGGATATTGACTGATAGCGGCTGCGGGAATGAGAACGGCGGTTGATAAAGGAAAGCTGGAACGGCAGCGAACTGTCAAAGTAGTTGAGAAATGAACTCCATCCGCTGAATATGGCAGTCTGATCCTCGGTGGATGCCACGGAGTAATTGATGTCCTCATATTCCACGGTTTTTGTATAGAGCCCGCCCGGCAGCTTGCACACACCGTCCGGGTGCATGGACAGATACGGGATTGTCTGCTGAGCAGACAGGGTCGCCCGGCCTTTACCCTTGGCGGCGGCTCCGTTTTTCTTCTTTGTGTTTTTCAATCACATCCTCCTTTCCAGCGCCCGGCCCGGCAAAGGGCGCATAAATGTTTTCGGTTCGGTAGGCCCTGATCCCCGGCCTTAGAAACTTGGCCCGGATGATGTTTCGTACCACCTTTTCAAAGGGCAAGCCGTCCTTTTCATACATCGCCAGCAGGAACGCCGGGAGCATAATTCCCAGCATGAGAAACATCGCCCCGGTATTGCCGAGGGTGCCACGGGTCAGCAGATAGCCGGAATCCCCACCGCGCCCGCGCTGCCGAAGCAGACAAGCTGGCGTTTGGTGAGGTTGAAAAGCCATCTTTGTTTTGATTTTGGATAAATCGTTTGGTACGTTTACATAGGGCATAGATCACACTCCTTTCTGTACTTCGGGACAATGTGTCCCAAAGTCCGGGATGGTTGGTGTTACTTCATTTCCCCATACAGCCCAGCCGGGCGGGGTCTGCCTGGCAAAGAGCTCCACGCGGGCAGATCGCCCATCAGGGAAATGATTTTGGCGCGGGCCTCGTCCGGCTTTTTGCTATGGGCCTCAATCGGGGAAACGATAAATTGATGAATGTTGGCAGCCTGCCGCTTCGGGTGGCCCTTGGTTGCCAGCAGGCAGATTTCTGCATTGCCCCTTGTCCAGAAGCCAAGGCCGTAAAACCAGCTATCCGCCTTCTTGTTCTTTTTCAGCCAGACGAAAGCAACGGATTTATAGTTGAAGCCCCAAGCCTCGATCAGCCGGAGCGCCTCCGGGAGCTGCGGGAAAGTGGCCCATAAAAAGAGTGCGCTGTCCGGGGCTGCAAGATCAGCCACAGGCAACGCACATAAATCCTCAATGCTCATAGTGGGATAATGATTTTCCGCCGCGCCCTGTACTTTCTTAGCCGAGTAGCGCCACGGCGGGTCAGCGTAAATGATAGAATACTGCTGGATAATTACACTCCTTTCTCGCCAGAACTTTTTACTGCCTGCGCCGCACGAATACGCTCACTGGCTGCGGCATAAAAAGGCCGGGGCCGTTTCAAAGCATACAAAGCGACGTTCTGTGTTGATAGCTGCAATCGCGGTTGTGCCGGAGCCCGCGCAAATGTCCGCGACCAATTCGCCGGGGCGGGTATAGGTGCGGATCAGATACTCACAAAGCTCCACGGGCTTCTGTGTGGGATGGATGCCGCCGGACACCGTAGGCACAAAAAGCACATTTCCGGGATAGCGGCGGCCATCGTTGGACTCTGAGCCCTGCCGTTCAAATTTCCCATAGTTGGAGCTTGTACCGCTTCGGGAATGAACACGTATATGGCTTGCCGTAAGTAAACTGTGGATTGTAGACCGGGGACTTTTGGTAAAACACCAAGATGTTCTCGGACTTTTTCAGTGGAGCCCGGTTTGCATTGAGAAAGCCCGTTCCGCGCTCTTTGTACCAAATCCACTCATAGCGGAGCATGGCGAGGTTGGATGCGCCCAGCACCTTGTCAAAGGGGCACTGTGCGAAAAACAGCACTGCGCCATTCGGCTTGACCGCCCATTTCACCGCCTCCCACAGCTCCGGGAGCGGCAGGGGCACATCCCAATAATTCCGGGTTGTGCCGTAAGGCGGATCAGTCAACAGCATATCCACGCTATGTTTGGGCAGGGAGCGCAGGCCTCAATGCCATCCATGAGAAACAAGCCCTCCTTCGGGACACTTTGTCCCAAAGTGCGGCTATCGGTCATTACGGGCCTCCTTTGCTTGGCAGGCGCAGGCCGGGCAGCGTTTTCTTTTCCCGCTTGCTTTGCAGCCTCGGCCATCTGCTCCTTGATCGGGGCAGGTCGTACCGCCTGGGCCCGTGCAACAAGCTGTTCCACCGCTGCATGATACGCCTCCACACCAGCCGCATTGATCCGTTCCTGTGTGGCTCGGTCAGGAATCCGAACCGTAGCCCGGTATCCCGTCCGGCTGGCAGGATCAGGTTTAGAGGGAGCGCCGAGGAAAATCCCGTTTTTCCCGTCCACAACCTTAAAATCGTCGATGACCACACCGCCAAAATTGACGCTGGCGAAGCCGATCAGTTTTCCCTGCGGCTCAATCGGGCGGACAGATACCGAGATTGGAACAACCGCCTCCTGCAAGACAGCATCCGTCCGCATTTTTACCGCCTCGTCAATGCTAACACCCTTGACTTCTGCAAGCTCCGCGATGGGAGCATCAAACAGCCAGCGCCGCTCCTCCGCAGCAATCTGCTCCGGGGTCAGCAATACATCGTCCTTCTTACTCAGATAAAATTCCTCCTTTCCGCTTGCCGGAGCAGGCTGGGCGGGATCGTCCATCAGCTCTTTTCTTTGCAGGACGGCCTCCGTTTCCGCCATAAAGCGGTAAGCGTCCGCCTCAGTAAACTCCTCCGGCGTTTTTCCATTCCATAAGCGCGTTCCGTCTGCCCCGTATCTTCTCGGCATAAGCACCACCTCCTGTTAATGAGCGCCAAAGATACGCTGGGCAATGCTCCCGGTCTTAAAGAGCATGAAGCAAAGCAGAACCGTGTAGCCACAGTTCCCCAAATCGCCCCAATGGGATCGCCGCCTGTTGCGATGCTTGAATGAGCACTGCGTAAATTGCAACACATACAAGGATCAGCAGCCCTTGAAAGCCCACGGCAAACAGGGACTTGATGTAGTTCTGCCCGGTGCCACCAAGCTCCCGGTTGGAAAGCGTAGCAACGGGGATGGGGCTAGACTGGTCAGCAGATAGATTTCCAGCATCCTGCCATACACCAAAACGAAAATGATAATTCCCATCGCCTTCATCGTGAAGCCAATGAGCGCAGACTGCAGCCACAGCCCCAAAAGCGGCCCCAAGTCCATCGCTTCCAGCGAGGTTTCCAGTTCGGCAAGCATATCCGCCGAAACATCGGTAGAGCCTTGAATGAGCCCGCCTGCCTGCGCGATAACGCTCTGCGATACATCGAACACGGCCATGACGATATTGAATGTATTTGACAGGATCAGGATTGCACAGGCCGTTTTGAACATCCATTTATAGAGATTCGCAACGTCAACCTCGTGCATATTGTTCTTTTCCAAAGCATCTGTATGAGCTCATAAGTGGCAACAAAGGTCAGCACCATTCCGGCAATCGGCAGGATCACCGTTTCGGAAAGCTGTCGGATCAGGGAGAAAACCCCGGCGTGCCACGCCGCCGGGGTAGTCCCTACCTGTGCCGCAATCTCTCCGACTTGGGTATTGACAGTATCAAAAAGACCTTCGAGGTCCCCATGATCCCGCCAATCAGAAGCTCTTTGAGCCAGTTTGTGAGCCAGTCGGTGAGAAAATCCATAAGCGCCTACCTTAAAACAGGCCAGACAGCAGAGGGATCAGTGTGGTGCCAATGACGATGATGCCGCCGCCCGCCATGAGCTGCTTCATGCCCTGGACTTGGAGCCGGGTTATCCGAGCCGTAGCCCTCCAGCAGATTAACCACGCCCCATACGCCAAGGCCCAGCGCCGAGAGCAATAACGAGGGTCTGTAAAGTGTCGATTGCAGATGAGAAAAATGCCATATAAGCCTCCATTTCTCCGGGATTTTTCCGGTAACAAAAAAGCCGCCCATACAGGCGGCAGGTTACAAACTTCGGGACACTTTGTCTCGAAGCGTTTATGCAAAGGCGTCTGGATCGTCGATGTCATCATAGTTGAGGATGTCCTCGTCCTCTTCCGTGAGTGCATCGTCCGGCACAGCCACCTCATACATCGTACACACCTCGTTCAGCCCGGGCCGCCTGCGGCGGTTAATGAGCCTGTCGAGGTCAAAAGCGTTTTTCTGTTTATCGGCCTCCGCTGTATAACGGTAGTTCGGATGCGTTTCAGATCATACTTGGGAGAGAAGAACGGGGCAGACCCGAAGTTGCAAAATACATTTGTCTCCCGGCATGGTTGCAAGTTCGGCTGGGGTCATCAGTTCCCGGCCCAGCCGCTGGGTATTTTGACTGTAGCTTTCCGACTGGCCACGGGAACGGCTGTCGGTCTGCATACTGATTGTGGCCTTTCCCAGCCAGTTTTCGGATATTTCCTTGATGGTGCTGGCTTCGCGGCCACCGAGGAACACCACGCTGTCCATGTTGCCGAGGATTGTCTCGGCGTGTTTATCGTAAATGGCCTTGCATTGTGCCAACTGCTGATACAGCAGGCAAAGACTCACCTCGCGGGAGCGATAACCGCGACCAACTTTTCGAGCTGGGGCACCTGTCCCGTGTTGGCTGCCTCATCCCACAACACCCGTACATGGTGCGGCAGGCGGCCACCGTGAACATTGTCCGCCCGTTCACACAGGAGGTTGAACATCTGCGAAAAAGCAAGCGCCACTAAAAAGTTGTAGGTCTGCGTGGTATCGGAAATGATGAAGAATACCGCTGTTTTCCGATCTCCGATGCGGTCAAGCTCCAATTCGTCATAGGCCATGACTTCACGAAGCTGCGGGATGTCAAAGGGAGCCAGCCGCGCACCGCAGGAAATCAAAATGCTTTTTGCCGTCTTGCCGCTGGCCAATTTGTACTTTTTATACTGTTTGACTGCAAAACAATCCGGCTTGCGCTTTTCGAGCCCGGCAAACATATAATCCACCGCGTTCATAAAGTCCTCGTCATCCTCCTTGACCTCCATGCCGGAAATCATATCCACAAGGGTATTCATGTTCCGATCCTCGGCAGGCCCTCGAAAATGATGTAGGCAATCAGGGCGCAGTATAAAAGGGTTTCCGCCTTTGTCCAGAACGGATCGCCCTCCTTGCCCTCGCCCTTTGTGTTTGCTATGAGGGTATCGACAAACTTTAAGATGTCGGCCTCGTTGCGGATATACGCCAGAGGGTTATAGTGCATGGATTTTGAAAAATCTATGCTGTTGAATACCTTGATTTTGTACCCGCGTTTTTGCAGGAAACCCCCGACCTGTCCCAGCACACCTCCTTTCGGATCGACCACCACATAAGAGGAATGAGCCTGTAAAAGCTGGGGCGTGAGCCAGAAGCGGGTTTTGCCGGAGCCGGATGAGCCGATAATACAGCAATTCAGGTTTCGGGCATTTGCGGGGATTTTCGGGCGGGTGTTCATCGTGAGAAACTCCATCCCGGTCAAAATCACGTTGTTTTCAAACTTCGGATCGACAAACGGTTTGATGTCTTTTTCCGTTCCCCATCGAGCGCTGCCGTATTCTGCATCCCGCCGAAACTTCTTAGCGTTCTTGCTTTTGAAATAGATCAGCAGCCGGAAACCAACTGCGCCTACAATACCGACAAGCCAATCCAGCGGAGCAAGACCGGGTGCAAAGTCAGCAAAGGCCGGGCCAATCGTCTGGCCCAGCCCGATGAGCTTATGTGCAAAATCGTTACCCGCTGCCAGCCGGTAGGCGTTCCCAGCTTGAGGAACGCCCACAGGATGAACAGATAGGGAATGTTCGGAATGAGATATTTTCTGATCT
>ENA-OQAN01000848-OQAN01000848.1-human-gut-metagenome-genome-assembly--contig:-NODE-848-length-14711-cov-1.987589_pt1 | contig 14711 bp, 19 predicted proteins | sample MGYA00242735_ERZ504527 | MGnify/ENA primary metagenome ERZ504527 (study PRJEB26092, sample SAMD00036230) | human gut metagenome | host: Homo sapiens | study: EMG produced TPA metagenomics assembly of...
GACGAATGTCTGAGCTTCAAAAGACTTTGGTCTTAGACCAAACTTCAGAGCGAGTTTTCGTAGGAAATTGGGCGAATCAGCGATTTGTTCAAAATATGAGCAAAATTCCACCGCATCGCTTTCGGTTTCTTATTTATTTTTTATCATATACTCAAAATCTACAGTTGGCCAACACACAAATTAAAACTTTTTAAAATGATCAAGCAGTATCTCCTCTGCTTCTGGATTCCACAATCCACCATGTCGTTTACAAGATTCATCTAATTCTCCAAAGACTGGATCTTTCTCAGCTAATTTCCCAAAGTCCTCTATTGCTGTCAATGGCAGATTGATCTGTGGTATGTAATCTTCTTTGATCCTGGTATCTTCTTTAAATATAATGTGGTATCGACAATCGCATTGATTCCTCCAATGTGTGTGATTCCAACTGCTGGATTGATCTTGCCTGTTGTGATCAGATCTAAGGCTTCGACCAGGTCTGAACGAAGTCCTCCGGAGGAACCGATCAGTTAGTTTTTAAATAATGACTTCCATATATGTTCATTCCAGCACGGTAATTTTTATCTGCTGTTGATGCATAAATATTCATGCAGCCATCCATTGCCATAATACGATTCCCGATTTCAGCTACACATTTGGGTGGTGCATAGACAAACACATCATCGTATCCTTTTTCATTGGTTATTGCCAGTAACACTGGAACGGAATCTGTAAAATCGATGGATTGATATAATAAAGCTCTATTCCATGCCTGGTTCCTTCCTGCATCGGTATCATTTTCCTTACTTTTTCCAAACGCTCTTGATTCGTATCTGTGATCACGAGTCTTCTTGGCTTTTTCTTCATTCCAAGGACATAACGGATTGCCATTAGTCCCATGGGACCGGCTCCTCCAAGGATGATGGTATTCCCACCTTCTTTAATTCCAGATATATGATCGTGGGTTCCCTCTTTACTGTGATAGTTTGAATGAAAACTTCCCACTATACTATATAAAGCCTGAGCCTGTGCAAGTTCATAGAATGAATCTGCTTCATATTGCAACAAACATCCTTTCTCAATTACATCTGCTGGTATGATACAGTATGTTGCTGCACCTCCAAAATAAGGGTAAGAATATCCTGGTGATTCGATCTGGTGAGGAATCTCTGGTACTAATACAAATTGTTTTCCTTCCTGATAATCCTCTTTCCATCTTGTTCCGACTTTTGCTATCGTTCCAGAAAATTCATGTCCGATCAGTACAGGATTCTTTTTAATATTCTTTGGTACTCTTAAATGTCTCTGTGCCAATGTGATCTCTTTTAAAGTTGACACTGCAATTCCGTTACATTCTATCTTCAAGAGAATCTCATCTTCAGCTATCTCAGGGATCTCAAATTCTTCCAGACGTATATCTTTGACTCCATAAAGTCTGACTCCTTTAACTTTCATAACCTTCGCCCCCCTAAACTTAGTCAAATATTTATGTCTTGTTAAATTTAATTGATCTTTTTTATTATAACATATTCTCAAACTTCTGTCTGCGAATTCATAAAGATCTGAATTGTTATGGAGTCTTTTCTTTATTTTTGATTTTTACTATATAAAAATGCTGCGATCCAGGAGTCACTGGAACTGCCATGATAACTCCGAGACTTGATGATAATCCTGCATGATCTCAACCCCTACGGAATACATATTGATCACCTGTTGATATTCGTAATTGTATGCAAAGATAAATACTAATGTGTTGATCGATCCACCTGTAAATGCAAGAATCAGTGTATTGGTCATTGTTCCCATCATATCTCTTCCGACATTCATTCCTGATTGAAACAGTTCTTTTAACATCATCTGTGGATTTTGTTCTTTTAATTCATTGAGTGTAGAAGCGATTGACATTCCAACGTCCATGACTGCACCTAATGATGCGATCAAGATTCCTGCAAATAACAATTCACCAATTTTTATGTCTGTCATTTCTCCGACATAGACAGATTCTCTATATCAGACACATTATATCCGGTGATCGATGTCACTTGTCCAAAGATCAATGCAAATGCTCCAGAAAATACCACACCTATGATCGTTCCAAGCATCGCAGCTACTGATTTCTTCGTAATTCCATCAACCATACACATCGTCACAACTGTTGTAAATGCGACCACTAATACAGCCGCCAGTATCGGGGATATTCCTTTGTATATCATCGGAAGAAAAATAAAAAAGATACAAAGCATTGTAAATACCAAGCTTAATATTGATGAAATTCCTTTTCTTCCACCGACTGCTACCACGATTGCTACAAACACTGCTGCCATCAGCCATACCATAGGTCCTCTGTTTACACTATATACAGACGCCAGCAACTCTCCTTTCGATTCATTAATGATCGCTATGACTTTCATTCCTTTTTTACATTTTGCACCAAATAAATAACTTTGAGAGCTTGTTGCCTGTATTATTTTTCCTTTATGATCCCCTGAGAGAAGTTTTAATTCTACGGTTTGTTTTCCACTTCCACTATTTGATAAGTTTCCAGAGATCACGTTTGTTACTTCTGCTTTTTCAAAATTTCTTCCATCTGTATCTAGAAGTTTTGTCTTCTCAATTCCAGAAAAAGAAAAAAAACAGCAGAAGAAAGAGAATGCCTGCGATCAGCAGACACACTCCTTTCATCTGTTTTTGTTTCATTGTTATTTCACAGTCACTTTCAGAACTTTGCTGTAAGAACCGTAGATTTTCTTACCTTTAACTACTTTGTATGCACGAACCTTTACATAACATTTTTTCTTTGATCTTAATGACTTGATCGTATAAATTGTTTTTCTTGTATTTCTTGTCTTTGCTTTTTTAAAGTTCTTGTTTGATGCATATTTAATCTGATATCCAGATACAGATGCTTTTTTGATCTTAATTGTTACTTTCTTTTTGCCAGCTTTTAATTTTGCAGATGCTTTTGCTACTACAACTTTCTTCTCTGCTGTTGGTTTCTTTACTGTTGCTGGTTTTGTTGTTACTTTCTTTTCTAATCCTGCTTTTGCATTTGTCAGAACTTTTAATGCATTTTCAACTTCATCTTTTGTTGCTTTTTTGTCTGCTGCAACTTCTTTGGCTCCTGTAAGTGCCTGTTCAAAGACTCTATAGCTTTCCGTTGTATATGCATCTTTTTGCTTTACAATGCTTTCAGATGCTTTAATTTCTGCATTAAGTGATGTCGTATCCCCTTTGCTCTTTGTGATAGAAAATGTTTCATCAATCTTTTCATCATTATCTGTACGATATGTATTGATCGTTAAACTATTTTCTGTTACATCAACAACTGAATATGTTGGGACATCTTCCTGCCAACGGTGTGCAATATATGTCTGCTGTCTTGGTACCAGATCATAATATTTACTTCCTGAAGAAGAACCTGCTGTCATATAAAGGACACCTTCTGGATTGATTACAGAGCTTCCCTGTTTTTTGACAGTCTCAATTGCTTTTTCATCCATGATACTTTTAAGATATGTTAAGTATTTCTGATCTTTTTCATCTGTGCTGTCATTTTTAATATTTCCTGGTGCCACTGTTTTGTCGTTGGATTTTCACCCGCATCCATATCTTTCTCTAATTCTGCATCAAATTCATCATCTGTATAATCATTCGCTTTTGTTCCACCTAATAACATTTTAGATCTTGAATAAGCATGATCATGGCCTGTTAATACAGCATCAATATCATTTTGTTCGAAATTGGTGTTAACTGATATCTTAAATTTGTGATCTCTGGCTCATTAGAATGTTCTGCTGATCCATAAATATCCTGATGCAGTGTTACGATTCTCCATTTGCAGTCTTTATTCGCTGCAACTGTCTGCTCAATAAACTGTTTATGTTCTGCTACATTTGTATCCTGTGTATTTAACATGATAAATAATGCATTTCCATATTTGAAATAATAATCTCCACCGACTACCTTATTACTTCCAAGTTCACTTGCATTTGTTCTGTTAAAATGGTATGTATAGTTTGCATTATCTGCATCATGGTTACCTACTGTCGTTGCCACTGGAAGTGATTTTAATGCTTCTGGACTTAAATATCCTGTATACTCAATTTCACTTTTTGATGCATCTTTGTTTGGTGACTTTTTCTTTGTTGTCTGAATCTGGTCACCTGCGGATACAACAAACTTAACTGATCATCTGTCTTTTCTAATGCTGCGTTTAAAGTAGAAGACCAGTTAAATGCATCACTCTTTACTGCATTTGACTGTGCATCGTAAAATTCTTTCGTATCTTTTCCCTTTAATTCATTTGAAGATCCGATCTGTGGGTCACCTACAAATGCAAATGAGAAATTGTTTGTAGATTTTGTCGTGTATTTAGCTGGCTTTGTATACCCATTTCCATTGTCGTAACTATAATAATATGTTTTGTTTTCTTTTAATCCTGTTGCTGTTACTTTATTAGAATTATAAGTTTCCCCATTGTTATCCTGTTCATCTTTTACTGCTGTTTGTTCTGCCTCGTACACCTTGGCATTTTTCATATTATGTCCTTCACCAATGATCAGTTTTGGAACATTTGCATTTGAATGATCATCATTTGTCTGCTTTGGTGTATACCATGCAAAATTCAACTCCGTTGCATTGCTTCCTGGTGACAATGAAATTTGTGTCCAGTCATTTTTTAAAGTTTCCCATTCTTTCTCCCAACGATTCCACTGTGCCGTTGTTCCCATTGTCTGTGCAATGTCTGCTGCATTTGTCTTGCCATCTGGAGCGGCACTTGCAAATACTGGTGCTACATTTGTTGCAGAAAGTGTCAATGCTAATGCACTGATCATCATTTGTTTTCTCCAATTAGATCTCATATATACCTCCTGATACCTTTGTCTTTTCATATCTTTCTGACTCTTAAAGGATTCTATCATATATATGTAAATTCTAATTGTATTGAATTGTAAATAATACGTAAAAAGATTCTGAGATATCAATCTATCTCAGAATCTTTTTGATGATGTTATATTAACTTTTTGTGTTATTTACCTTGATGTTCTAAGGCTGCTTCTACAAATCCTTTAAATAATGGATGTGCTTTATTAGGTCTTGATTTAAACTCAGGATGTGCCTGTGTTGCCACAAACCATGGATGTTCTGGAATCTCTACCATCTCTACGATTCTTCCGTCTGGTGAGCATCCGGATAACATCATTCCATTCTCCTGAAGGATGTCACGATATTCGTTATTTACTTCATATCTATGACGATGTCTTTCGTGAATCTCTTTCTCTCCATATAATTCATATGCTTTGGATCCTTCTGTTAATACACATGGGTAAGATCCTAAACGTAATGTTCCACCAAGATCTGTGACTCCGTCCTGATCTGGCATGATATGAACCATCGGATGTGTTGTGTCTGGATTAAATTCCTGACTGTGTGCATCAGAGAATCCTAAGACATGTCTTCCGAATTCTACTAATGTAAGCTGCATTCCTAAGCATAGTCCAAGATATGGGATCTTGTTTTCTCTTGCATATTTGATCGCACAGATCATTCCTTCGATTCCACGATCTCCGAATCCACCTGGAACTAAGATTCCGTGAACTCCACCTAACATCTCATCGACATTGTAAGAGCTGATTCTCTCTGAATCTACCCAGCGGATCTTCACATCTGCTGAATTTGCGACTCCAGCATGCTCTAAGGATTCTACGACACTGATGTAAGCATCGTGTAAAGATACATATTTACCAACTAATGCGATCTCTACTTTATGTTCTGGATGTTTCCATGCATTGATCATCTTCTTCCAGTCATCAAGATCTGGATCTGGCATGGCATGTTCAGACATTCACATACTTCATGTGCCAGATGTTCTTTCTCCATCATCAAAGGTACTTCATATAATACTTCTGCATCTAAGTTCTGAATGACTCTTGAACGTTCAACGTTACAGAACTGTGCGATCTTTCTCTTGATTCCATCATCTAATGGATAATCAGAACGGCATACAAGGATATCTGGCTGGATTCCCATTCCCTGTAAGTCTTTCACACTTGCCTGTGTTGGTTTTGTCTTTAATTCTCCTGAACTCTTTAAGTATTGGAATTAATGTTACATGAATTAAAATACAGTTTTCATGTCCTACTTATGCTGGAACTGTCTTAATGCCTCTAAGAATGGCTGACTTTCAATATCTCCTACAGTTCCTCCGATTTCAATGATCGCTACTTCCTGATCGCTTGGATCTTCACTTCTGTAAAAACGACTCTTGATCTCGTTTGTTACGTGTGGGATTACCTGTACTGTGTTACCACCATAATCTCCACGACGTTCTTTGGATAAGATACTCCAATATACTTTACCTGTTGTAACGTTTGATTTCTTATTCAGTCCCTCGTCAATAAATCTTTCATAATGTCCAAGGTCTAAGTCTGTCTCTGCTCCGTCATCTGTTACGAAAACTTCTCCGTGCTGGATTGGTTCATTGTTCCTGGGTCAATGTTGATATACGGATCAAACTTCTGGCTTGTGACATGATAGCCTCTGGCTTTTAGTAATCGTCCCAGAGAAGCTGCTGTGATTCCTTTACCTAATCCAGATACAACTCCTCCTGTAACAAATACATACTTTACTGGCATGTTTCTTCCTCCTATATGTGAATTTCTACTACTTTCTTATATTATCCCATTCAAAATAATATCATATCATATTATTTTTGATTTGTCATTGTGATTTGTTAAAAATAATGAAAAGGATTCTTATGTTTCTATATCATAGAATCATAGGAATCCTTATTGTCATATTTTAAAAATCGAAAGTGCTCACATCACAACTTAGATAGAGGATTGCAGATAAATATAAAATGATTGTTGATGATGATTGATCTAAAATACAATTCTTTCGAGATTCTATGGGGTATGGGCGATGAACAATCGCAGGAAAACCGTAGTTCTCGAACTGTTTATTAAGGGGAGTTTGTGCTGTAAGCACTTTCTACCCATAATTTACCATATCATTTTATATTTGTCAATTATTTCCTTTACCTTTTTTGTAAAAATTTACATAATTATTATTTTCATTATGATTGATCAATGATATCACCTGATTTTTACTATTTCCTTTGCTGTATGTCCAGCTTCCTAACTTGCCGCTCTGTGGCGTTTTCTTGATCATAAATGTATTTAACCATTCTTGTGCATCCTTGGATGAGATACCCATTTTTTCGAAACAGCCTTTTAAGAATATCTTTTCTTCTTTTGTGAATCCTTTGAATGCCTTTGTTTCATCCCAGTAGATCAACATCTGTTTGATCTTGTGATCTTGCAAAAAGATCTGAACATTTTTCCTTGCATATAATTCTTCATCATTATAAGAACGAAGAATAACTTCATTCGCAGCTGATCCACTATGATCCGATACAGCTGTCCACATTTCTCTGCCACTTTGTGGAAGGTCAGATAGATTACTCCTAAGCCCAATCACTTTGTTAAAATCAAATCGAATGATAAAACGTTTGTAATTATACAGACATGTTAATCCATTTTTCTTGAATGTATGCCATTTGTCTGTATTATGGAACAAGTATGTTTTATCTCCAGCTTTTACTTTAATCCCTGCTGTATCTTTTTCGCATTGTTCCATCCATTTTTTGATTCCTTTGTATCCTGAATTCTCCATCGTATTGATCAATTTGGAGTTTTTCATATAATACTGGGATGTTCCATTGATACATCTCTTATGATTTTCATTTGTTGCATACAAAAGACCGTCTTTGTAATTCCAATTGAGATTCTGAATTTCTTGTTTTTCTGAATCTGTAAGCTTTTGATAATTTTCTTCGAATGTATTGTCTGGTCTTTGAATGATATCATAAAATCCATCAGTATCGTAACGGTCGAAATCTACGTCAGAATCAGTACCTTCATCCGATTGCTGTATTGAAAATCTACGAAGAACGGTGTCTTCTGCTCTTAAACGCAGCTCATACTCACCTGTTTTATCTTCCAGGATACTCGTTTTCCATACTTCATAACTTCCACTGTCATCTAAAAGAGTCGAACTTTCATCGTCTGATTTCATCATCTTATAAAATTTTTTCAGCCATTGTTCATTTTTTATTTCTCTTCTGTCTTCTGAAATCTGATCGATCTTATCTTCTGTGATAAAATTGTTTTCATTTGCTGACAGACTGATCGTTGATACGAACTGTTTTTTGCTTGTCAAAGGATAGATAAATAGTCCTGCTGCCATACAAAATCCAAGAAGGATCGCTATTTGTTTAATTCTTTTTCTTTTCTTAAATGATACGCTATACCATTTTCTCTGTAATTTTGACGGATGACGGTAAAGTACGATTCCGATCGTTGCCAATAAAGCTAGAAGGATCAGTGGTGATAATATGATAATATAACTAATTGAAGTTGAAAAATACATTATACTGCCCTCCTTTTCTTACGCTTTTCTACTATATAATATATGATCGTTGCGATCACTGCTGCCAGAATGCCGCCTGTGTATGACTGAATCTTGAACCCTGTCACTACAATGAATAGTGAAACACAGAATGGGAAGATCCATACAAACAAATGCTCCATCCATGGAAAATACATAAAATTATTCCTCTTTGCCATATCTGACTTTTGAAATACATAAAATGCAACTCCAAAAAATACCGCGATCAATACGATCTGAATCAGAAGGATCTGTGCAAAATGATCAAACGAAGCCATCGTCACCAGCTGGTTCACACCTTTATCCCATATAAACTGTTTTGTGATCGGTCCATTTTCAAAAAATGTAGCCATCCACCAGCCATGATATATTGTATCTGGGAATGATAATACTTTGGGCATCATATAATCCATAAAATTTGGAAATAACATTGCTCCGATTCCGATCGCTCCTGCGATCCATGGTCTTTTGCAGATATTCTGAAAAAATATGGCAATGGCATAGATGAGTGTCAGTGATACCCATATAAATAGAAGATACGCACACAAATGTATCATGTTATCATTTCCAAGAAGTACTGCTCCGTTCTTACATACGGATAGATTCATCTCATACCATGACTGTGCCTTTGTTCTCATCATGATCATTCCGAATGAAAGGAAAAGCCATGGAATCGTATATGTCATCATTCCTGTGATCGTCCTTGTCAAGAAAATCTGACCTCTCTTGATCGGAAGCTGCATTAGAAATTCACCACATTTTTGATGTACTGCTTTCCCGATACTGTATTACCGCTACAAAACTAATCGGTATCATAAGAACGATAATAAACATTTCATAGTATCGATCTAATGTTCCTAAAAACAGATTGCCATAATCATTATAACTTCCTCCATAAAAATTATTGATCTGATCCGCAGTTCCTGAAATATCGTTTGCGATCACATATTGGAATATAAAACATATCACTATAGTATACACTAATGTTATGGCTAGCAGATTTCGTTTTTCATGATTAACAAGCCCTCTCATAACATTTCCTCCTTATTGTCTGAATAATCGATACAGCAAAATATGTGATCACTAATATCATTACCAAATATATAAGCCAATGTACTGCATTTAATTTCTGTATGATCAGTTTATAACTGTCTGATGAACACATAAATTCTTTTCCCCATGCGACCAATCCATAAATTCTGGTTCGAAGCGTCTCGTCATACTTAAATATATGAACATATATCTCATGATTACTTAATGCATTAAAACATAGGATCGTGATCACTATTGTTGTGACGACTTTATTCTGTATCTCTGATAATCTTGTTAACATTCGATTCTGTGCCTGATTCTGCTTGATAAACTGTCGTTTTGCAAACCAGATACTAAAGACTCCAGCTCCAAATAAAACGACAATACAGATAATAGCAGAATTTACATATTGTGCTTTCCAGATCGGATTGCTATCCAAGACATTCGCATCAAGCTGATAATTTAATGGATATAAAAATGTTCTGCCGAATCTTCCATAGATAACCCACTCGAGTATCGCAAATCTAGAAGATCTTACCTTAAACAGCAATTGGAGTAAAAAGGTCAGATTCTGAAGAATCATCGGCAATATCACATAAAATGTAACGACTGCTATGATAAGCCCTTGCCAGATATATGCTGTCACGATCAATGAAATCTGTATGAGTGCACAAAATGCAAAACACATTACTGCATTCCATAATGTGCATATGATCACATTCGTGATTGATTCCGCATTCGGAATCGTTGCGATCTTCATTGCAAAGAAAATTCCATAGATGATCTCCGCGAATAAAAGTGATATATGCAGTTTTGTAAGACTCTTTTGGTAAATATCTTTCTTTGTCCATGGAAAGCTGTAAATATATTGCTGTTTCTTATTTTGCTGCAGTTGATATACAATTCCTGCTGATAATGCTGCAAATAAAACTGTGATCAAAAGCCAGCCATTGACAAGATTATCCATCATCGTCTGTGGTAGTCCATCCCCCGGATATTTCATGTTCCATGCGAAAATCCCATATAACAATGCTGCTGGTGGAAGTACCAGAGCATATTTTCTAAAAAATTTCATCTCCAAGTTCCTCCTCTTAGCGGTTGCTGTAGACGAATACTTCTTCTAAACTTAATGGAATTTCCTCTACTACAATCGCTCCTGCTTGTTTTAATGCCTCATGAATTGGCTCTCCATACCCTTCTAATATTACTGTGTATACACTTCCAAGATTAGATACGTGATCACTCCCGGAAGTTCTTTGAAAATCTCGCTTTTTGATTCTCCAAATACAACCTGTAATTTTGTAAATCGTTCTTTCATCTGATCCATTGTTCCATGATAAAGGATCTTTCCGCCCTTCATCATACTTGCGGAATCGCAGAAACTTTCTAAATCCTTTAAATCGTGTGATGAGATCAGAACACTCATCCCATTCATATCGACTTCATTGACAATAAAATCTTTGATCTGTTTCTGTGCGATCACATCCAGTCCTGACATTGGTTCATCCATGATCATCACTTTTGGATGGATGGACAGATTCAACATCGAAGCTAATGACATTGCCTGTCCTTTAGATAATTCTTTGATTCTTTTGCTTACATCTAATCCGATACTCTGATTGTAGTCCCTAAATACTTTCTCATCGAATGTTGGGTAGATCTGTTTATAAAATTCTACCATCTCATCGATATGATACCCTTCAAAATACTGGTTGCTGTCCGCAACATATCCTACCTGTGCTTTTACTTTTGGATTCTCGAAAATTTCTTCTCCACAGACCAGAATCTGTCCTTGATCCTGTTCATAAATTCCTGTTAGACATTTGATCAGTGTTGTCTTTCCACATCCATTGCGTCCTACCAGCCCATGAATGCTTCCTTCTTCTATATCCAGGCTGATTCCATGAAGAATCTCATTCTTTCCATTATGATTTTTTTCTACGTCCTTTAGTTCGATTCACTTTCATATCCTATCCCTCCAAATCCTGATAGATCTCATGTATCAGGCTTGCTATCTTCTCTTCATCATACCCTTCATAACGAAGCTCACTTAATATCTCTTTTAAACTTGTCTTGATCTCCTGCATCTTTCCTTTGTCTACCTCTTGTGAAGCATTCTCTGCCAAAAATGCTCCCTTTCCTCGTATTGTTATAATTACTTTCTCTTTCTCCAACAACTGATATGCTTTCGCTACGGTGTTGGGTGTTACACTGAGACTTAATGCTAATTTACGAACGGACGGCAAAGCATCTCCAGGTTTTAGATATCCTTTCCACGCTGCTTCTTTTACTTGTTCCATGATCTGTTCATAAATTGCCTTGCCACTGGCAGGTTGATTCGAAACACACCTGTACCTCCTTATTGTTTTTGTCGTACTGTATGCCATACTGTATCAGCTGTACTAACTGTACCATTTCATATGATACAGTTAGTTTATATACTTTTTTTCTTATTTGTCAATAACTTTTTTAAAAAATGTCAAGAAAATTTCCTATGAAATGAAAAAACCTCAAAGCTTCTTTCCGAAACTTTGAGGTTCTTCCTAAACAAATTGTATGAATATATAGAGGTTCATGCTTTCGCAATATAAATGATTCTTATAGCAGGCTCTTTGCTGTGCTTCCAATAGTTGTGATGATGAAATAACAGCTGGTTGCTCCTGCATCAAGAACACCTCGAGAGCGTTCTCCAAGGCGGCTTGCTCGTCCGATCTTGGCTACAAGATCTTTTGTAGACTGCCATCCTTTTTCTGCTGCGGCATTCATAGCATCCAAACATTCTGCAAAGTCTTTTCCTGCTTCTTTTGCTTCTACAAATGCTTCTTTTGCTGGAATCAATGTGTCTAGCAGTGATTTGTCTCCTACCTGTGCAGGCTGATATCCTGAATTCCTTCTACAGAGGCTGTGATCATTTCTGCGAATACATCTGCTGTGATCTCTTCTTCATCTTCACATGCCTGAGCCATCTCATCAAATAACATTCCATACAGGGGTCCCATTGATCCACCGATATCTTCTAACAGTGTCTCACCTAATGTTGTCAGTCCTTCTGACAGATTATATGTAGTTCCTTCTAATTTCTTCTCGCACATCGTAAAACCTTTGTTCATGTTGATCCCATGATCTCCGTCTCCGATCTTACCATCAATCTCACTTAAGTAATCTCTTTCTTTCTGAATTGTCTTGATCAGCTGGTCTACGATAACTCCTGCATCGGCATTTTTAAAACTTGTCATAATTTCCACCTCTTTGAATTAATGTTGTACTTTTCTTATCTATGTTTATTTTAACATACAATCTTTTTTACCTGAAATGATTTTCAGTTCAAATATGGCACTCATTATGGCGCTATGTTTCACTTTGGGTTGTTGTTGGTTTATATAACGTACTCTAAAATCGCTTCCGGTTTCTCTACAATATATGTAGCATTATTCTCTCTTAACTCCTCTGCTCCTCGAAATCCCCATGCTACACCTATCGTATCCATCTTGGCATTCTGTCCTGTTTCCATATCTGTTTTTGAATCACCAATATATAAAACTTCTTCTGCTGGCAAATTCATATGATTAGCAATCTCTAATGCCGCGCTTGGATCCGGTTTCTTAGGAATTCCTTCTCTTTCACGTTCCCCATACACTGCAACCCATGGAAACTGTGAAAAATATTTATTTACCAATGCACTAGTATAATCTCCTCGTTTATTGGAATTTACTGCAATTTTTATTCCTTTTTCTTCTAAAGTTTCCAGTAACTTAAGAATTCCTTCATACGGAATCGTTTTGTTTAAATATCTCTTCTGATATGCTTTTGAAAATTGATCAACTGCCTCATCAAGAAACATTTCGTCTTTCTGTTTCTCTTCTGGCAATGCTCTCTGGATTAATTTACGAAATCCATTTCCAACCATCATCTTACATGCTTCGCTATCATATTCTTTCCATCCATAGATTTTCATTACATCATTGACACTGTCTGTAAGATCATTGATCGTATCTAATAAAGTACCATCTAAATCAAAAAATAATTCCTTTTGTATGTTTTCATCTTTGTCTTCCTTTCTACCTGCTTCTAGTCAATATTATACAATTGCAACTCATTAATAGCAAAGATTACTTTTACTAATTCATAGGGGAATTTCCTATAAATCGAAAAAAAAGAACCCCTACATAATCTAATCTGATCATGTAAAGGTTCTTCCAATTCTTTATGTAATTATTCCACTACTCGTCTTACACAAACAATTCTACGGTAGTTTGCTCTTGGCGAAATTTTAATTCCTGTTCTTCTGTTACTTGCATGTACAATCTTTCCATTTCCAATATACATCGCTACATGTCCATTATAACAGATGATATCTCCTGGCTGTTTCTCATTATAAGAAACTTTTCTTCCTGCTCTTCTTAATTCAGAAGAAGTTCTTGGAAGATTATATCCAAATGATCTGTAAACTGATCCAATAAACCCTGAACAGTCAGCTCCTCTGTTTAAGTCTGTTCCACCCCATACGTAGGAGTTTCCAACAAAACGCTGTGCAAATTGTGCTACTGTCTGTCCTTTGTCATATGTTGTTCCTTCTAATGCAGGAGCATCTGTATTAATATAAACATATTTCTTTAAGACATATCCTGTCTTACCGTTTACAGAAACCTTTCTCCACTTTCCACTTGTCGAATAGACTGTGACAGGTGTTCCAATCTCTAATCTCTTTAAAACTTTTGATCTTTTTGATTTGCTGGCTCTTAATTTGCACCAGTGTCTGAAGATTTTTCCATTATATCCATCATCAGCCTTAACCTGCTGTTTTGGTGTTGTTGTGATTGCTGTACCAAATATAAATAAAAAGACTAATGAGAAAATTGTTATTTTCTTTAATCGTGATTTCATTGATAACCCTTTCAATTGTTACACTTCTGTTACATACTTGAAGAATTTTACCATATAACGACACAAATGTAAAGGAAATAGTGTATTGTTTTGAATTTTATAATTAACAAATGAAATAATTGTAAAATTTGTATCATTGTGTTCTTTTTTTGCATACAAAAAGAGACCTGATAAATCAGATCTCTTCAGCGTGGGCGAGAAGATTCGAACTCCCGGCCTTCTGGTCCGTAGCCAGACGCTCTATCCAGCTGAGCTACGCCCACATATTCAATTGTCATATTTGACAATTCAGATGTTATTCACATCTAAATGCCGCAGACCGGAATCGAACCGGTACTCGATTTAACTCGAACAGGATTTTAAGTCCT
>ENA-OQAN01000849-OQAN01000849.1-human-gut-metagenome-genome-assembly--contig:-NODE-849-length-14708-cov-1.998080_pt1 | contig 14708 bp, 15 predicted proteins | sample MGYA00242735_ERZ504527 | MGnify/ENA primary metagenome ERZ504527 (study PRJEB26092, sample SAMD00036230) | human gut metagenome | host: Homo sapiens | study: EMG produced TPA metagenomics assembly of...
ATACGGATGAACCCGGGTCTCCCTGACGGCCGGCACGACCACGCAGCTGACGGTCAACACGGCGGGATTCGTGACGTTCCGTACCGATGATGGCCAGACCACCTGCTGCCTTCACTTCCGGACTCAGCTTGATATCGGTACCACGACCGGCCATGTTGGTGGCAATGGTTACCGTACTGCTCTGACCGGCTTTGGCTACGATCTCAGCTTCTTTCTGGTGAAGTTTCGCATTCAATACGTTGTGAGGGATCTTACGCAGGGTAAGCATCTTGCTCAGCATTTCGGAGATTTCCACGGAAGTGGTACCTACCAGTACCGGACGTCCGGCCTGTACCATCTTCTCTACCTCTTCGATCACAGCTTTGTACTTTTCACGCTTGGTCTTGTAGACACGGTCGTTCATATCGATACGTGCAATCGGACGGTTGGTCGGGATCACTACGACATCCAGTTTATAGATATCCCAGAATTCGCCGGCTTCCGTTTCAGCAGTACCGGTCATACCGGACAGCTTGTGATACATACGGAAGTAGTTCTGAAGTGTAATCGTTGCAAAGGTCTGTGTGGCAGCTTCCACCTTCACACCTTCCTTGGCTTCCACAGCCTGATGGAGACCGTCGCTCCAGCGGCGTCCGTCCATGATACGGCCGGTCTGCTCGTCTACGATCTTCACCTGTCCGTCCATTACGACGTAGTCTGTATCTTTTTCGAACATGGTGTATGCCTTCAACAGCTGGTTGATGGTATGCACACGTTCTGACTTGATGGCATAATTGGTCAGCAGTTCGTCTTTCTTGGCCAGCTTTTCTTCATCGCTCAGTCCTTTCTGGTTTTCCAGTTCAGACAGCTGTGCAGCGATGTCGGGCAATACGAACAGAGTAGGATCCTGTGAGTTTCCGGTGATCAGGTCTACACCCTTATCAGTCAGATCCACGCTCTTGAGCTTTTCGTCGATCACGAAATACAACGGCTCAACGGCTTCCGGCATACGCTTGTTGTTGGCCTCCATATAGATTTCCTCGGTCTTCAGCATACCGGCCTTGATACCCGGTTCACTCAAGAACTTGATCAGCGGCTTGTTTTTCGGCAGAGCCTTGTGGCTGCGGAACAGAGAAAGGAAACCGGCTTCCACGTCTTCTTTCTTGTCGGAAGCAATCAGGCGCTTGGCATCGGCCAGATACTGGGTAGCCAGTTTGCGCTGTGCTTCAACCAGACGTTCTACCAGCGGACGCAACACTTCGAAAAGCTGCTGGTCGCCCTTGGGTACCGGACCTGAAATGATCAGCGGAGTACGGGCATCGTCGATCAATACAGAGTCGACCTCATCGACAATGGCATAGTTATGCTTGCGCTGAACCAGGTCTTTCGGCTGATGGCCATGTTGTCACGCAGGTAGTCGAAACCGAATTCATTGTTCGTACCGAAAGTGATGTCGGCCATATAAGCACGGCGACGGGCTGCCGAGTTGGGCTGGTGCTTGTCGATACAGTCCACACGCAGACCATGGAACATATAGAGAGGACCCATCCATTCAGAGTCACGCTTAGCCAGATAGTCGTTGACAGTAACCACATGCACACCGTTTCCGGTCAGTGCGTTCAGGAACACCGGAAGGGTTGCCACGAGGGTCTTACCTTCACCGGTCGCCATTTCGGCAATCTTACCCTGATGCAGTACGACACCACCGAAGAGCTGTACATCATAGTGTACCATGTTCCAGGACATTTCGTTACCGCCGGCTTTCCAGTGATTCTTCCAGATCGCCTTGTCGCCTTCAATGCGTACGAAGTCGCGTCCCTGTGCAGCCAGTTCACGGTCGAATTCGGTAGCTGTCACTTCGATTTCTTCATTTTCAGAGAGTCGGCGGGCCGTATCTTTCACGATAGCAAAAGCCTCGGGAAGGATTTCGTTGAGCACAACCTCATACTTGTCAAGCACTTCCTTTTCCAGTTTATCGATCTGTGCAAAGATGGCTTCACGCTTTTCCAGTTCGGTAGACTCGATGGAGCTTTCAGCTCTTCGATTTTCTTGTTCTCTTCAACGGCAGAGTCCTTGATACGCTTTTTCAGCTCTTCCGTCTTGGCACGAAGTTCATCGTGGCTCAGTTTAGCTATTTCCGGATAAACTGCTTTCACTTTGTTCACCCACGGCTGAATTTCCTTCATGTCACGAGTAGCCTTGTTTCCGAACAGCTTGCTTATAAATTCATTAAATCCCATTGTGTATTATTGTTTTTATTATTTTCAAAAAGTAAAAAAGGTTTGTTCACGAAACCGCACAAAGATAACCAAAAAACAGGTATCTGCGGCATACGACCGAAAATTATTTACGAATTCCGGTCAAAGGAGAAGCGGAAGCGCATTCGGAGCACGAATGCGCATGAAGTGAGCCACCGTGGGAGCACAGTAGCCATCTTGACAGGAGTATAGAGAATTTCAGGTTTCACACCTGCACCCAGGAAAATCAAAGGTACGGAAGGATAGGCTTCGCGGATCACCTTCTGGGTATTCGAATATTCGCTGATGACAGACCATCCGGGCATCACCTCGATATACAGGTCGCCCGAGCAGTTCGCGCTGAAACTGTTGCGCAGCTTCTCGATCTGCGGATCCCAGGCTCCCAACAGAATACGCTGGGAAGAATAGGCCGAACGTACGCCGCTCATCTGCACGACAAAGTCGCAGGAACGGTTCATCACCTCGGTGAGATCCAGTTTCTTTTCTTCAATCAGCTTATGGTTCAGATAGATCTGACGGTCATAATAAGTCTCCACGTACTGTCCCTGACCGTAAACGGCCATCAGGTACATGTTCAGCAGGGCAGCACAGCGCTTGATGTGAAACTCTCCGCTGGGAATGCGGTATTGCGGAGGATCAGCGGGATCAGGATCCGTATAACCGGTAGAAGTAATGAAAATCAGGGTATTGTTCAGTCCCACCTTCCGGTCGATCAGATCCAGCAGGTCGCCCAGGGTATTATCCAGACGTACATACGCATCCTGGATTTCCATGGCATATTCCGTATTCGACTTATGGGCATAGTTGCTGCATAATAGGAAAGTGTCAGCAGGTCGGGCGTATTGTCTTTTCCGATATTCGTATTGGTCAGAAAGACATTGACCAGACGGTTTACTTCATCGTTGGCATAGGGGCTGGTCTTGAATTTCTTGAATTTGTCCAGCCGTTCGTCTGAAAAATCATGTTTGAAGGTTACTTGCGGCACCTCTGTTGTGACATACTTGTAGGAGGTTACCGGTAGATAAGGCCCCCACACCAGACTGTTGATCCGGAAATCCAGTCCTTCGCGGTCATTATAGGCCGAAACCCATTCCGGGAACGATCCGTAATAGGTCGTACCGCTCCACTTTCCGGTTTCGCTGTTGATCCAGAAAGCACCTTTGGCTGCATGTCCTGCTGCCATGACGGCCATTTCACGCGTAGGTGCAATGGAATAGACCTCAGCCCGTCCTTGTGTAGCCACCATCAGTTCATCGGAAAGGGTGGACACGAGCAAGTGTTGCGGAGAAGTACTTTCGGAAGTGTAAATACCCATAAAGTTGGGATCGTCTACACTTTTGACGATACGCAATGAATTCCGGTCCATCCAGCGGTCGCCGACGATACCATTATAATAAGGTGTAGTTCCCGTATATACGGAAGCTACGGCCGAAGAGCGGTCGAGATTGAAAAAGTCGTATTCCGCATTATAGTACACCCTGCCCTCTTTCAGCAGACGCTTGAATCCACGTTCGCCGTACATCGCCGAAAAGGCTTCGATGTAGTCGGCCCGCAACTGGTCGATGGTCAGTCCCACCACCAGCTTAGGTGTCTGCGAAGAGTTCTGTGCCTGTAATCCTGTCAGGACAAATGCAGTGATCAGAGATGTCAGTATGCGTTCTTTCATTTATATCTTTTCTTCAATACTAATACATGGCTCACTGAATTCACCAGCAAACCGAGTGCCAAAGGTAATACTGTTAAATTAAATTCTTGCGGTGAAAAGGGGATTATCGTTATAAAAAGTGTTAAATACACAGAATTCGCCCGGTAAAACCAGTCCTTTTTACCTTTCACCACTCCCCGGATCCCCCACGGAAGCAGCAAAAGCGGCAGAGGATTGAACAGAATCAGCATCCAGTTGGAGCCGACCGTCGGGTGAACGGAAAAGAAAAACAGAAAGGTGATGATACATCCCGCAAGCCCCTGCAAACCGAAAAGCAGAAGATCCCAGCCCCACCAGATACGACCGATACGCCACTGCCACCAGGCAACCAGTACCAACAGGGCCAGGAAGCAGGATGCACACAACATCGGTGACAAGGGGAAAGAGGGAGCGGCTTCTTCTAGAACAACGTCTACAATCTTCGTTTCTTTCAGAACCAGAGGACGGCGACTGCCATCCGGCTGCAAGATGTATGCCTGTGCAGCAAAGTCGCGCATATAAAACGGTGCAAACATCTGAAGCCGGCTGTCAATCGGCTTATCGGCTTCCGCTCCCAGACAAAGATCAATGCCCAGTTCATCCCAGGAAGAGCCAGCGTGAATTCATGGACTATACTGCGGAAGGTCTTTCCTTCCTTTCCTTCCGGGTAGACTACTGTTCCGTCAATGCTGCGCTCAATCTGGTCACGCGCACGCGTAGTACAATTATCATAGAAATAATTATAGCGGTACACCCGGTTTTCGGGGCGGTAATTCTCTTCGAGCAGGGAAAGGAGTTTCCACTTCTCAGCCGGAGTCAGATTCAGCTCCTGTTCATAAACCGACGAACCGCGCAAGGCATATTCCGACTCAAAGTAAGGATAGGGCGTAATTCCCAGCTGGTAGTCTGTCTCCCCTTTCACAAAGCGGAAAACAAAATGCGGAGTATTGAAACTGAACATTCCGTAATTGAACACCAGGTCTGTCTGGTCTGAAAAATTCTGGTAACGCAACGCCGTATGACCGAACAGTGCGTAGATCTCACTGCCCGGAGCACAGGTGAGCAGGCTGAACCGGATACTGTCCTGCGGCTGGAAAGCCTTTACAGGAAGCAGGAAACACAGGGAAAAAATCCCCAGAAGCCACATTTTAATAGATTTCGTCATAAACTCATATCACTTTTGGAAGCCAGAAAAGGCCGTTTCGGGTGCAAAAATACAGGTATTTATCTATAAAGTCTAAATAAATAATCGTTTTTATGACTAAACCTATTTATTTTTTACGTTACTTTGCAGCAGAAAAACGAACGAACGTGAATTTAGTAATAGATATAGGTAATACCGTTGCCAAACTTGCCGTATTCGACGGAGATGAAGTCGTGGAAGTGCTGCGTGGCTCCAACCATTCTCTGGACTGCCTCACCATGCTCTGCAACAAATATCCGATAGAACGGGGAATCATTGCTTCGGTAATCACCTTGAGCAATACCATACGCAGGCAACTGGCCAAGCTACACTTCCAGATGCTGGAGCTTACCTGGCAGACACCGGTGCCCATCCAAAACAAATACCGCAGTCCGCAGACCCTCGGCATGGACCGGCTGGCAGCGTGGTGGGAGCCAATTACCTGGCTCCGGAGAAAAATCTGCTGGTTATCGACGCGGGAACTGCCCTGACCTACGAATTCATTGATGCCGACGGATGTTACTGGGGAGGCAATATCTCACCGGGAATCTATACCCGCTTCAAGGCTTTGAACGCCTGCTGCGATAAACTTCCGCTCATCGAACGGAACGGAGATACCCCCGACTTCGGTTACAACACAGAAACTGCCATCCGTGCTGGAGTTATCAAAGGAATGGAGTTCGAAATAACAGGATATATCCAGCTGATGCAAAAGAAATATCCCGACCTTTTTGTTTTTTTAACTGGCGGCGATAAATTTTCTTTTGATACAAACTTAAAAAGTATCATCTTTGCAGATAGATTTTTAGTATTGAAAGGTTTAAACAGAATATTGAATTACAATGTTAAGTAAGAAAGTACTCATTAGCGCCCTGTTTGTCGCCGGCTCTGCAGCTGTCTGCGCACAGACAAGCACTAACTCTCCTTATACGAGATATGGACTGGGAGACCTGTCGGATCAGGCCTTCGCCAATAATGCCGCTATGGGGCGGTATCGGCTATGGCTTGCGGAACAGTCTTAATATCAACACCATGAACCCAGCCTCATATTCGTCTGTTGACTCACTGTCATTCATGTTTGATATCGGCATGAGCCTCAAAAGCTCCAACTACCGGGAGGGAGGCATCAATTCCAATGCTAAAAATTCCAGCTTCGATTATGTTGCCATGCAGTTCCGTCTGCATCCGCGACTGGGTATCGCATTCGGATTTACTCCTTACTCAACCGTGGGCTACAAATTCGGAAAGACCAGTTCCATTGAAGGCAGTGACGTGACAATCACCAATGTCTTTTATGGAGAAGGCGGTTTGCAGCAGATTTTCGGAGGACTTGGTTTCAAAATTCTGGACAATCTTTCCATCGGTGCCAATGCGGGCTACCTGTACGGTGATATCAATTACCAGACCGCAGCCAGCTTCAGCAATGGTGGAGACCAGACCATTACTTACAACAATCTGTCGGTAAAAGCTACAATGTAAGTTTCGGACTGCAATATACCCAACCGTTCAACAAAGACAATTCACTGACCATCGGACTGGTTTACGGACTGGGACACAACATGAATTCAACAGAAGTCAAGGTATTCAGGTTGCTGCCGACAATACATCCAGCAGCACTTCCGACAGCTACAAATGTAGTCAATGAACGGGAGGAATATAACGGATACGGCATTCCGCATACTTTCGGTGCCGGACTGACTTTCACACATAAGCAGAAACTGACCGTCGGTGCTGACTATACCCTGCAACAGTGGTCGAAAGCCAAATATAACAATACGGAAGGTCTCTACTATCAGGATCGCTCCAAAGTAGCCGTAGGCGCCGAATACACTCCTAACCTGCTTTCCAGAAATTATCTGGGACGCATCCGCTATCGGGTAGGAGCCTACTATTCGACACCTTACCTGAATAACCTGCCGACAGGAGAAGGCCCCAGTGAATATGGTGTAAGTGCCGGATTCGGATTCCCGCTTTACCTGTTCCAGAAACATACCATGCTGAGCATCACAGGACAATATGTCCGCGTGAACCCGTCCATCAGCAGAATGTTGTCGGAAGACCGTTTCGTCATCAAGCTGGGACTGACCTTCAATGAACGCTGGTTCATGAAATGGAGAGTACAATAAGAACATATCTATTATTTAACACAATGAATAATTAAATTTATATACGATGAAAATGAGGATGTTTACAATGCTGTGCGCACTGTCATTCAGTGCAGCAGCCACGTTTGCTCAGACAGGAGCACAAAGCGGTACCAGATTCGGACACGGCGAAGACAGTCTCCGCTGTTTGCAGAACATCAGTATTTACAGTGAATATGTAAAGACTGACAACTTCAAAGATGCCTACAAGCCCTGGAAAGCAGTATTTACAGAAGCCCCTATCGCACGAGTAAGTACCTATACGGATGGTGCCAAAATTCTACGTGCCCTGATTGCCGGCTCTAAGGATGCAGCCCAGCAGAAAACGTATCTGGACGAACTGATGGCCGTTCACGATCAGCGTATCAAGTATCTGGACCAGCTGAACAGCCTGGTAAAGACTCCGGCAACCAAAGGTTCCATCATCGGTATGAAAGCGCATGACTACATCGTTTTCTCAGGTCCGAACGCTGACGTAGACAAGGCTTACCAGATGTGTAAGGAAGCTGTTGATCTGGAAAAGGCTACTTCTGATTACTTCATGTTCCAGGATTTCATGGACGTTTCTTCACGCAAACTGAAGAAAGACGACACTCACAAGGAACAGTTCATTCAGGACTATCTGACTGCTTCAGCTTATGCAGATGAAGCTCTGAAGGCTGCTACCAAGGAAAGAGACAAGAAGAACCTGAAACTGGCTAAAGACAATGTAGATGCTTACTTCATCAACAGTGGTGCTGCCAGCTGCGAAAACCTGCAGGAAATCTATGGTCCGAAAGTTGCTCAGAACAAGACAAACCTGGACTATCTGAAACAGGTGATCTCTGTAATGCAGATGCTGAAATGTACAGAACAGGAAGCATACTTCGAAGCTTCTGAAGCTGCACATGCCATCGAACCGACTGCTGCTACTGCCGTAGGTTGCGGTTACATGTATTATAAGAAAGGTGACATCGAAAAGAGTATCAACTACTTCGATCAGGCTATCGAACTGGAACAGGATCCTATCGAAAAGGCTAACCACTGCTACAGTGCTGCCGTTGTATTGTTCGGTAAGAAACAGTTCAGCCGCGCAAAACAATATGCAAATAAGGCTATCTCATTCAACCCCAACAAGGGTGATGCGTATATCCTGATCGCACAGATGTATGCAGCCAGCCCCAACTGGAGCGACGAAGGTGCATTGAACAAATGTACTTACTTTGCTGCCATCGACAAGCTGCAGCGTGCAAAGAGTGTAGATCCTAGCGTAGCAGAAAAGGCTAACGAGCTGATCAGAACTTACTCTGCTTACGTTCCGAAAGACGAAGACCTCTTCTTCCTCGGTCTGAAGAAAGGTAACTCCGTAACAATCGGCGGATGGATCGGCGAAACAACAACCATCAGATAATCCGTATGTCTACCAAACAGAGAAAGTTTACATACATCAATTTTTTGAACATAACAGCTGCCGCATGGGCAGCTGTTATGTTTCTTTTTCTGCCCTCCTGCGGCGGAAAGAAGCAAAATCTGGCTGATGCCGTCAGCGAAGGTGACTCCCTTCCCGACATGCATACAACCGGTGTGACCACTTTAATTTCAGACTCCGGCTTGATCCGCTACAAGATCGTAACGGAAGAATGGCTGATCTACAGCAAACGGAACCTCCTTTCTGGGCTTTCGAAAAAGGCCTCTACATGGAAAAGTTTGACACACTCTTCCACATAGATGCCAGTATCAAGGCTGATACTGCTTATTATTACGAAACCAAGAAACTGTGGGAACTGCGTGGAAATGTACATATACAAAGCCAGCGCGGAGATAAATTCGACACCCAGCTCATGTACTGGGATCAGGGCAAGGAAAAAATCTATTCCGACCGCTTCATCCGGATAGAACAGCCGGACGGCCTGTTGATGGGGTATGGATTTGAATCGAACCAGACCATGACCGAATATCAGGTATTCAACAGTTCCGGAACACGTATCGTAGAGGACAAAGCTCCCCAGGATACAACTCAGACCAATCAGCAGAGAAATTAATACCAACATGGGACTTATCATACAACTGATTATATCGATGGCGTTTTCCGCTTTCTTTTCAGGAATGGAAATCGCCTTTGTTTCATCCAATAAACTGCGCTTCGAAATGGAACGCAGCAACAATCTGTCTACCCGTATTCTGACGGTCTTCTACCGTCATCCGAACGATTTCATCTCATCGATGCTGGTGGGCAACAACATTGCACTGGTCATCTATGGTATCCTGATGGCCGAACTGATCGAACATTATATATTGGTGAACGTACTGACCAACCAGGCTGCCCTGGTGGCCATTGAAACCATCATATCTACACTGATCATTCTGGTAACCGGGGAATTCATGCCGAAGACCCTGTTCCGCATCAACCCGAACCTGACACTCCGTGCCTGCTCGTACCGGCCTTCATCTGTTATGTGGTACTCTACCCCGTCAGCCGTTTTTCTTCGCTTCTGTCCATGGGCTTTCTGCGTCTGACCGCACCCGCCCGAACAAAGAAGCCAGCAACAAGGCTTTCACCAAAATGGACCTGGACTATTTCATCCAGAGCAGTATTGACGAAACCAAAGACAAAGAACAGATTGATACGGAAATCAAGATCTTCCAGAATGCACTGGATTTCTCGAACATCAAGATAAGAGACTGCCTGATTCCGAGAACGGAAATCATTGCCGTAGACATCGAGTCGACGATTCAGGAATTGAAGGACACGTTCATTGAAAACGGGATCAGCAAGGTTATTGTCTATAAGGACAACATTGACAACGTGATCGGCTATATCCACTCATCAGAATTGTTCCGCCACCCGCAGGAATGGCAAAAGAATATCCGGACCATCCCTATCGTACCGGCTACCATGAGCGCCCACAAGCTGATGAAAATATTCATGCAGCAAAAGCGTTCACTGGCTGTCGTTGTTGACGAGTTCGGAGGAACTTCAGGCATTGTGGCCCTGGAGGATCTGGTTGAGGAAATTCTGGGAGATATCGAAGACGAGCACGACACCACATCCACCATGCCAAGGAAATCGGCGAAGATGAATACATCCTGTCCGGACGTCTGGAAATTGAAAAGGCCAATGAAGACTTCGGGCTCCATCTGCCGGAAAACGATGAATACCAGACTATCGGCGGACTGATCCTGCATGAATACCAAAGCTTCCCGAAAGTACATGAAATCATTACAATCGGGCACTTCAAGTTCAAAATAATCAAGGTTACAGCTACGAAAATAGAGCTAGTAAAGCTGAAAGTTGAGAAATAATCGTTTTTTTTTCGACAGAAGATAGCTAGTAAACTGCATTTTTTTGTATCTTCGTGCGCTAAAAGAAAAAAACAATAAACAAAAAAAATAATCACTTTAAATGGCAACTTTACAAACAATCAGAAGCAAAGGCCCCTTGTTGGTCATTGTAATCGGTCTTGCCCTTTTTGCGTTTATCGCAGGTGACGCATGGAAAATACTCCAGCCGCATCAGGGAAAACAAGACGTGGGAGAAGTGAACGGAGAAACTCTCTCTGCTCAGGATTATCAGAAAATGGTGGATGAACTCAGTGAAGTCATTAAACTGACAAACGGACTGAACTCACTGAATGAAGACCAATTGTCTAACGTAAAAGACCAGGTATGGCAATCATACGTCAACAACAAACTGATTGCTGCAGAAGCTGAAAAACTGGGACTGACCGTTACCGACGCTGAACTTCAGGCTATCATTGACCAGGGTACTCACCCGATGCTGATGCAAACTCCATTCCGCAATCCGCAGACCGGAGCATTCGATAAAGATATGCTGAAGAAATTCCTGGTAGACTATGCAAATCTGAACAACAGCCAGATGCCTGCACAGTATGTGGAATATTACCAGACTTTGGGCAACTTCTGGAAATTTATTGAAAAAGAGCCTGCGTCAGTCTACTCTGGCTGAAAAATACCAGAACCTGATCATGCGCTCACTGATCTCAAATCCGGTGGCTGCTGAAGATGCATTCAAAGGACGTACAGAACAGAGCGACATGTTGCTGGCTGCCGTACCTTACTCTTCTATCGCCGACTCAACCGTTCAGGTTCAGACGATGAAATCCGTAAGTTGTATGACACCAGAAAAGAACAGTTCAAGCAGCTGGCTGAAACCCGCAACATCCGCTACATTGATGTAAGAGTGGTTCCGTCGGATGCTGACCGTCAGGCTGTACAGAAAGAAGTAACAGACTACAGCAACCAGCTGGCTAACACCAGCGATGATTTCGCTACTTTCGTCCGTTCTACCGGTTCCGTTGTCAACTATGCTGCGTTCCGGAAACAAGACTGTCCTGCCTCAGGACGTAACAGCTCGTCTGGACTCTGTTGCAATCAACGAAGTTTATGGTCCTTACTACAACCAGGCTGATGATTCTTACAACGCATTCAAGATCATTGCCAAGACGACTGCTCCTGACTCTATCCAGTTCCGTCAGATTCAGGTATATGCCAATACTGAAGATGCAACCAAGACTTTGGCAGACAGTATTTTCACTGCACTGAAGGGAGGAGCTGACTTTGCTGAACTGGCTCAGAAATACGGACAGACAGGAGAAGCAAACTGGATCAGCGCAGCAAGCTGGGAAGGTGCCGAACTGGATGCTGAAAACGCCAAATATATCAATGCCCTGATCAGCCAGCCGGTAAATGAACTGGCCAGCCTGAATCTCGGACAGGCAACTGTCATTCTGCAGGTAATGAACAAAAAAAGCATGAAAGACAAATATAAAGTGGCTGTAGTGAAACGTCCGGTTGAATTCAGCAAGGAAACTTACAACGATGCATACAACAAGTTCAGCCAGTTTGTTGCTCAGAATACCACTCTGGAAGACCTGAAGAAAAATGCAGAAGAAAGCGGATATACTCTGATCCCGCGCACAGACTTCTCCAGCGACGAGCACTATGTAGGCGGTGTACATTCTACCCGTGAAGCTCTGAAATGGGTATTCGCAGCTAAGGAAGGTGAAGTTTCTCCGCTTTATGAATGTGGTGACAACGATCATCTGATGGTTGTTTCTGTAGAAAAGATCAATCCGAAAGGTTATCGCGATATCAACTCTGTTGCTGATATGCTGAGAGCTGAAATCCGCCGTGACAAGAAAGCTGAAAAGATCATGGCACAGATGAACGGATTCAACTCACTGGATCAGGTGAAAGGTATGACAGACGCTGTCAGCGATTCTGTTAAACACGTTACCTTCTCTGCTCCTGCTTACATTGCAGTGACCAGAGCCAGCGAACCTGTAATCGGTGCAGTAGCAAGAAAAAACTGCAGCCGGTAAACTGAGCGCTCCTATCAAGGGTAACGCCGGAGTCTACATGATTCAGGTATATAATAAGGATAAGAGTGCTGAAGAATTCAACGCTAAAACAGAAGAATCAAATCTGACCAACATGGCTGCACGTTATGCCAGCCAGTGCATCTATGACCTGCGTACGAAAGCAGAAGTTGTAGACCAGCGCTACTTGTTCTTCTAAAAAGCTGCCAACTTGACTCTCCTGCCGGAAAGGAGAGTAATGTCATCATAACAATTTAAGGGTAGAGGGAAATAAACTGATTTCTTCTCTACCCTTTTAGTTTCCCTAATCTGTTAACAACAGAACTCTGCCTTCCCCAGACAGAGTTCACTCTAAAATGATACGCCTATGAAAAAAGAAGTTATTATGTCAGCATTTCTGGGACTGGCATGTACAGGAATCCTGCTGAGCAGTTGCTCTGAGAACAATGACGATCCATCAGCAAACCAGATCGTACCACCACTGATGAGATGTATTATGCCAATCAGTTTGCACGGGATATGCTGGAAACCTATTATTACTGGAACAAGGAAATAGCCGGCGATCTCCCCTTACTGGATCCCGAAACCAACAATGATCCGATCACAACGGTTGACCAGATCAAATATCACGAAGGTGACAAAGTCATTGACAAATGGACCATGCTCACCAATGACTTCAAAAGTTTTACCAGCGGCGTTGAAGGAGTTGCAACAACCTACGGCTACATGCCCGTCACTTACCTTCTGAGCGAACAGGGTAATGAGTGTATCTCAGCCATTGCCTATGTCCATAAAGGCAGCCCTGCAGAAAAAGCCGGTCTGAAACGAGGGGACCTGATCTATCAGATTGACGGCAAGCCACTGACTACAGCAAACTATACGGAACTGTTCAACAGTTCAAGCATCACACTTTCTTTGGCTGAACTGGGTGCCGACAATGTCATCACCCCAACAGGAAAGACAGTCAGCATGAATGCCGTGGAAATGTACGAAGACCCGATCCTCTGCGACAGTATCTACGACATTAATGGCAAAAAGGTCGGCTACCTTGCTTACAGCAGCTTCGACCTGGCTTCTATTCCCCAACTGGTAGAAATCAGCAAAAAATTCAAAGCTGAAGGTGTCAAGGAACTGATTCTGGATCTCCGCTACAATGGAGGAGGATATGTAATTACTGAAAGTGCAATGGCTTCCATGTACGCTCCGCAGGAAGCTGTCAGCAGCAAGAAGATTTTTGAAAAAGAAGAATACAACGACCTGCTTACAGCTTATTACGAACAGGAAGGAATCAGCACGGAAACTCCGTTCCAGACTGAATACAAGGTGGAAAGTGCAAATCTGAATATCAGCACCAAAGATGCCAACATTGGACTGGAGAAAGTATATGGTATCATTTCCGGCAATTCAGCTTCTGCCTCTGAAGCCCTTCTGAGCGGACTGATGCCTACATGAATGTAGAACTGATTGGTGAACAGTCACACGGAAAATACTGCACCGGATTCATGCTCGGAACCTCAGACGTTTACGAAAAAGTTCCGGTTGCAATTGAAAACTGGGGAATCTATGTCATGGTCAGCATCTACAAGAATGCCAACAATGAAACTCCCTGTATGCCTGACGGACTGACCCTGACGTGGCAGCAAGCGATGATCCGTTTGTCATGACCCAACTGGGAGATGTCAATGAAGCCATGCTGAAAACGGCACTGACGCAGGCCGGCAAAACATATCCGGCAGAACAAAACAGCCGAAGCATGAACCTCCGGATGAAAGAAATGCCGATGCAGCGCAAAGCTAATTTCGGAAAACGAATCCTATTGCCTGCAACAGCCCATATTCAGCACCAGGGCTGACAGCTAAATAAATATTCCGGTCCGCCACATTCTTTAAAAAATAAAATTGCCTTCGTTTCCGCTTTTACAGAAAAGAGAGACGAAGGCAATTCTGTTTTCACGTATCCAATATCACATAAACCTGATAACGGGTCGTTTCACCTACCGGAGTCAAAGACACAATATCCTCCGGCAATCCGCCCTGATCTGACAAGATAACGGGAAAAAGCATCTGCAACTCCTGAATGTTTTTTCAAAGCTTCTCCATCCGTCATATAGTGTTCCACGACATACCGGCCACATGCCGGAAA
>ENA-OQAN01000850-OQAN01000850.1-human-gut-metagenome-genome-assembly--contig:-NODE-850-length-14694-cov-1.822750_pt1 | contig 14694 bp, 15 predicted proteins | sample MGYA00242735_ERZ504527 | MGnify/ENA primary metagenome ERZ504527 (study PRJEB26092, sample SAMD00036230) | human gut metagenome | host: Homo sapiens | study: EMG produced TPA metagenomics assembly of...
CACATCACCACACACTAAACGTCCATAGGGCGATCGCTCTCCATATCGGCTTTGGCATCTTGGGTCGCTTCAACTGATCGGGGGTATCCTCATAGATAAAGCTTGCCTCTAATTCATGTTGCATAAAACTGTCGGGACTATACGAAAATCCTTTTTCCTGTTTACGTTGCGAATACAGTTTGATCAGATCACGAGCTATATCTTTGATTTTACTCTTGGTACGCTCTTTCATTTTTTCCCACGCACCGGTTCCCAATTTGTTCAGGCGGGGAGTTTCTCCCTCCTTCCCTTTATACTTGGATATTTTATGCAGGGAATGAATGGAAACAAATACCACATCCTCATTCTGATAAGTAAGTTTAATCACTTCCTGAGTGGTATTTCCATTCGGAATGCGTACCAAACCGCCAAAACGACCTACCCCATGATCTATATGTACCACAAAGTCACCCGGCTCAAACTGCTCAACTCTTTTAAGGTCAACGCCACCTTACCGCTACGCGCCTTGTCGCTACGAAGATTGTATTTATGGAAACGGTCAAAAATCTGATGGTCTGTAAAAAGCAGCTTTTCAATACATTATCTGTAAAGCCCTCATGTAAAGTCTTGTTGACCGGAATGAACGTGATATGATCACCACGCTCCTCAAAGATATCTTTCAGACGCTTTGCCTGCTTCTCACTATCGGTACATATATATAAGGTGTAACCTCGTTTCTGATAATCAGTGAATGAAGTGCTTACCAAATCAAAATTCTTATGAAAAATAGGCTGGACTGTCGTATCGAAAGCCAACGTAGCCTGTGGAGTTCCTGTAGGTTTGTTACCAAATTCAATCCGTTTGAATTCCAAAGCCCGTACTGTAAATTCCGCCCCGTCTATCAGCTTCAGTTCCAAATTCATCAGTTCCGTCTTCTCTCCCTCGTATGCGGCAAGCGCCTGAGGAGAGAGTGCCTCCTCCCGTACTACCTGTATTCTTTCACGTACCCAAAGAAAATCTTTCATTGCCAGAACTGTTTCCCGAGGAATGAATTCAAAGAAAGACACCCCGCTCTTGTCGGCGGCATTCGTCAGCTCGGGCACGATGGCAATGCTCTGTTTCTTCTCTTTCGAAAGCTGGTTTTCCACTTCAAAAGTACGGATGCTGTCTACCTCGTCACCAAAAAAGTCAATACGGTAAGGATACTCGGAAGCAAAAGAGAAGACGTCAATAATACTACCGCGTACAGCATATTGCCCCGGTTCATAAACATAATCTACATGCTCGAATCCGTAACCGGACAGCACTTCCGTGATAAACTCTGTGTCCACATGCTCACCCACACCAAGTTTTAACGTCTTGTCCATCAGTACCTTTTGTGATACCACTTTCTCCGCCAACGCTTCAGGATAAGTCACCACACATAGCGGATCGCCTTTCTGTAAACGGCTCAACACTTCCGTACGCAGGATCTCATTGGCTGCATCTTTCTGCCCATATTTAACAGCCCGACGATACGAGGATGGAAAGAACAAAATATGCTCATCACCGTTCACCTGTGTCAGGTCATGATAAAAGTAACCCGCTTCCTCCAAGTCACCCAGTACAAATACAAATGTCTGTTTATTCTCTCTAAGAAAGGAGGAAACAAATAAAGCTGCCGCAGAAGCATATAATCCTCCCAGGAAAATAGTCCTCACTGAGGAATCTTCCAATAACGCAGCCAGTCCCTTAGTGTTAGGATGACCAGCATAAATACGTTGCAATTCCGAAATATCCATATCTTTTTTTAAGATGGGGACAAAATTAAAGAAATATCTGATTACTTCCTCCTTTTTTTGCCAACTATTCAAGATTTTCCTATTTTTGTACGCTAATATATAACCCCATGGAAACAAAAGCAATAAACACAAAATTGAAAGGACACGCACGTGTAGATGTAGCTGATGTGCTACGCGGACTGGCAGTGATGGGAATCATCATCCTGCACTCTATCGAACATTTTAATTTCTACTCATTTCCCGATACAGCCGGACAAAGTGCGTGGCTGAACTTCTCGGACAAAGCCATTTGGAGCGGGTTATTCTTCATGTTCGGCGGAAAAGCATACGCCATATTCGCTTTACTTTTCGGTTTTAGCTTTTTTATTCAAGATGACAACCAACGCCTACGGGGCAATGATTTCCGTCTACGTTTTTGTTGGCGGTTAATTCTTCTTTTCCTGATAGGTAATATCAATGCCAGTTTTTTCACAGCGGAAGTGCTGGTCCTTTATTCTTTAGTAGGTTTCATCCTGCCACTGACTTGCCGGCTGAAAGACAAATGGATATTTGCATTGCATGTCTGCTATTAATCCAGCCATTGCCGCTTTATTATGTAATACGTGCCTGTCTCGATCCGGAATTTGTTACTCCGGCCATCCCCACCCGCAGCTTCTGGAATGCAACTTTTGCAGTGCAAAGCAATGGTAATTTTCTGGAAACCATCCGTGTCAATTTATGGGAAGGACAGTTGGCAAGCCTTGCCTGGGCCTGGGATCACGGACGGGTATTCCAAACAGCCGCCCTCTTCCTGCTCGGTATGCTGATAGGGCGCAAGGGACTTTTTTTGAAAGAGCACTTGAAGGTATGGAACAAGGTACTTGCAGGCTCACTCGTCTCATTTTTCCCTTTATATGGTTGGGCAATATGCTACCAGACTTTATCACAAATAAATCCATTCTGACCCCTCTTTCACTAATCATCACCTCGCTTTCCAATTTTGCATTTATGCTGATTCTGGTATCCGGTGTCGTCTTCGCTTTTTATAAGACAAACTTACACGACGGATTAATGAAAATAACGCCATACGGAAAGATGAGCCTTACCAATTATATCACTCAAAGTATAGTAGGTTCCATGTTATACTACAACTGGGGATTTGCATTGCACAATCAGTTTGGTATCACAGCCAGCTGCCTGGCAGGAATAGTTTTCTTCATCTTGCAATTCTCTTTCTGCCGCTGGTGGATGAATCACCACTCTCACGGTCCGATGGAATATATATGGAAACGGGCAACCTGGCTGAAATAAGCAAGAACCGAAGTCTGCCCGCATTTGTTTATAAAAGACATACAAATAGAACTTTAAAATATGCGCGAAGAAATCATAAAACTATTAGACCAATATCGGTTAAAAGAAGCATTATCCCAAATGACAGGATATGCCACCCATACTTCCGACTGGCAATTAAAGAATGAGCTAGAAGCCCTGCAAACGTCATACGACCTGATGCTGCAATATACTTCAAAAGGGATGAAAGATCCCAATAAGGTAGAAATATACCATAAAATGTTGCGCACGGCATACGAACTGACCGACCGTATCCATATAGCCGTACAGGCAACACAAAATTATGGAGCCTATTATGACACAATGCGCACTTTTGTCCAAAGCCCTCCCCACAGCTATGCCGAATTACAAATGCAATTGGAGGCATATACAGAAGATATGGCTACAGCCCCATTGATATATACCACCGAGGCCAAAAGAAATGAAGAAATGGATGCCATGAGAAAACGTCACGAAACAGCCGTAGACGAATTATTTGAAAAAATATGGGTATCCACCCGGTGGAGTGAATCGGAATATGCTGAAGCGCAAATTTTGTTCAACTCACTATTGATCCAAGTCAACGACCTTTCCATAATGGTCAGCGCCGTCACCATGAGCCTGCTGCAAATATTCGACATCCGCAAGTTCATGTTTCTATTGAACGCCTATACCCATCAGGATACCATGCTGAATCAGCGGGCTATTGCAGGGATCGCACTAACATGCTACTATTATGAAAAGCGTATCCTTCAATACCCTGAAGCCGTGTCGCGCATAAATGAACTGAATGAAAATACCGAGTTCATCAAAAACCTGCATCATATCCAGATTCAATTATTGCAATCTTCCCGTGAAACCCGAAAGATAGACAAGAAAATGCGTGAAGAAATCATTCCCGAAATGATGAAAAATCCCAAACTTAATTTGGAAGGACTGGATGAAGATGCTGAAGATCATAATCCGGAATGGGAAGAATGGATTGACCGTTCAGGCATTACCGATAAATTGCGCGAATTAGGTGAACTGCAAATGTCCGGGGCGGATGTGTATATGAGTACCTTTTCACAGCTGAAACAATTCCCGTTTTTCCGCAAAATTTCTCACTGGTTCTATCCTTTTGACCCCCAATATCAGGATATCGCCAAATTATCTCTCGGAAATGACGAACAAAAAATCTCTCTGCTCAACATTTTGATGAACTCGGATGTATTCTGCAATTCCGACAAATACTCTTTTTGTTTTACCATGTTACAAATGCCGGAAAGCCAAAGAAATCTCATGCAGCAACAATTGAACGGACAACATGAGGCTTCTGAAGAACTGAAAGAACGTTTAAAAGAAATGTCACAATCAAAAGCTCGCGCTGAATTCGTGAGCCGGCAATATATTCATGACCTCTACCGTTTCTTCAATTATGGTCAAGAAGACATGAAATACAGATCATTTTGAGGACACTCTAGACTTATGGAATAAAGAAACATTGTCTCAAGCCTTGTTGCACAAAGATTATATCAACAAGCTGGCAGATTACCTATTCACACACGACGACCTGACAGAAGCCGGGATTCTCTATGATAAATCAATTGAATTATACAATCGTAAAAATGCTGAATTATGGCAGAAAGCAGGTTTCATTTATCAGAAAATCGGTTCCTATAAAAAAGCGATAGATTATTACCTGCAATCAGATCTGCTGATCCCTGATAACGCATGGAATAACCGCCATTTGGCACAATGTTATAGAAAAGAAGGAAACTACCAACAAGCTTTGGAATATTATAATAAGGTGGAACAAGTACAGCCTGACAATCTGAATCTGACGCTACAAATAGGACAATGCCTGATGACACTGGAACGATACGATGAAGCACTGGCTTATTTCTTCAAAGTGGAGTATCTGGATAAAAAGCCACAGAATGCCGACGCGCCATCGGATGGTGTTCCTTCATTACCGGCAACCATCAACAAGCCAAGAAATATTACGACTTGCTGATATCCGAGCCCAAACCCATTATGGAAGACTGGATGAATGCAGGACATGTGTATTATATCCTGAATGAAACAGAAAAATCAATAGAATATTATCGCAAAGCCCAGGAACTATGCGACAGTCATGATGAGTTTATCCGTCTTTACCAAATAGATAAGAAAGACTTGATAAAGCAAGGCGCCAATGAAGTAGACTTGTTTATACTTCCCGATGAATTAATTTAAAGGATTATAAGATAAATCTATTCGGGATAGAAGTTTGGTATAATTATATAAAACTTCTATCCTGACCGGATTCTCATCATCCAGACGATAATTGGCATGCACATTATAAGTGCTTAAACCATGATTCATACAATATCCGATATCATTAGGTAAGGCTGTTCTATTCCTCAAACTGCCCAAGATTCAATAAAAAATAGAAGAAACTATCCACCCCATCATAATCAATCACATAAGCCTGTAAATTCAAATTCGCCTGATAGTTAATGTTATTATCATAATTATAATAAGTATGACAACTAGACACACTATCATTTGCTTCAGTAAAAACAGTCATTACTTCCTTCAACCGTCCCAATTGATCAAAAACATATTTTCCTTGCACTTTTCTCAAGAAACGATAATCGGAAGTAGCACGATAATCAGAATTGATAAAAATAGTATCTCCTTTATAATCATAGACAGTCTGTTTATCAACTTCATAAACCTCCTCTTCTACCTTCAATATACAACGGGCCCTACTTTCCCTCGCCTTGCCTTTTCCTATTTGAAACGTAACATTGCAAAGCTTATTGCCGGTATTCAAACAATCCATCTGTCCGATTGTGATTTGGTCGCCCTCATACCTTACCGGGGTATCTCCATACTTTATAATTTTACCATCACGATCATATTCCAATTTCAAAACTTGTTCTTCCTCTCCTGTCAAATCGGTGACCTTAGTCACATACATGTCAGCCATTTTTTCTTTACATCCTCCAACAACAAACAAGAGAATTAATAAAGAAATATATTTTACAAACAACTTCATTTTCATAAGTCAAGCATCATCTCTATGCAAATAAAATAAAAAATATTAGAACTAAGCACAATTTGGAGCTTTTTAACTCAACTTCTTTACCCTCACGCTGTTTTAAACAGCAATTATAATAAGAAGTGAAATATGGAATGGATTATACATCTTTTGAGACAACATTCAGAACTGGCGATTTTTCTGACAATCGCCGCAGGCTTCTGGATTGGAAAAATGAGAATAAAACAATTCAGTTTGGGAATCGTCACCAGTGTATTGCTAGTAGGGGTATTAGTGGGACAGCTTAACATTACAATAGAAGAACCGGTGAAATCCGTGTTTTTTCTTTTATTCCTTTTTGCCATCGGATACAAAGTGGGACCACAATTCTTTCGCGGACTGAAAAAAGATGGTTTACCTCAAGTAGGATTCGCCGTACTCATGTGCGTAGGTTGTTTGGTTATCACTTGGTTATTAGCTACCTTAATGGGATATAATGCCGGTGAAACAGCCGGGTTACTGGCCGGAGCACAAACTATCTCTGCCGTCATAGGGGTAGCGGAAGATACCATAAACGGACTCAACATAGCCTCTTCCCAAAAAAGTGATATGATTAATATCATTCCCGTGGCATACGCTGTAACTTACATTTTCGGTACGGCAGGCTCTGCCTGGGTCCTCTCTTCTTTAGGTCCTAAAATGTTGGGAGGATTAGAAAAAGTGAAAGCCGCCTGCAAAGAGCTAGAAACCCGAATGGGTACCAGCGAAGCAGACGAGCCCGGATTTGAACAAGCACGCCGTCCGGTAGTTTTTCGCGCTTACCGCATAGAGAACGATTGGTTTGGCAACGGCAAGACCGTTGACCAGCTAGAATCCTATTTTATTTCACAAGGGAAAAGATTGTTTGTTGAAAGAATGCGACATGGATCTTCCATTGTCAATGATATTATTCCCGGACAATTATTACAAAAAGGAGACGAAGTGGTACTGAGCGGAAGAAGAGAATTCGCCATTGGTGAGGAAGACTGGATTGGAGAAGAAATCGTCGATCCCCAACTGCTTGATTTCCCTGTGGAAGTACTCCCTGTCATGATACACAAAAAGCCATATTTCAACCAAAAATTGGACTTCATACGCCGTCAAAGCTTTATGCATGGAGTCAGTATACGCCGTATCAAACGGGCAGGTATTGATATCCCTGTTTTCGCACAAACCACTATCGACTGTGGAGATACTCTGGAATTGGTCGGTCTGAAAAAAGAGGTGGAATCTGCTGCAAAAGAACTAGGATATATAGACCGCCCCACCAATGCCACAGATATGACATTTGTAGGACTCGGCATTTTACTAGGAGGTATCATCGGGGCACTTGCAATCCATATCGGCGGAGTACCTATTAGCCTGAGCACTAGTGGAGGGGCCCTGATAACCGGATTAGTATTTGGCTGGTGGCGCAGCAAACGCCCTACCTTCGGACAAATACCGGAATCCTCTTTATGGGTGCTGAATAATGTAGGCTGAATATGTTATCGCCGTAGTCGGCATTTCTGCAGGACCCAGCTTTGTACAGGGACTAAAAGAAGTAGGTCCTATGTTATTTATCATAGGTGCGTTGCTACTTCCTTGCCTTTATTATTAGGCTGATTCTAGCCAGATATGTATTCAAGTTCCATCCCGCCCTCTCTTTGGGATGCACGGCAGGAGCCCGTACTACCACTGCTGCATTGGGTGCCATACAAGAAGCAGTAGGCAGCGAAACGCCTTCTTTAGGATACACCGTGACCTACGCCGTAGGAAATACACTACTCATCATCTGGGGAGTAATCATTGTATTATTAATCAACTAAAAAAACTAAACTCATACATTATGGAATATTTAAGTAATAAAAGCAGCGTTGCCCGAATGGACAAGAATTTGGAAAAGATCAGCCCTTTCGAATTAAAAAACCGTTTGATTGAAATGCAGATGAAAGTGTGAAGAAAATGGCACACGTCATGCTGAATGCAGGCAGAGGTAATCCCAACTGGATTGCAACGGAGGCTCGTGAAGCATTCTTTGCCTTGGGCGGTTTTGGCATTGAAGAGTGTCGCCGGGTCATGGACATGCCCGAAGGCATTGCCGGTATTCCTCAAAAAACAGGCATAGCCCAACGTTTTGAGGAATACCTGAAAAAGCATGAAGGAAATGCGGGGACAGATCTATTGAAACGTACCTATAATTATATGCTGATGGAACATGCAGCCGATCCGGACGAGCTAGTACACGAATGGACCGAAAGTATTGTAGGCGACCAATACCCCATGCCTGACCGCATCTTGAAATATACAGAAATTTTAGTACAGGATTACCTGAATCAGGAAATGTGCAACGGGCAACCCCCGCAAGGCAAATTCGATTTATTCGCCACCGAAGGCGGAACAGCAGGGATGTGCTATGTATTTGACTCGCTGGAAGAAAATTTCCTGCTACACAAAGGAGATAGTGTAGCATTGATGGTTCCTATCTTTACACCCTATATTGAGATACCCGAATTGACACGTTACGATTATGATGTGCTCAATATTCCTGCAAATACTCTAAATGAAGAAGGGCTTCATACCTGGCAATACAAAGTGGAAGATATCAATAAACTGCGAGACACGAAATACAAAGCCTTGTTTATTGTCAATCCAAGTAATCCACCCAGTTATCAGTTAAGCAAAGAATGTGTAGATGCCCTGAAAGACGTAGTAACACGCTGGAATCCCAATCTGATGATTATAACAGATGATGTATATGGTACTTTTGTCCCTGGATTCCGCAGCCTGATGGCTGATTTGCCACAGAACACAATTTGTGTCTACTCTTTCTCCAAATATTTTGGAGCGACCGGTTGGCGCCTTGCTGTAATTGCCTTACATGAGAAAAATGTATTCGACAGAATGATTGCTAATCTGCCCCGCAAACGAAAAAGCGAACTAGCCAAACGCTATGGCAGCTTGAGCATGCAAGTAGAAAACATTAAATTCATTGACCGTATGGTAGCAGATAGCCGTCAAGTAGCCTTGAACCATACAGCAGGACTGTCCTTGCCACAACAAATGCAGATGTCACTCTTTGCTTCTTTTTCATTGCTGGACAAAGAAAACACGTATCGTCATGCCATGCTTAATTTAATCCATACCCGTCTGAAAGCATTATGGGACAACACAGGGTTCATTCTCCCCGACGATCCACTAAGGGCTGGTTATTATTCAGAGATAGACATGCTGGTATGGGCCAAGAAATTTTACGGAGATGAATTCGTACAACATCTGCAGACAACTTATAATCCATTGGACGTAGTATTCCGTCTTGCCAATGAAACAGGACTGGTCGTATTGAATGGTGGCGGATTCGACGGACCCGAATGGAGTGTACGTGTATCACTTGCCAACCTGAACGAGAAAGATTATATCAAAATCGGACTCAGTATCCGCAGAATTCTGAATGAATATGCTGACAAATGGAAATCTGAAAAGAAATAAAAAATTAAGAACGTCCGCCGTGAAGTCTGCTTGACCTAACCGGCGGATCTCTTTTTTATATAAAGGTTTTTTGGATTATTTATTCCAAACCTTAATCCCTATTTTAAAATAAAATCCCTAGCTTTGCAGATCGAAAAAGGAATTAGATTATGAAGCATATACGGAGCACTTTTTTTCTTCTAACCACTTTATTTATAATGGCTTCATGTGGCGAAGACCGCAGTGGGGAATACTATGCATTAGTTGGAGAGAATTTATGGATAGAGCAAATAATGAAAGAGCATTATTTGTGGTATGACAGTATTCCGGCAATAAAGGAAACGGACTATTTTGCCGAACCGGAAAACTTCCTGCAAAAATTGGTTTATACCAAGGCACAAAACGGAAAAGGAGACCCGTATTCGTATATAGAAACAAAAGAAACTTCCGATGCGGCCCGTTCCTACCTGCAACGTACTTCTACTTACGGATTTGATTTTGAATTAATGACCGATCCCACCGGAATCTCATCACACGTATTTGCCCGTATTTTATTCGTACTGCCCAATTCACCAGCCTCAGAAGCCGGATTGGAACGAGGGAACTGGATATCAGCCATTGGCAAAGAAGAGCTAACCAACAATAATTACGGATATCTGATGAAGGTGGCAATACAACTTTCGCCAGAGAAAGCTTGGTTTTTGATGAGGAAGGTAATTCCAGCTGGATTGCAACAGATACAGTCAAAGTAGCAGCATCACGACCCGTAGAATTGAATCCGTTCTATATAGATACCATATATGAAGTATCCGGAAGAAAAATAGCCTATATGGTCTACAATGAATTCAGTACAGGCCCCAATAACCAGGCAACAGATACAGAATACAGGGAACAAATGAAACAGATATTCGCCCGGTTCAAAGGCAGTCACCCGATGCTTTTATTCTGGACTTACGATACAATCCCGGTGGTTATCTGAGTTGTGCCACAGATTTAGGAAGTTATCTGGCACCCGCAGTAGATCTAGGAAAGTATTTTGCACAACTTTGTATAATAATATCAGTGACCCGCAAAAAGTTGATTTCCCCCTCAACACAGGACTTGCTTCTGAAAACTTGAATTTAAGCAAGCTTTATGTACTAACAAGCAAATTTACTGCATCGGCTTCAGAAGCTGTCATAAATTGTCTCCGTCCATATATAGGCACAGAAAATGTAGTGGTAATAGGTGAAACGACTGTTGGCAAAAATGTAGCCATGGAACCATACCAAGATGAGCGTTACAACTTTATTTTATGGCCGGTAGTGGCATACGTTCTCAACTCGGCAGGACAAGCCAACTATGTAAATGGCATCACCCCCGATTTCACATTGAGCGAACGTAACCTCATCTCCCCTCTCTACCCACTGGGAGACACCCAAGAGTATTTATTGAAGAACACCATAGCTTATATTACGACAGGAAGTATGCCCGACCTGCCACAAGCAGAAGAACAAGTATCAAAAGGAAAATTATACTATAACTCACTTGATTCGAAGAAAGTATGACGGCATACGCTACGGTAGTCTGACTTATCCAGATACAACGCCCCATTTATTAAAGACCATGTTTAATGCATTTTAAACATGGTCTTGTTTTTTTCTGAAAAGAGAACTTATTAAAAACAAAACGGGCATAACAGATGTTATGTACCCAAATAACCATTAAAAACCTGACTTAACAATGAAAAAAGTATTTATTGCAGCAGCTTTGGCTGCCATGATTGTTTCCTGTGGCTCTAAAGGAAACAAAAGTGCTGAAATAATAGCCGAAAGTGAAAGTGACTCTATTTTCGCTGTGAACGACAGCACACTGGGTGAGTTACAAACATATAGCTATGAAGGTATTCTGCCAGCTGCCGATGCCGAAGGAATCAACTATCAACTGACGCTTCAGGAGGCAGGCCAAGACTCACTGAACGTACAATCTGACGACCACTTATTTAGGAACAAAAGATGGTAACCAGGCATTTACCGACAGTGGTACAGTTGTAACTATTATTGGAATTCCTAATGACAGCACCGCTATCGTTTATCAATTAGTTTCCGCTACTCCGGGACACGAAAAGACAAACTTTTTGGCAGAGGGTGACAGTGCACTGACAATGATTGGCAAGGACTTCAAGAAAGCTGTTTCTAAACTAAATTACACTTTAAAAAAGAAACTCTAATTAACCCGGCAGCAAAAAAATTCACTAAAGAACAGACTGTTAGTGAACAAAAACATAAGCTGGCCGTTGTATGAGAGAAACTAGACGAAAACAATTAGTATTAACTTAAACAAAAACTTGACATGAAAAAATTAATTCCTATCCTACTGGCGGTCTTTGCCTTGGTATCTTGCGAGAAAGACCCGGACATGGACAAATTGGACAATGAGTATCTGGTATTCACCAGTCATGACACTAGTACTAAATTCAATGATTTCAGTACTTATTATATCCCTGACAGCATCCTGATCATCGGTGACAAGAAAGACCCTGAATACTGGAAGGACGAGAATGCACAGACCATCATCAATGCATTCAAGACTAAGATGAACGCTGCCGGCTACACCGCAGTTGATAAAGACGACGCCGACCTCGGTCTACAGGTGAGTTATGTAGCAAGTACTTACTATTTCCATGGCTACTACAATGACGGTCCTTGGTGGGGCTATTACCCCGGTTATTGGTATCCCGGATACTGGGGCGGCAATTGGGGAGGTGGATGGTACTATCCCTATCCTATCACTTACAGCTATAGCACTGGTTCATTGCTGGCCGACATGATTAATTTAAAAAATGCTCCGGAAGGACAAAAAGAGAAATTAACTGTTATCTGGAATGCATACATCAGCGGGTTGCTGGGTGGAAGTGGCAGTTTGAATGTAAACCGTACAACTACTGCCATCAACCAAGCATTCACTCAGAGTCCTTATCTGAAAAAATAAACGTAAGTGAAACAAGTATTCATTTAAAATAAAAAGGAAATATGAAAACTATAAAATATTTTACTCTCAGACTGATGGCGGTAGCGCTATCGCCATAGCCTTTGCCCTGCCGACAAAAGCACAGGTAACTCCGTTTACCTATTTCAATGTAGACTGGCAGTTCAACGCTCCTATCAGCAATAACTTTGCAAACAAAGCAAGCGGTTGGGGTATGAACTTCGAAGGTGGATATTATGTACTACCGGATTTGTCAATCGGTGCCTTCATCAATTATCATACCAACAATGAGTATATTTCACGTCAGACATTACCAATCAGCAATTCGGCAGCCCTGACAACCGACCAGCAACATTCCGTATTTCAGTTGCCTTTCGGTTTCGCAACACACTATCGCTTCAGTGACGGTGCATGCCAACCTTATATCGGATTGAAGCTGGGTGCCAACTATACCAAAATGTCCAGTGACTTTTACATTTACGAAGTGAAAGACAACACTTGGGGTTTCTATGTATCACCAGAAGTCGGTGTGAATATCTACCCTTGGACAAACAGTATCGGCTTCCATCTGGCAGCATTCTACAGCTACTCTACTAACAAGGGAACCGTATTTAACTATGATATGGATAAATTAAACAATTTCGGTTTCCGCCTTGGTGTGGCATTCTAAAGATTTCTAAACTATTCTGTTAAATAGGGGGATTATCCGTGCGCCAGGCAGGGGTAATCCTCTTTTTTTAATTAATAAAATTAAATTCTGACGGGAGTGTTAATATAATAGTTACTTTTGTATGATATTTATTCAGCTAATACAAAAAATGTATGGAGAAATCCGATAGTATTATTATTATACCCACCTATAACGAAAAGGAAAATATAGAGAACATTATCCGGGCTGTATTCGGACTGGAAAAATTCTTCCACATATTGATTATTGAAGATAACTCACCAGACGGCACGGCAACTATTGTCCGTAAACTGCAAACAGAATTCCCCGACCGTCTTTTCATGGTTGAGCGTAAAGGTAAATTAGGCTGGGTACTGCTTACATTGCCGGATTCAAATGGGCGATAGAACATCAATATGATTTTGTATTTGAAATGGATGCCGTACTTCAGTCATAATCCGAATGACCTGCCAAGCTGTATAACAAATGTGCCGTTGAAGGCTATGATGTAGCTATCGGTTCACGCTATGTCAGTGGTGTGAATGTAGTGAACTGGCCGATGGGGCGTGTGCTGATGTCTACTTCGCCTCCAAATATGTACGGATTATCACCGGATTACCCATACATGATACTACCGCCGGATTTAAATGCTATCGCCGTGAAGTCTTGGAAACAATCGGTCTGGACGGCATCCGTTTTAAGGGGTATGCATTCCAGATTGAGATGAAGTTCACTGCTTACAAGTGCGGATTCAAGATAGCCGAAGTTCCTGTGATTTTTGTCAATCGCGAATTAGGTACTTCAAAAATGAACGGAAGTATCTTCGGCGAAGCTGTACTAGGAGTCATTCAATTAAAACTGGGTAGCTGGTTCCGCAAATACCCACAAAAGAAAACAGTATGAAACGTACATGGATAAAGAATGCACGGATTGTGAATGAAGGCAAGATCTTTCACGGTTCGATAGTGATTGAAAATGAAGTCATAGCTGAAGTGCTGGCAGAAGAAACAGTTCCCGCCCAGCCTTGTGGAGAAATAATAGATGCGAAAGGCTATTATCTAATACCGGGAGTAATAGACGATCATGTACACTTCCGTGATCCGGGACTGACTCACAAAGCCGACATACATACTGAAAGCACAGCGGCGGCGGCAGGTGGAGTCACCAGTTTTATGGACATGCCCAACACCACTCCGCAAACTACAACCTTGGAAGCTTTAAATGCCAAGTTTGCGGATGCGGCAACCAAAAGCATCGTAAACTATTCATTCTATTTCGGAGCAACCAATACGAATGCGGATGTACTCCCCACACTAGATAAAAACCGGGTATGCGGTGTTAAATTATTTATGGGAGCCAGCACGGGAAATATGTTGGTAGACCGCATGGAAGTACTTAGAAAAGTATTTGCCAATGCAGGGATACTGATTGCAGCACATTGTGAGGAACAATCTATAATCAGCGCCAATACAACAGCCTTCAAAGAAAAATATGGAGAA
>ENA-OQAN01000851-OQAN01000851.1-human-gut-metagenome-genome-assembly--contig:-NODE-851-length-14684-cov-1.792265_pt1 | contig 14684 bp, 20 predicted proteins | sample MGYA00242735_ERZ504527 | MGnify/ENA primary metagenome ERZ504527 (study PRJEB26092, sample SAMD00036230) | human gut metagenome | host: Homo sapiens | study: EMG produced TPA metagenomics assembly of...
ATCAATTAGATAAAAATCTGGCAGAAGTTAACTCGACTTCGAAAGTGATCGGTGCCTTGATGAAAGAAGGCAAGAAGGAGGAGGCGGAAGCTGCAAAGGCTCGTGTTGCTGAAATCAAGGAAGCAAGCAAGTCTCTTCAGACTGCCATGGATCAGGCTGCAGAAGATATGCAGAATCTGCTGTATACGATTCCGAATGTTCCTTACGAGGAAGTACCGGAAGGTGCAACAGCTGAGGACAATGTAGTAGAAAAAATGGGAGGTATGGAAACTGAACTTCCCAAGAATGCACTTCCTCACTGGGAACTGGCCAAGAAGTATGATCTGATTGACTTTGACTGGGTGTGAAGATAACGGGAGCTGGTTTCCCGGTTTATAAAGGAAAAGGTGCCCGTCTGCAGCGTGCCTTGATAAATTTCTTCCTGGATGAAGCTCGTGCAGCCGGTTATGAGGAAATTATGCCTCCTACAGTGGTTAATGCTGCATCCGGTTACGGAACAGGACAGCTGCCTGACAAGGAAGGACAGATGTATCATTGCAACCTGGATGATCTGTATCTGATTCCTACTGCAGAAGTTCCTGTAACTAACATTTACCGTGATGTGATTCTGGATGAAAAAACAGTTGCCGATCAAGAATTGTGCCTATACTCAGTGTTTCCGTCGGGAAGCCGGTTCTTATGGAAAGGATGTAAGAGGTTTGAACCGTCTGCATGAATTCTCTAAGATTGACTGGTACGTATTGATAAGCCGGAACATTCCAAACAGTCTCATCAGGAAATGCTGGATCATGTAGAAGGCTTGTTGAAGAAGCTGGAACTTCCGTATCGTATCCTGCGTCTTTGCGGTGGAGATATGAGCTTTACTGCTGCAATCTGTTTCGACTTTGAGGTTTACTCTGAAGCTCAGAAGCGTTGGCTGGAAGTAAGTTCTGTTTCTAACTTTGATACTTACCAGGCTAATCGTCTGAAATGTCGTTACCGCAAGGAATCTGATAAGAAGACTGAACTTTGTCACACTTTGAATGGTTCTGCTTTGGCCCTTCCGCGTATCGTAGCTGCCTTGCTTGAGAATAATCAGACTCCGGAAGGATCCGGATTCCGAAGGCTCTGGTTCCTTATTGTGGATTTGATATGATAGACTGATGTAATTATACAAAAAAGAGAAAGCCGCCTGACAATGTTCAGGCGGCTTTCTCTTTTTGTATATGTTGCGTAACAGAAATTTCACATATTTGTGTTTGAAAAATATGGTACTTTGAAATATTGTTCTAGAAAAATGAAAAAAAATGCTTAATTGATTTTTGTTTTATTATTTAATTAGTAATTTTGAGGTGTATATAATAACATTTTTTTTATAGAACTAAGATTATATTTATAACCTTAAGATAAAAACTATGAGTTATTTACGATTTGACAAAACATTAATGACAAACCTGGAAGAATCTCTTCCGCGTGAGATTCTTCGGACTAACCGTTCAGGTGCGTATCATTGTTCTACCATTGTAGATTGTAATACTCGCAAATATCATGGTTTGCTTGTCATTCCGATACCGGAACTGGACGATGAAAACCATGTGTTGTTGTCTTCATTGGATGAAACTGTTATACAGCACGGTGCAGAGTTTAATTTAGGGCTTCACAAATATCACGGAGATAATTTCAGCCCTCGCGGTCACAAGTACATTCGTGAATTTGAATGTGAAAAGTTCCTACGACATGGTATCGGGTAGGTGGAGTAATTCTCAAGAAAGAAAAAGTTTTCGTTCATTATGAAAACCGTATCCTGATTCGTTATACGTTGGTGGATGCCCATTCAGAGACTACTCTTCGATTTCGGCCTTTCCTGGCATTCCGGAGTGTACGCCAGTATACACATGAGAACGCACAGGCCAACCGTCACTACGATCTGGTGGAAAACGGAATCAAAACCAGTATGTATCCCGGCTATCCGGAGCTATATATGCAGTTGAACAAACCGAATGAATTTCATTTCCAGCCAGACTGGTATCGGGGTATTGAATATCCCAAGGAGCAGGAGAGAGGATATGATTTTAATGAAGACTTGTATGTTCCGGGGTATTTTGAAGTCAATATCAAAAAAGGGGAATCGGTTGTCTTTTCAGGGGGAATCACAGCGATGCAGGATACAGCGGGGCTGAATGATCTGTTTACTAAAGAAGTTGAAGAACGAACACCGCGTGCTGATTTCAAGAAGTGTCTGATCAATGCCGCTCATCAGTTTTTAAATAAACAGGGGGAAGATTCCTATATACTTGCCGGTTATCCTTGGTTTAAATGCCGTGCGCGTGACATGTTTATCTCGTTGCCGGGTTTGATGCTTTCTGTTGGGGAAGTAGAAAAATTTGAGCAGGTGATGAATACGGCCTCACATGCCATTTATGCCTTTATGAATGGAGAGGAAACGCATCTGAAAGTCTATGAGATGGAACATCCGGATGTCCTGTTGTGGGCTGTCTGGACAATTCAGCAGTATGCGAAGATGGTTTCCCGCGAAGTGGCAAAAGCTAAATACGGAACTTTGCTGAAAGACATTATGGCCTATCTGACCGCAGGAAAACATCCGAATATGCGGGTGGATGAAAATGGTCTGATTTATTCCGAAGGTATTCAGAAGGCTATTACCTGGATGAACTCAACAGTAAATGGTCGCCCGGTTACTCCGCGTACAGGATATATTGTCGAATTTAATAGCTTATGGTATAATGCTTTGAGATTCACAGGAGATTTGCTGACCGATTTCGGTTGCAATGAACTGATTGAAACCTGTACCTTGATTGCTGATAAGGCCGGACAAGCTTTCGTTGATACATTCCTGAATGAATATGGTTATCTGCTGGACTACGTTGACGGACAGATGATGGACTGGAGTGTGCGGCCTAACATGATCTTTGCTGCTGCACTGGATTATTCACCATTGAATTCCCGTCAGAAGAAGGGAGTGGTTGATATTGTAACCAAAGAACTACTGACTCCGAAAGGATTGCGTTCCCTGAGCCCGAAGAGTGGCGGATACAATCCGAACTATGTAGGTCCTCAGTTGCAGCGTGATTATGCTTACCACCAGGGAACAGCCTGGCCGTGGCTGGAAGGATTCTATCTGGAAGCTTACTTGCGTATTTACAAACGGAGTGCAATTTCATTTGTTGAACGTCAGCTGATCAGCTTCGAAGACGAATTGACCTGTCATTGTATCGGATCCATTCCTGAGTTGTTTGATGGTAATCCGCCTTTCCGTGGTCGTGGTGCCGTATCGTTCACCATGAATGTGGCTGAGATATTGCGAGTTTTGTATTTGTTGGATAAATATAATTATTAAAAGGAGGAGCCTGTATGAAAGTATTAATGTTTGGATGGGAATTTCCTCCCAAAATATATGGTGGTCTTGCTGTAGCATCTTACGGTATAACAAAAGGTTTGAGCCTGCAAGGTGATATGGAAACAACCTTCTGTTTGCCCAAACCTTGCGGCGACGAAGAAAAGTTTCTGAACATTATAGGCATGAACCAAGTGCCCATTGTGTGGCGTGATGTGAATTACGATTACTTAAAGTCACGTCTTTCGACTTCGACTCCGGAACAGTATTATGCTTTCCGTGATCATATCTATTCTGATTTCTCGTACATGCACGTCAATGACCTGGGGTGTATGGAGTTTGCCGGCGGCTATCCGGGAAACCTTCATGATGAGATCAATAATTTTTCTATTATTGCAGGGGTGGTTGCGCGCCAGCAAGAATTTGATATTATCCATGCGCACGACTGGCTGACTTATCCGGCTGGTGTGCATGCCAAGCTGGTAAGTGGCAAACCTTTGTGTATCCATGTGCATGCTACTGATTTTGACCGTTCGCGCGGTAAGGTGAATCCTACGGTATATGCTATGGAAAAGAATGGCATGGATCATGCGACTGTATTATGTGTGTGTCCGAGCTGACCCGTCAGACAGTTATTCACCAATATCATCAAGACCCGCGCAAATGTTTTGCCATGCACAATGCCGTTTATCCGCTTTCGCAAGATTTGCTGGACATTCCTCGTCTGATCATTCGAAAGAAAAAGTGGTGACTTTCCTGGGGCGTATCACGATGCAGAAAGGACCCGAGTATTTTGTGGAAGCCGCCGCATTGGTCTTGAAGCGTACCCGTAATATCCGTTTTGTAATGGCAGGATCGGGAGACATGCTGGATGCCATGATCAATCTGGCTGCGGAACGAGGTATTGCAGACCGTTTTCACTTCCCGGGGTTCCAGCGTGGGCGTCAGGTTTATGAAGCATATAAAAACAGTGATGTATTCGTAATGCCTTCTGTGTCAGAACCTTTTGGTATTGCTCCTTTGGAGGCTATGCAGTGCGGAACTCCTTCTATCATCTCAAAACAATCGGGTTGCGGTGAAATTTTGGATAAAGTAATCAAGACCGATTATTGGGATATCAACGCAATGGCCGATGCCATCTATTCAATTTGTACGAATCCTTCTCTTTTCCAATATCTGCAGGAAGAAGGAAAGAAAGAAGTGGATGGCATTACATGGGAGAAAGTCGGCTTGAGAATCCGTGCCCTCTATGAGCAGGTGTTAAAAAACTATGGTAAATAATAAAACAATAACTAGGATATGAAAACAATATGTCTTTATTTTGAAATACATCAAATTATCCATCTGAAACGCTATCGCTGTTTTGATATAGGCCGTGACCATTATTATTATGATGATTATGAAAATGAGCGCGGCATCAGTGATATAGCCGAACGCTCGTATATTCCTGCGCTGAGTGCGTTGATTGAAATGGCAAAGAATCACGGTGATACTTTCAAGGTGGCTTTGTCTATCTCGGGTGTGGCGCTGGAACAGTTGGAAGTGCATGCGCCTGGTGTAATCGAGTTGTTGCATCAGTTGAATGAGACCGGATGTTGCGAATTCTTGTGCGAACCTTATTCTCACGGTCTTTCCTCATTGGCTAATGAAGATTGTTTCCGCGAAGAAGTGGAACGTATGCGTACCAAGATTAAACAAATATTTGGCAAGGAGCCGAAAGTATTCCGTAACTCCAGCTTGATTTATTCGAATGATATTGGCGCTACGATAGCTGATATGGGCTTTAAAGGTATGTTGACTGAAGGTGCAAAACATATTTTGGGTTGGAAGAGTCCGCACTATCTGTATCATTGCGCCATGAATCCGAACTTGAAGTTATTGCTTCGCGATTTCAAATTGTCTGATGACATCAGTCTGCGTTTCTCTAATTCCGAATGGAATGAATATCCGTTGTTTGCCGACAAATATATAGATTGGATTGCAGCTTTGCCGGAGGAGGAACAGGTTATCAATATTTTCATGGAACTTTCTGCTTTGGGTATCGCCCAGCCATTGTCTTCCAATATTCTGGAATTTATGAAAGCACTGCCTGTCTGCGCAAAAGAAAGAGGGGTTACTTTCTCTACTCCGACCGATATCATTACCAAACTGAAATCTGTGGATCAGGTGGATGTTCCTTATCCTATGTCATGGGTAGACGAGGAACGCGATATCAGTCCGTCGGTTAGGCAATGTGATGCAGCGTGAGGCTTTCAATAAACTTTATAGTGTGGCAGAACGTGTTCATTTGTGCGATGATCGCCGTATTAAGCAGGAATTGGGATTATTTGCAGGCAAGTAATAATTTCCGCTTCATGACCACTAAGAATACCGGTATTGGTTGAATCGTGGAATTTATGATTCTCCGTATGATGCTTTCACCAACTACATGAATATTTTGGGTGATTTTATAAGTCGTGTCAATTCGTTGTATCCGGTGGATATGGATAACGAAGAATTAAATTCGTTGCTTACTACCATTAAGAACCAGGGCGAGGAATTGGTGGCTTTGAACAAGGAAGTGGAGAGATTGCAGGCTAAACTGGAGAAAGCTGAAGGCAAGAAGGCTTCTGCCGTAAAGAAAAGAACCTGCTGCCAAGAAACCGGCGGCGGCAAAGAAAGCGGCGGCAAAGAAGCCGGTTGCCAAGAAAGCTGCTTCGAAGAAAGAAGAATAACAGAAATAGTATAAAGGACTTAAGAATTCACCGTTGTGCTTTCGGAAAACTGGTTTTAAGTTGGAAGAGGCGGAACGGTGTTTTTCTATATAAAAGTTTGCTGCATTGAATATTTTATTTACCTTTGCCAATCTCAGATACGAAAAAATATGAAACAATTGTGCCAGAATAAACATACGATACGTTTCCGCTATTGGAACCGGAAGAAGTACGCTATATTTATAGTTTGGGCAAATGTGTAACTATTGGTAACCTGAAAAAGGAGATTGCCGATGTATCGTTGGGTAAACAGGCAAATGTTTGCACGGCATTCTCTGTTTGCTCTTCCGCACGGAAAGAGGATGCTGGAGAGGAATATGAAGAAGGAATGCCCCCTGTTGAATCTATGTTGCAAATGCTTCGGATCCAACTGCCTCAACCACAGGTGGCTGATGTGATTTGTCTTTTTTTATTTGAATAAATATTGTTTGCCCGGAAAGATGTGCCATGCATCTTTTCGGCTTTTTTGTCTTAATATGAACTGTATATGATGCTGAATGAAATAAGAAACAAAGTGCTGGGCGGTGAGAAGATTACCGTAGAAGAAGCCTGTTGGCTGTCCTGCAAGGCAGAGAAACAGGATTTGTATGATGCAGCTCATGAGATAACACAGGTCTGGGCTTCCCGGAAATTCGATATGTGTTCCATCATCAATGCTAAATCCGGTAAATGTCCTGAGAATTGTAAATGGTGCGCACAGTCTGCACATTATGAAACAAAAGTGGATGTTTATGATTTGGTTGGGAAGGAAGAATGTCTGCGCCATGCTTTGTATAACGAAGCGCAGGGAGTATCCCGTTTTTCTTTGGTGACCAGCGGCAGGAAACCGGGTAGCCGGAACTTGAACCGGCTATGTGAGACAACAGAATACATGCGTGCGCATTCGCATATTCAGTTATGCGCTTCTTTAGGATTGCTGGATGAGGCGGAATTGAGACGGCTGTTTAAGGCAGGCATCACCCGTTATCATTGTAATCTGGAAACGGCTCCCTCTTATTTTTCATCTCTATGTTCTACTCATACACAAGAACAGAAATTAGAAACGTTGCAGGCAGCACGCAGGGTGGGGATGGATGTATGCAGCGGAGGAATCATCGGCATGGGCGAAACAATGGAACAGCGTATTGAGTTTGCTTTTACACTGAGGGAATTAGAAGTACAGTCTATTCCTATAAACTGTTGCAGCCTATACCCGGCACTCCATTGGAAAAATGGATCGTCTTGCAGAGGTGGAGATTCTGACAACCATCGCTTTATTCCGTTTTATCAATCCCACAGCATTTCTTCGTTTTGCCGGAGGGCGTTCACTGATGAGTGTGGAAGCTGTAAAGAAAGCATTGTATATCGGTATTAATTCTGCCATTGTGGAGATTTGCTGACTACATTAGGTTCAAAAGTATCAGAAGATAAAATATTGATAGAAGAGGCCGGTATTCGCTTTGATACATTATAAAGTTATTATAACAATAAGGAAGTAATATATGGAAAATTTTGACAGGGAGCATTTATGGCATCCTTATACATCGACTACTCATCCGCTGCCACTTATAAAGTAAGACGGGCGGATGGAGTATATATAGAATTGGAGGACGGAAGATGTTTGATAGAAGGGATGTCTTCGTGGTGGTGCATGGTACATGGATACAATCATCCGGTATTGAACCAAGCGCTCAAGGAACAGATAGACCGTATGAGCCATGTCATGTTCGGCGGACTGACACACGATCCGGCCATCGAATTAGGCAGGTTGTTGTTGAAGATTGTTCCTCCCCGTATGCAGAAAATATTTTATGCTGACTCCGGTTCGGTTGCGGTGGAAGTGGCATTGAAAATGGCCGTGCAATATTGGTATGCGCAAGGGAAGGAAAAGAAAAATAATTTTGTAACTATTCAGTCCGGATATCATGGAGATACGTGGAATGCCATGTCTGTTGTGATCGGTGACCGGTACTGCATCATATTTTTGGCCCTACATTGCCTGTGTCGTTATTTTGTTCCTGCTCCCCGGTCGCGCTTTGACGGAATCTGGTATGAAGAGGATATAGAGCCCTTGAGGGAAATATTGGAACAGCATCATGAAGAGATGGCCGCATTGATTCTGGAACCTATTGTACAAGGGGCGGGCGGAATGCGTTTTATCATCCTGAGTTTTTACGTCCAGGCAGAGAAACTTTGCAGGCAATATCGGCTGTTGTTAATCTTTGATGAGATAGCGACAGGTTTCGGAAGGACGGGGAAACTGTTTGCTTGGGAGCATGCGGGTGTCCAGCCCGATATCATGTGCATAGGCAAGGCACTGACCGGTGGATACATGACTTTCTCTGCTGTCCTTGCCAGTGATGATGTGGCTGATACAATTTCCGGCGGTTATCCGGGAGTCTTTATGCACGGCCCTACTTTTATGGGAAATCCGTTGGCTTGTGCCGTAGCGAAAGCATCCGTGGAATTATTGCTTTCATATAGTTGGGAGGAAAAGGTAAAGGCCATTGAATCACAGTTGAAGAGGGAGCTGGCCCCTGCTGCTTTATTGCTACAAGTGGCTGATGTGCGTGTATTGGGAGCTATCGGGGTTATTGAAGTGAAGAAACCGGTAGATATGGCTTTCATGCAACGTCGTTTTGTTGAAGAAGGGGTATGGGTACGTCCTTTTGGAAAACTGGTGTATATCATGCCGCCTTTTATAATTCAGCCTGGAGAATTGAGCAAATTGACGCATTCACTGGTGAAGATAGTAAGAGAATTAAAAGAATAAGTGATAGTACTGAGAGAAATAGAAAAAATGAATTCATTAACAGATTGGGAAAGGGAATTAGCCCTGCTTGAAAATAAAAGTAATCTTCGTAAGTTGCCTGTTATCCGTCATTTGGGAAGAGAGGTGGAGGTGAATGGAAAAGTGATGCTTAACCTTTCATCCAACGATTATCTGGGATTGGCTGCTTATCTGCCATTACGTACGGAATTCTTGCAAAGTCTTATTCCCGACACCTTTCTTCCTTCCTCTTCATCCTCTCGGCTGCTGACAGGAAATTTTGATATCTATGTTCAGATAGAGGATTTGCTTGCCCGACTGTATCGGAAGGAAAGCGCGTTGGTTTTTAATAGTGGTTATCACATGAATGCCGGTATTCTTCCTGCAGTGAGCGATACTCGTACATTGATCCTTGCCGATAAACTGGTACATGCCAGTATTATTGACGGCATTCGTTTATCGGCGGCCAAGTGTATCCGATACCGGCATAACCGGTACGAACAATTGGAACAGTTGCTGGTTTCCAATCATGCCGGGTATGATAGAATAATTATTGTAACCGAAAGTATTTTCAGTATGGACGGTGATGAGGCCGATCTCCGTCGTTTGGTCACTTTGAAGCAACAATATGATAATGTATTGCTGTATGTGGATGAAGCGCATGCTGTAGGGGTGCGGGGGATGCATGGCCTGGGGTGTGCGGAAGAACAGGATTGTGTGGCTGACATCGATTTCTTATGTGGAACTTTTGGTAAAGCGTTAGCCTCGGTAGGAGCTATATTGTTTGTTCGAAGACCATCCGTGATTATTTGGTCAATAAAATGCGTACATTCATATTTACAACGGCTCTTCCTCCTGTCAACTTGCTATGGACATTCTTTATCCTGGAGCATTTGAACAGTTTCAGCTTCCGGAGGGAAAGGTTGAAGAAGATATCCTCTCTTTTGAAAGACGCGTTGGTAAAGAAAGGCTACGCTTGTCCTTCTACCAGCCATATTCTGCCAATGACGATAGGCGATAGCGGTGATACGGTGTTAAAGGCCGATTTCTTGCAGCGTAAAGGTTTTTATGCGTTGCCGGTGCGTCCTCCTACTGTGCCCGAAGGAACATCGCGTATCCGTTTTCGTTGACAGCGATATTACTGAAGAAGAAATAAAAAGTCTGATAGAATTGATATGAAACATTATTTTATACAACAAAATTATCTTCCCCGATTGACTACTTTTTTTTGCCGGTTGGGGAATGGATGAATGTCCTTTCATGGATTATTGCTCCGGAAATAGCGATCTGTTGGTTTGTTATGATTATCGTTCGCTGGATTTTGATTTCACGCTGTTGCAGGGTTATCAGGAGATTCGTCTGATAGCCTGGTCTATGGGAGTATGGGCCGCGTCTATGGTATTGCAGGATATGGACTTGCCCATTTGTGAGAGTGTTGCTTTAATGGCACGGTAACTCCTGTCGATGATTTGAAAGGTATTTCGCAGCAAGTTTTTGAAGGAACACTGGAAGGCTTGAATGAGGTTACGCTGGAAAAGTTTATCCGCAGGATGTGTTTGAAAAAGGAGAATCTGGAAACATTCTTGTCGAAACGTCCGCAACGTGCGGTAGAGGAACTGCAAGAAGAGCTTCGGAGGATTGGAGAACAGGTAAAATCTTGCGCTGTTCCCAGTTTTGCATGGGAACGGGCTGTTATAGGCAAGAATGATTTGATTTTTACGGCGGTCAACCAAAGAAATGCATGGACCGGGACGGAAGTGGCAGAGTATGATATTCCTCATTATTCAGAAGAAATAATGAGAGATTTGCTATGCCCGTCTGTCATTTAAAATGAAAACGTATGATTAATAAGCAATTGATAACCCGTCGCTTTTCCCGCGCTGTAGAGAGTTATAACCGTGAGGCGGTGGTTCAAAAGCAGATTGCATACCGCATGAGTGATATGCTAAATCATTATTTGCCCCGTCCGTGCGGCCGGATATTGGAAATTGGTAGCGGGACGGGCTTTCTTACCCGCAGCTGATGGAACCCTCCATCCTGAAAAACTGGTGTTGAATGATATTTGTCAGGAGATGAGTACTTGTTTCACCGATTTGTTGGGAAGCGGGCGGGCTATCTTTCTGGCAGGGGATGCCGAGTCCCTTCCTTTTCCAAAAGGACAGGATTTGATTGTATCATGCTCGGCATTACAGTGGTTTGTTTCTCCCGAGCTGTTTTTTGAACGTTGTAATACTTTGTTGAAGCAGAAAGGATATTTTGCTTTTACTACGTTCGGCAGGATAATCTGAAAGAAGTTGCATCGGTTACCGGCAGCGGTCTTCACTATCGTTCTTTAGAGGAGTTAGAAGAAGCACTGCGCATACACTATGAGATTGTGAAGGCTCATGAGGAACGTATCTGTCTGACTTTTGGCACTCCGCTCGAAGTGCTTTATCACTTGAAACATACTGGGGTGGCTGCTGTCAGGCAACAAGCGTGGACTAAAAGGAATTTGCAGGATTTCTGTGACAAGTATGCCCGTTTGTTCAGTGATGGTCGTTCGGTGACTTTGACTTATCATCCTATTTATATTATTGCAAAGAAAAGACAATAGAAATAAAAAGAATCATGAAACAGAATGTATTTTTCGTAAGTGGTATTGATACAAATATTGGTAAAAGTTATGCCACGGCCTATCTGGCACATCTTTGGAACAAACAAGGATGTCGTACTATTACTCAAAAATTCATACAGACAGGAAATCCGGAAGGTTATTCGGAGGATATTGAGTTGCATCGTCGTCTGATGGGGACGGAGTATTTGCCTGAGGATGAGCAGGGACTTACCAAACCTGAAATATTTTCTTATCCGGCTTCCCCCCATTTGGCTTCACGAATAGATAACCGTACCATTGATTTTGATAAAATAAAGCATGCCACGGAGGTGCTGAGTGAGCGCTATGATGCTGTTTTAGTGGAAGGAGCCGGGGGGCTGATGGTGCCGTTGACAGAGGAGAACCTGACTATAGACTATATTCAGGAATCGGGTTACCCCTTAGTTTTTGTTACTTCGGGACGATTGGGAAGTATCAACCATACATTATTGAGTTTTGAGGCTATAGAACGGAGAGGGATAAAGCTTCATACAGTGATGTACAATCTGTTTCCCGAAGGAGAAGATAAAATCATTCAGGCAGATACAGAGGCTTATATTTGTCGTTATATAGAGAAGCATTTCCCGGATACAGCATTTGTGAAGGTGCCTTGCTTGTAATTCATCTTTCTTGTTTATGATGTGTCTACCTAATAAAAAGACAGGCCTTGTTTCGCAACAAAGCCTGTCATGCAAACTTAAAACAACCAACAAAAGAAATAGATAATTTCGGGCAATTATCTAATAAAAAGCAATTCTCTGTATTTAGGTAATGTCCACATCTGATTGTCAACAATCAGTTCCAGCTTGTCAATGTGATAACGTATCTCTTCCAGCATGGGGGCGATAGTGTCATGATAGGCGATTGCTTTCTCCCGTTCACTTTCTATCTTGTTAGCCACCTTACGTGCTTCCACCATGCTTCCACATGCTCGGTGATGAAGATGGTGCGTTCTGCAATCTCTTCAATAAGTTTCATATTCTCGGCAGATAGTCGGGACGCTTTTTCTGCAGGGAATAATTCTTTCATTTTATATACATTGTCAATCAGTTTGCTCTGGTATTCGGTAGCCACGGGAATAATGTGATTCATAGCTAGGTCACCGAGAACACGAGCCTCGATCTGGATTTTTTTTGTGTACATTTCCCACTTCACTTCGTTGCGGGCTTCCAGCTCTTTGCGCGTCATGACGCCTGTTGCTTCGAACATGGCGATGCTTTCGGGTTTCAGGTAATTGTCGAATATCAGCGGACAACTGGTTTCGCAGTCCAGACCGCGTTTGCAGCCTCAGCTTTCCATTCGTCTGAGTACCGTTGCCATCGAACCGGATAGGTTTGCATTCCTTGATGTATTGGCGGATGATTTCCACGATGGCGGAGATTTTTGGCTCTCCCTTTTCAATCAATGCATTCACATCCTTTTTGAATCTTGTCACTGGTGCGCCACCGCCGTGTTCAGTGCAATCATGGCACTGGCACAGTTGGCTTCCGAACCTACGGCACGGAATTCAAAGCGATTACCTGTAAAGGCGAAAGGAGAGGTGCGGTTGCGGTCAGTGTTATCAATCAGCAATTCGGGAATCTGAGGGATATCCAGCTTCATTCCCTGTTTGCCAGCCAGCGAAATAAGGTCATCATTTGCACTTTCTTCCATGTGATCCAGCACTTGTGTCAGCTGTTTGCCCAAAAAAGAAGAGATGATGGCGGGAGGTGCCTCGTTGGCTCCCAGACGATGTGCATTGGTGGCACTCATGATGGAGGCCTTCAGCAATCCGTTATGGTGGTAAACTGCCATCAGGGTATTGACGACAAAAGTAATGAAACGCAGGTTGTCTTCGGCTGTCTTTCCGGGAGCCATCAGCAGGATACCGGTATCTGTACCTAATGACCAGTTGTTGTGCTTGCCTGATCCGTTAACTCCCTTGAATGGCTTTTCGTGTAGCAGCAGACGGAAACCATGATTACGGGCTACTTTGCGCATCAGTGACATGATGAGCATATTGTGATCTACGGCCAGATTACATTCTTCGAAAATGGGACCAGTTCGAATTGGTTGGGAGCCACTTTCGTTGGTGGCGGGTCTTTACGGGGATGCCCAGTTCCAAGTGCTTGGATTTCCAGGTCTTTCATGAAAGCTGCCACACGGGTAGGGATGGCCCCGAAGTAATGGTCTTCCAACTGTTGGTTTTTGCTGGCTTCGTGTCCCATCAGGGTACGTCCGGTCAGTAATAGGTCGGGGCGTGCGGCGTACAGGCCTTCGTCTACTAGAAAGTATTCTTGTTCCCATCCTAAATAGGCCATTACTTTCTTTACTTCGGGATTAAAATAATGGCAGACATCAACTGCTGCTTTATTTACAGCACTTAACGCTTTCAACAGAGGGGCCTTGTAGTCGAGGGACTCGCCGGTGTAGGCGATAAATACGGTGGGGATGCACAGGGTGTCGTCTACTACGAATACGGGGGAGGAGGGGTCCCATGCACTGTAGCCACGTGCCTCGAAGGTATTGCGGATACCGCCATTAGGGAAACTGGAAGCATCGGGTTCCTGCTGTACAAGTAGTTTGCCGGAGAATTCTTCCATCATTCCGCCCTTGCCGTCGTGTTCTACAAACGCGTCATGTTTTTCGGCGGTTCCTTCGGTCAGCGGCTGGAACCAGTGGGTATAGTGGGTTACTCCCAGTTCGGTTGCCCAGCGTTTCATGCCTGCGGCTACTTCGTCGGCGATGCTGCGGTCCAAAGGAGCGCCATTGTCCATAGCATCTGTCAGTTTGGCATAGACATTGCTAGGCAGGTTATTTGAACATTTTTTCACGGTTGAATACATACTTGGCAAAGTATTCACCGGGCCTTTGGGCAGGTGTTTCTACTGTTGCTGCTTTCTTCTTGAAAGCTGTTTCAACTACTCGGAATCTTAATTTTGACATAATACCTAAATTTGTTTTAGTTGTTAATTTATTTAGAGTGAATGATTTTCTCTTTATTATTTTTGATTCAAATGACTTTTAGTTGTATGCAGATTCGCCATGTTCATAAATGTCGAGCCCTTCTTCTTCAATTCTGTTCGGGACTGCGCAAACCATGAATCTTGTCCAATCCTTTGAAGATGAGGTATCCCATACCTGCTGCCCAGCAACCTACTACTGTTGTACCGAACAGTTGTGCTAGCAGGAAGTTGTAACCACCACCATAGAGCAGTCCTTCTTCGGTGGCGAAAA
>ENA-OQAN01000852-OQAN01000852.1-human-gut-metagenome-genome-assembly--contig:-NODE-852-length-14675-cov-3.355994_pt1 | contig 14675 bp, 17 predicted proteins | sample MGYA00242735_ERZ504527 | MGnify/ENA primary metagenome ERZ504527 (study PRJEB26092, sample SAMD00036230) | human gut metagenome | host: Homo sapiens | study: EMG produced TPA metagenomics assembly of...
TCAGAATTAAGTAAAGAAAATGTTCAGATAAAAGGATATGAAGAAGTATATGAATTTATAAAGAATATAGATGAGAATGAAGTTGTTTTAATAGATACATCAAAAGTAAATTATGCAATATACAGCAATATACCATCTAATGTTCAAAAAATAGAAGAAAGAAATCCATCTATATTATTTAAATCAATAAAAAATGAAATAGAATTAAAAAATATAAGAAATAGTCATATAAAAGATGGAGTAGCATTTACTAAGTTTATGTACTGGTTAAAAAATAATATAGGAAAAATAGAAATAACAGAAATTAGTGCAACACAAAAATTAGAAGAGTTTAGAAGAGAACAAGATAAATTTATAGAGCCAAGTTTTTCAACTATAGCAGCGTATAAAGATCATGCAGCTATGATGCATTATAGTGCTACAGAAGAAAGTAATTATAAATTAGAGCCAAGAGATTTATTCTTAGTAGATTCAGGCGGGCAATATTTTGATAGGAACAACTGATATAACAAGGACTATAGCATTAGGACCTATACCTGAAAATGTTAGAAAAGACTTTACAAATGTTGTGAGAGGTATGATTAGACTTTCAAAAGCTAAATTCTTATATGGATGTAGAGGTTATAATTTAGATATTCTTGCTAGAGGGCCATTATGGGAAGAAGGAGTAGATTATAAATGTGGTACAGGTCACGGAATCGGATTTGTGTTAAATGTACATGAAGGTCCTAATGGATTTAGATGGAAGGTAAGAGAAGATATAGATGATAGTTGTATATTAGAGGAAGGTATGGTTACAACTAATGAACCAGGCGTATATGTAGAAAATTCTCATGGAATTAGGATAGAAAATGAAATAGTAGTTAGAAAAGCTGAGAAAAATGAATATGGTCAATTTATGGACTTTGAAGTAATTACATTTGCACCAATTGATTTAGATGCTATAGATGAAAGTCTTATATTAAAAGATGAAAAAGTTTATTTAAATAATTACCATAAACAAGTATATGATAAGATTTCACCATATCTAAATGAAGAAGAGAAGCAGTGGTTAAAGACTTATACAAGAGAGATATAAAAAATACTTTATATGAAACTAAGTATTTTATAATGATTTAAATTATAGCTATTTATAAAAGTCCTTATTTAAAAATTTAAATAGAGGACTTTTTATATTTAAAATAGAACGGATTATAAATAAGATTAATAATTAAGATGATAGTAAGAGGGTTAGAGTATGTCAAAAGTAAAGACTAATGCAATGAGAATATTAGATTCTAATAAAATAGAATATAAGATATTATCTTATGAAACAAAAAAAGGTGAACATATTGATGGTGTAGAAGTTGCACATCAAATAGGAAGAGATGTGAGTGAAGTATATAAAACTTTAGTAGCTCAAGGTTCTAGTAAAAATATTTATGTTTATGTTATACCTGTAAATGAAAATCTAGATTTAAAAAAAAGCTGCTAAAGTAGCTAATGAGAAAAATGTAGCAATGATTAATGTGAATGATATAAATAAATTTACTGGATACATAAGAGGTGGATGTTCCCCTATAGGCATGAAAAAGATATATAAGACTTTTGTAAATGAAAGTGCGATAGATCTTAGTACTCTTATAGTTAGTGCGGGGAAGATTGGATATCAAGTTGAGTTAGCACCTACTGATTTACAGGAGTTAATAAATTGTGAAATTTAAAGATATAGTTAAATAAAAGTTAAAAGAAGTTGTTTAGCTAAAAATAAATGCAGATTATTTAAAATAAAGTTTATTTTAGAAGCATATAGATTTATAGAAATAAATTCTGTAATAAAATCATATAATTAAGAATTTTATAAAAATGTGTATAATATTTCTGATAAAGGTAAATAATAACATTAGAAATGTTTTACTCCCACAAACATTATATATTTCTTATCAACTTAAAATACATACTAAATAAGTACGTGTTTTAAAATATAAAAACTCTAGTGATTGCTAGAGTTTTTTATATTTTATTTAACTTTTTTATGTTTTTTAACTTTTTTATTTTATTTAAAGTTATGATTTCTATAAAGTGTAGATATAAATATTACACCTAAGGCTAGCGCGCAAGCATTAGATATAGTAGTAAAACCATAAGCTAAAGCCTGTATATAATCTTTTTTTAAGAAAGAATATAAAGTATTATAAACTCCATAACCAGGAACTAAAGGTATTAAACAGCAAAACACTTAATATTGTAGAAGGTGTTTTATATAAACGAGCACAAGTCTCACAATATATACTAAAGCCGATAGATGCTATAAAAAGAGATGAAGTTTCTGCAATACCAATTTGCATACAGAATTTATATAAAAACCATCCAATAGCTCCACCGCCACCAGCAATTATTAAGTATTTTCCTTTTATGTTAAATAATATTCCAAAAGAATATGCAACAAAAAAATGCTGCAATTACTTCAATTATCATATTAAAAACCTCCTAATCTTAAATAAATATGGAGGATAGAACCAGTTCCAATAGCTGCGGATAGACCTACAAAAAATGCTTCAGCAGCTCTAGTGAGACCAGACACTAGTTGACCCTCTAATAAATCTCTAATAGAATTTGTAGTAGCAAGGCCTGGAACTAATAGCATTATACTTCCAGCTATTAACTTATCTAAATCTTTGATTATCCCAAAATGCAGACATACTATGGAAGAAATAGCTACAAGGCCACCACAAATTATGTTTATAAAAAAATCATTTAAGTTAGATTTTTCTAGGTTTGTAGATACTAACTTAGTGAAAACTCCTATGAAAAATGCGCATAAAAACTCTCTAATCCCACCATTAAATAGTATTGTAAATGTGGAAGTAGAAACTCCAGCGAAAAATAAATTTTTGATTAAAGAGTAAGAATTAGATCTGCAAATATCTTTTAATTTCTCTTCGCAAACATCAATACTAGGTCTATGTTGATATATTTCTCTAGATAAAGAATTTATATTATGTACCATATTTAAGTCTATTCCCCTAGAATTTATTCTTTTTACGATAGAATGAATTTCTCCATTAAATGATATAGAAATCATAACCGCAGTTGGGGAAGCAAATACCTCAACTTCATCAACATCAAAAGATTGGCATATTCTAGATACAGTTTCTTCAACTCGATAAGTTTCTCCACCGCTTTGTAACATTAACTTTCCGGCATCTGAAGAAAACTTAAGTAATTTATTAATATTCATAAAAAACCTCCATTTAAATGATAGCAATGGTATTATAACATTATATGTAACTTTAATATACTAGTTTCTAAAAGATTAAAAAATTAATTTATTTAAAATGTATAATAGCTAAAATAATATTAATGGTATATAATTTAAATCAATAATGCAAAAAGGAAGAGATATATGATATTGATTGCTCCATTGTGATATATGGACTCATGTAGCTAGAAAAAGGCTAGAGGGAGAACGAGATATTATGAGGAATTATCACTTAAATAAATTTAAAGAGTCAGATATAAATGGAGGTATATTTGTTGTTTGGGTAGATCCACCTTATGATAAAAATCCTAAATATAGAACTACAACAAATAATTAAGTAAAATAAAAGAAGAAATAAAGGATTGCGATGATATAGTGCATATAGTTAAGAAAAGTGAAGATTTTTGATATAGCTAAGAAAAAGTAATAAAAATAGCTATATTAATAGGTATGGAAGGTTTACAGGCGATAGATGATAATATAGATGATGTAGAAAAACTATATTCGTTTGGTGTTAGACATGCAAGTCTTACTTGGAATGAGGAAAATAAATTAGCAACAGGAGCAAAGGGAAATATTGATAGAGGTTTAACTGAAGATGGAGCTAAGCTTATAAAAAAAAATGGAAGAACTAGGTATGATATTGGATGTATCTCATACTAATGAAAAAAACTTTTTGGGATATATGTAAAGTAGCAACAAAACCATTTATAGCATCACACTCAAATTGTAGAAGTCTTTGTGATGTTCCTAGAAATCTTACAGATGATCAGTTAAGGGAAATTGCTATACGAAATGGTGTAGTAGGAGTAAATTCATATGAAGAGTTTGTAAGCTCAGATTTAGAAAAACGAACAGTAGAACATTTAGTAGATCATATAGATCATATGGTAGAGGTAATGGGAATTGATCATATAGGTTTAGGATTTGACTTTGCTGAATATTTAAATGCAGATACATTAAAGCATTATGCAAATACCTATACGTATGGAGTTAGAGGCCTTGAAGATACTACAAAAGCTAAAAATATAATAAGCGTATTGGAAAAGAGAGGTTATTCTAAAGAAGACATAGAGAAAAATATGTTAATTAAAAATTTCTACTAAGAGTTTAATAAAAAGAAAATAAATTAAAAATAAAATTTAAAAATCTAATAAAAAAGACAATGATATTAATAGCACTTAAAATATAAATGAAAAGAAAAGAGGAAAACAAATGAAGAAGAAATGTGTGTGTGTATTACTTTCTGCAGCGATGGCAATGACCATGTTTGCCGGATGCGGAAACAAGGATCAGGCGTCAGCAGGTGAGACTAATACGGTGGCTTCCGCAGATGCAGAAAAATCTTCTGAAACAGAGGGCGCAGAAGTAAATGCTGACGAATCATCAGGCGCAGATATGTCAGCAACGGAGGCGGCAGAGGAAACTTCAGAAGCAGCAGAAACAACTGCAGCAGAGCCTTTTGAGGCGACCACGGTAACGGTATTTGCAGCGAAAAGTTTAAACACGGTTATGGAAGAGCTGATCGCAGAGTATAACAAAACGCAGCCGAATGTATCTATCGTGGGAAGTTATGACAGTTCAGGTACCCTGATGACACAGATCGAGGAGGGAGCAGCCTGTGATGTATTCTTTTCCGCAGCACAGAAACAGATGGATCAGCTTCAGGATGAGGACGGACCGGCTGTTGACGGAACCAGACACAACGTTGTAAACAATCAGGTCTGCCTGGTCACATGGAAAGGCAGTGGAACGGAGGTAACCGGACTTTCTGATATTGGAAAAGCAAAGAGCATTGCGCTTGCAGACGGTTCTGTTCCGGTTGGAAAATATACCAGACAGGCAATGGTAAATGCAGGAATGCTGGACAAAGTGGATGATGTTTCACAGATCACGACATCGGAAATCCAGGAAGCACTTGGCGGTGTGGAAATTAACGAGTGTGCCAATGTAGGTGCGGTAACGGCTGCGGTTGCAGAGGGATCGAATGAAGTCGGAACTGTATATTATTCAGATACTTACGGCTTTGAGGATCGTCTTCAAATTTTAGAGGTGGTTCCTTATGAGCTGACAGGAAATGTTATTTATCCGGTAGCACAGATCATCAATAAAGAAGCAGATGAGTTAGAGCAGAGTGCTGCGGAGGATTTTATCAATTTCCTGACTTCGGACGACGCAAAAACGATCTTCCAGAAATACTATTTTGATACAGATGTTGAATAAAGATTAAATTTTTTGAACATCCGTTTATTTTCAAACCAATAAAGACAGTGATTGAGACAGTAGATTTTATGCTGCAAAAATGATCAGGATAAAAGATGGATGATAAATGGCTGTCTGAAAATTTAAAATGAAAACAGGAGGCAGTTATGAGTCAGTTGGCAGCATATTTAAGCGGACTTGACTGGAGTCCGCTTTTGATCTCGTTAAAGACCGGAATTGTAGCAACCATTATTTCTTTTTTTTAGGAATCTATGCAGCGCGAAAAGTTGTGAAAGCAGGACCGCGTGTTAAGGCGGTTGCAGATGGAATTCTGACACTGCCGATGGTGCTGCACCGACGGTAGCCGGGTTTTTCCTGCTGTTGCTGTTCAGCCTCAGGAGACCGTTTGGAGCATATCTTTACGATAGATTTGATTTTAAGGTGGTACAGACATGGCTTGGCTGTATCCTTGCGGCGACGGTAATCGCATTTCCACTCATGTACCGGAATGCAGGGCAGCGTTTGAGCAGATCGATGTAAATCTGATCTATGCGGCACGGACACTTGGGATGCCTGAAATTAAAATTTTCTGGAAAGTGGTCGTTCCGGCAGCGGGACCGGGTATTGCATCCGGAACCGTTTTAACGTTTGCAAGGGCTCTCGGTGAGTATGGCGCAACCTCAATGCTTGCGGGAAATATTCCGAAAAAAACGAGTACGATCTCACAGAAAATTGCAATGGTCATCCAGGACGGCGACTATGCGACAGCGGGATTCTGGGTGATTGTGATATTAGTGATTGCATTTGTGGTCATATTTTTATTAAATATCATTACGGCAAAAAATATGAAACATGTGAGCAGATGGTAGGACAGTCAGGAGGAAAAAGGAAAGCAGCATATAAAATATGCGACAGATGGTGAGGCAGGAGGACTGTGATGAGTCTGAAAGTAAATATAAGAAAGAGGCTGGGGAACTTTAATTTAGACGTCGCGTTCGAGACCGAGCGTGGCGTATTTGCGATTCTTGGGGCATCCGGATGTGGAAAGAGCATGACACTAAAATGTATAGCCGGAATTGAGACGCCGGACGAGGGGCGGATCGAATTAAATGGCAGAGTTTTATACGACTCTGCAAAAAAGATCAATCTCACCCCGCAGAAACGGCGTGTCGGTTATATGTTTCAGGACTATGCCCTGTTTCCGAATATGACGGTCGAACAGAATATCAAAGCCGGCATGGGAAAACATCCGGAGGAAGAAAAAGTAAGATCTTATATCAACCGTTTCCGTTTAGAGGGGCTGGAAAAACATTACCCCGCACAACTTTCCGGCGGGCAGAAACAGCGTGTGGCAATGGCGCGGATGATTGCTTCTGAGCCAGATATCCTGCTTTTGGATGAGCCATTTTCTGCGCTTGACAGTTACCTGAAATGGGAGCTGGAGCAGGAAATGCGAGATATGTTAGCGGAGGTGCAAAAACCGGTACTTTTTGTTTCACACAACCGGGATGAGGTTTATCGTCTGTGCAGCGTGGTAAGCTGCATCGACCATGGAAAAATGGAGGTCATAGAGAAAACAAAAGAATTTTTCCATAACCCGAAAACAAAGACGGCGGCAGTGTTATCCGGATGTAAGAACATTTCTGCAGCAGAAATTGTGGATAACAACCATATAAAAGCGCTTGGCTGGGGGATAACCCTTTGCGTTTCGGAGATTCCGGAGGAAACAAAGGCGGTTGGTATCCGGGCACATTCGTTTTATCCGGTGAATGCAGAGCAGATACCTGGCAAAGAGAGTGCAGCAAATGAATCTCGTGTGAGTGTGATACAGGAGGGAACGGGCCTTAAAAAGTATAGGAACCCTGTACAGGAGGAAAATATTTTTAAAATTGAGGAATCCCGTATCATTGAGGATCCGTTTGAGTGGAATATTTCATTTCGTCCATCGAAAGAGAGCGGGTGGCTTCAGTGGAAAATAGCAAAAACAGAACAGGAAGATTCGCCAGGACCGATCCCGCCGGCTCTGGCAGTGCATGCAAAGGACATTTTATTGTTAAAGGACAATGCCTATGAATAACAGACAACTGACTATTTTCCGTACAGTGTGTGAAGAGGGAAGCATGACAAAGGCGGCCGAAAAACTATATATGACACAGCCTGCGGTGAGTCAGACCATCAAGGAATTAGAGCAGGAGAGCGGTGTCTGTTTTTTAGAGCGCTATAACCGTAAAGTGGTGCCGACGGAGAGCGGCAGGCTTCTCTATCAGTATGCATGCCATATCCTTGGATTGTATCATGATTTGGAACAGCATTTAAAAGAAACGGAAGGGGTGCGGACAATCCGTATCGGTGCAAACCTTTCTGTCGGCGTGAAAATGCTGCGTGGATTTATCCGTGCATTTGAAAAAAAGTATCCAGATATCCAAGTGAAAGTAACGGTTAGCGGGTCAGTGCGGCTGATGGAACTTTTAAAAACGCATCAGATCGATCTGGGATTGATGGAAGATCTGCCCGGCGAGACCGACTATATCCAGGAGCCGTTTGCAAAGGACCGGACACTGATCGTTGCGGCACCGGATCATCCACTGGCGGGGAAGGAGCATGTCAGATTTGAGGATCTGAAAAAAGAAAATTTTCTTCTGCGGGAAAAGGGAGCCGGGGTACGTGACCGTTTTGAAGCCATTTTAAGGACAAAAGACTGCGTGATCGATCCGCTCTGGGAGAGCCGGAGTACGAAAGTACTTGTGCAGGCGGTGGAAGATGGTTTTGGTATTTCTGTGCTGCCATATTGTCTGATTGAGGAATATTTAAAAGAAGGCCGTCTGGCGGAAATAAAAGTGGAAGATCTTTGTCTTGAAAGAAATTTAAATCTGGTATATCATCCACATAAGGTATGGAATGATCCACTCCGTGATTTTATGGATATTGTGCGCTGGTATGGGCATGATGAGATTAGAGCGATGAAAACAACCGATGGTATGTTTCACGGGCAGACTGATACGAACACGCTGTTGCTGTAAAATAAAAAGAACAGGTTTCCTGAGGTGGAAACGCTGTCCTTTTCTATGCTATAAATGTGTGTGTGTATATAGCAATTAAAATGTATCATGGATTTGATATAACTTCAAATAGGATAAAATTATAGAAAACATAAGTAAATACTTATGAGAGAAACGGAGATATGATATGAACCTGTTAGACATCATCGGACCTGTGATGGTCGGTCCATCCAGCTCCCATACGGCAGGAGCGTCAAGATCGGGAGAGTCAGCCGTAAGCTGCTTGCGGAAGAAGTAAAAGAGGCAAAAATATATTTTCACGGTTCCTTCCTTGCAACGGGAAAGGGACATGGCACGGATAAGGCGCTGATCGCCGGACTTTTGGGCATGCAGGTGGATGATCCGGCAATCCCGGACAGTTTTCGGATTGCAGGCGAAAGAGGAATGGATTTTTCCTTAGAGGGGATTGATCTTGGTGATGTGCATCCCAATTCAGTGAAAATGAATCTGACAGGTGTTTCCGGGCGTACACTCGAAGTGGTTGCGGCTTCGATTGGAGGCGGGCGGATACAGATCTGTGAGCTTGACGGGATCACTGCCAATTTCAGCGGCGATTATCCGACACTGATCGTGCACAACATCGACCAGCCGGGACATGTCACCGAAGTGACTTCCATGCTCGCACACAAGGGTGTCAACATTGCGACAATGCAGCTTTACCGGAAAAGCAGGGGTGGCAGCGCCGTCATGGTCATAGAGTGCGATCAGGAAGTGCCAAAAGAATCGCTTGCATGGCTGGAGCGGTTAGAGGGCATATTAAAAGTGACATATTGCAGTCTTGTGGAAGAGTAGAATTTATCATAAGAAAGTAGGAACATTTCATGTATGGATCATTACAGGAATTATGCGAATTAGAAGAAAAATCCGGGAAACCGTTCTGGAAGATCGTGCAGGAGGACGACTGCAGGGAGCAGGGGATCACGGAGGAAGTATCATTTGAGCAGATGCGCGCGATGTATCAGGCGATGAAAGATGCGGATGCGCGTTATGATGAAAAATTAAAATCCGAGAGCGGACTTGTCGGTACGGAAGGCAAAAAGATGATGGAGGCGAGGGCAGAGGGAACTTTGCTCTGTGGAGATTTTATCGGGAAAGTCATGGAGAAGGCATTAAAGACCAGTGAGTCAAATGCATGCATGAAGCGTATTGTCGCGGCACCGACTGCCGGTTCGTGCGGAGTTGTGCCGGCGGTATTTTTGAGTCTGCAGGAAGAAAAAGGCTATTCTGAGGAAAAAATGGTGGAAGCACTGTTTGTAGCAGCCGGGATCGGCGGAGTGATCGCAGAGCGTGCTTTTCTGGCAGGTGCAGCGGGAGGCTGTCAGGCAGAGATCGGTTCTGCGTCTGCGATGGCAGCGGGCGGAGTTGTGCATTTATCAGGCGGCAGTGCAAAAGAGATCGCAAATGCAGCGGCACTGGCTTTAAAAAATCTGTTGGGACTTGCCTGTGATCCGGTTGCCGGTCTGGTAGAGGTGCCGTGCGTGAAACGAAATGTGATGGGCGCAGTCAATGCACTGACATCGGCGGATCTGACGAGTGCGGGAATCTTCAGCAAGATTCCGCCGGATGAGGTGATCGATGCGATGCGGAGTATCGGAAGAAGCATGTCCGAGGATATCCGTGAAACAGGAAAAGGCGGACTTGCGGGAACACCGACCGGAGTGGAGATCCGTGAGCGGATGGCCGGGGGCAGAACGCAGGAAGCATGATGCCGTAGATGGAAAAAATGAGATAAATCGGTTTTGGTTATTTGACAAGGCAACACACATGACTGACCTGTTTGACAGGTGGGTTGTGATGGTGTTGCTTTTTTTGCGTTATAGAAATTTTCTAAATTTTATGAATAAATTTGTTGACAATATCGTAACATAGTGCTATGGTTAGTTACACAAGTAATGAACCACATAACAAACCAACCACATAATGCCAACGGAATCTTATCAGGAATGAAATTGAAAGAAAGGAGCCACCATGCATGAATGAAATCTTAACGCAGGAGAAATCCATTTATCTGCAGATCGCAGAAATGATCGAAACAGATATTTTGAGGGATATTCTTCTGGAGGAAGAGCGTGTGCCGAGTACCAATGAGCTGGCAAAGTTATATGCGATCAACCCGGCGACTGCGGCGAAAGGCGTGAATATATTGGTAGATGAAGGAATCTTATATAAGAAAAGGGGAATCGGCATGTTTGTAGCAGAAGGGGCAAAAGAAAACATTTTAAACCGCAGGCGGAACGAATTTTGATCACTATGTCAAAAAATTGTTAGAGGAAGCGGCAAGCATTGGACTTGATAAAAATGAGGTCATTAAACTGATCCAGTCAGCAGATCAATAAGGGGGAAGATAAAATGGAAAATAAGATGGAAGCAATCATCTGCAGCAATGTCAATAAGAGTTATGGGAAAAAAGAAGTTTTAAAAAATATAGATTTCACACTGGAAAAAGGAAAGATCTATGGTCTGATCGGAAGAAACGGTGCTGGAAAAACAACATTATTATCGATTTTATCCGCACAGAATCCGGCGACGGAGGGAAATGTGACCTGGAACGGCGAAAAGATATGGGAAAACAGAAAAGCATTAGATCATATCTGTTTTTCCAGAGAACTTTCAACCAACCTGTATGGAAGTGGTGTCAGTTCATTAAAAGTAAAAGAGTATTTAAAAAATGCATCTTACTATTATCCGAACTGGGATCAGAAAATGGCAGATGAGCTGATTGAAAAATTTGAGCTGAATACGAAACAGCGTATCAACAAAATGTCGAAGGGTATGCTTTCCATGGTAACGATCATTGTGGCGCTTGCCAGCAAAGCGGATTTTACTTTTTTAGATGAGCCGGTAGCGGGGTTAGATGTCGTGATGCGCGAGTACTTTTACCATAAACTGATGGAAGAATACACCGAGACAGGCCGTACCTTTGTGATCTCCACACACATTATCGAGGAGGCAGCGGATCTGATGGAGGAGGTCATCATGATCAAGGATGGCAGCCTTTTACTGAAAGAAAATACACAGGATCTGCTAGAGAGAAGTTATCATGTCAGCGGACTTGCGGAAGTGGTAGATCAGGCAGCGGAAGGTTATGAGAAACACCACGAGGAAAAAATGGGACGCAGCAAGAGCGTGACGATCCTTTTAAAAGAAGGCCAGGAGCTGCCAAAGGACTATGATGTGACGATCCAGCCGATCAGCCTGGAAAAATTATTTGTTTCACTGTGCGGATTAGATGACTAGGAAATAGCGGGAGGAATGGAAATGGAACAGTCTAAAATGATAATAAAAAGGAACCTGCTTTTCTGGGGAAAATATGGAATACAGATGACAGCCATCCTGATTGGATTTGTTTTGCTGTACGGTTTGTTTTTCAGTATGGGTGAGAGTGCTGACAGTGGATTCTGGCAGAGCGCTAATTTCTTTGCGGTCCTGATCGGCATCATGTTTAACTATATTGGACCGATCAGTTATGGAGGAGCTATATTCCGATGGTGCTTTCATTTGGATCAGGCAGAAAGGAAGCTGCATGGGGTGCGCAGCTGTTATATGCGGGCTATGCGGTGACTGCATATCTGTTTATCCTTTTTACGGGATATATGTCCGCAGGCAGAATGGATGGATTTAAGAATATACTGATCGCGGAAGCATTTGTTTTGTGTATTGCATTCGGTCAGATCTGCGCTGTTCTGCAGATGCGTTATGGAAAAAAGGGAATAGCAGTCGGCATCATTGTGACAGTTGCAGTTGTGATGGGTATTGGTGCAGGTTTTATTATGGGCAGCGATCTGGCGGATACGCTGACTGCATGGTTTCAGGGACAGTCCGGCAGTGTCATTTCGATGGGACTTTTGATCGGTGCAGTAGTAGCAGCTGCGCTGTATGCGGTCAGTCTGGTCATGATGCTTCGCGTTGTATCGAAGTATGAAGTCCGGGTATAAAACAGAGTATTTTGTGTAGAAGACTGGGACGACAGAGCAACGGGAGTATTTTATACACAAAATGAAAACCGTATGAAAGGGGTAGCGTGGGAATGACAGGTAATTTTTTGATACAGTGTAAGACAAGAAAAATGGAAGTGCTGCAGTTCCTTGCAGTTGCATTTGGCAGCTATGTATTTGGAATCATTGTTATGATGATCATCCGGGCAAATACCATGGAAGAAAATGAGTGTGTCACTCTTGGAATGTTGATCGCGATGGCAGCACTGGTATTTATGCATTTCTTTGGTATCATATTTTCTTTTGTCGGGGAATTTAATATGGCAATTTCCATGGGAGCGACAAGAAGAGCATATGTGGGAAGTTATGCATTGTTTAATATGGTAGAACTGGCAGGATTAGAACTGTTACTGTTCGTGCTTGGGAAGATAGAATCCGCCTGATGCGCGTGATCTATCCGCAGTGCGAAGTGATACTTGACCTCACACAGTATTTTCAGTGGAAATATCTTCTGGCAGTGATTGTGGGAATGACGATCGTTGAACTGTTTTTAGGGGCTGTGACCCTGCGGTTTGGAATGAAAGCATTCTGGGCAATCTGGGCGATCTGGATGTTTGTCACACTTGTGCCGGCGAAATTAATTGAAAATGAAGCACTGGCAGCAAAGATGCATCAGTTTGGCATGCAGATCGGATTCGGAAATATCGTGCAGTATCTGGTTGTCGTTGGAGTCATAGCTGCAGTCATTATGGCAGTGCTGGGGTGGAATTTCCTGAAAAAACAGAGTGTAACGGTGTGAGAATGTCAGAACTGGAAAGATAACAGAATGGGTGAAATGCCGGTGTGAAAAATAGAAAGCAACAGTATAGGGAATGCCAGAGATGGAAAGATAGCAAAAAGCTGGACTGTGTGAAAAAATGAGTATAAAAAAGAAAAGGCAGAGCCGGGGATGAAGCGGTTCTGCCTTTTCTTTATGCATAATTTATGCATGCATAGATTATGTGCAATTAGTATTTGTTGCTGCGTCTCCAGATGTGCATCTTTTCAGCCTCTTTGATCAGCTCGTCACGGAAATCCGGGTGAGCGATGGAGATTAATGCCTCTGCTTTCTGCCATGCGGAAAGTCCTTTGACATTGACTTTACCGTACTCAGTTACAACATAGTGTGTGTTGGCACGGGTATCGGTTACGATGGAACCGTTTGCCAATGTCGGGCGGATTCTTGACTGCACCTGTCCGTCTTTGGTCTTAAAGGTAGAGGACAGACAGATAAAACTCTTGCCGCCTTTTGACAGGTAAGCACCTAAAACGAAGTCTAACTGTCCACCGGCACCACTGATCTGCTTGATACCTGCTGACTCTGCATTGACCTGACCATAGAGGTCGATATCAACGGCGTTGTTGATGGAAATAAAGTTATCGAGTGCAGAGATCGAACGGATATCGTTGGTGTAATCAACCGGAGCACTCATCAACTCTGGGTTGTCGTCTAAGTAATCGTACATTTTTTTGGTACCTGCACCGAAAGCGTAGGTCTGACGGTAACGGTCGATATTTTTCTTTGCACCGGTGATCTTTCCTGCTTTTGCGATGTCAACAAATGCATCTACATACATCTCTGTGTGGACACCGAGGTCTTTTAAGTCAGACTCTGCAATCAGGGAACCGACAGCGTTTGGCATACCGCCGATACCAAGCTGTAAGCATGCACCGTTCGGGATCTCGTCTACGATCAGTTTTGCAACCGTTTTGTCGATATCTGTTGCAGGACCGCCGGCACCAAGCTCGCCGATCGGAGGATTCGAACCCTCTACGATATAGGTAACATCGGAAATGTGAATTCCGCATTCTGTTCCGCCAAGGCAGCGCGGCATATTTTCATTTACCTCTACGATAATGTGTTTTGCAGTCTCACACATTGCGCCGAGATGGGAGGCACTTGGTCCGAAATTGAAATATCCGTGGGAATCCATCGGGGCTACCTGGAACATTGCTACATCATCCGGCAGTCAAGCTCGCGGTAATAACGTGGCAGTTCGGAGTAACGGATCGGTGAATAGAAAGCGCATCCGCGGCTGATCATTTACGTTCGATACCGGACATATGCCATGAGTTCCATGTAAAGTGCTCACCGGCATCTTCGCGTGCGAAAGTAGCTAACGGTTTTAAAAGGATACCACCGCGCAGGTTCACGTTGTCAGCTCATCGGTACGTTTTTGCCAGCGCCTGATCAAGGCA
>ENA-OQAN01000853-OQAN01000853.1-human-gut-metagenome-genome-assembly--contig:-NODE-853-length-14671-cov-1.503507_pt1 | contig 14671 bp, 23 predicted proteins | sample MGYA00242735_ERZ504527 | MGnify/ENA primary metagenome ERZ504527 (study PRJEB26092, sample SAMD00036230) | human gut metagenome | host: Homo sapiens | study: EMG produced TPA metagenomics assembly of...
TATGTCCCTAATATTACAAGACCTTCACTCAAGGGGCTATTGACGGCTTCTCCTATAAATGCTAAACTGAATATAGAAAAAGGCGCTACCGATAGACGGTTAGCCCTCAAAGATTATTTAAAGAAATAACCGTTGCGTTGCGAGCGAGGCGGTTATTTTTCTTTATGTGAATTTTGTCCTATCATATAACCAAGACTGAACATTCCGGCACTGAGAGCCAATATAGCAATCAAGGAATCTACTGTAAGAACCATCACAATCACCCTCCTTTCGATTGATTTCCAAATGGATTTCTAATCTGGGTGGAGGTATAGCGCCCTCCGAAGAGGGATAACCGCCTACCGTTTTGGTAGCACCTATAAAAAGTATAACAAAATTATAATATATCGTCCATAAAAGATAAGCTGCCTCTATAAAGATTTCCTTCATAAGGCAGCTTATCTCTTTATTCAAACCCTTTTTCACGTGTTATAGCCATTCCTTGCGCCCCTTCTATTGTCAGCCATTGATGGAATAAAAATCGCTTCATATGGATAACAATAGATTGATACCCTTGTTGAACTTGTAATTTAGGATGATACCAAACGACAATATCATCAACTAATTCAAAAGGATAGTCCATTTGTTGACCCGGTTTACCTAAACCGATTTCGGGAACATAACTGCCCCAAATCAAATCGCCTTTTCAACAACTCCCTCCAGACGGTTCAAAGGTCAAGGTAATAATGACATGACCGCCATGAGCATGAATATATTGTTTTGCTTGTTCTGTTATGGTAAACATGTTGAAATCCTCACGATTGTCCTAATGTATCTGCTTTCATAATGGCATCATAGACTTCATCTGCCGTGATATCAGCACGTACGTTTTTAGTAAATTGAGTAGGTACGTAGCTGCTTCCGCAACCATACGGATTTCTTCTTCTTTTACATCCTTAATCCTAAATCAGCCAGGCAGGAAGGCAGCCCTACCGATTTTATATAACGGAAAACGGTATCCCATTCGTCTTTCGGTGCTTTTTCTAAGATAAGCTGTGCTAATAATCCAAAAGCAACTTTTCCACCATGAGAAGCTCCATGGGCCTGTGGAACATGAGCAAATCCATCATTGATAGCATGTGCTGCCGCAAGGCTCCCGACTCAAATCCGACACCGCTGAGATAGACGCAGGCCTCAATGACTCGTTCTAAAGCAGGGTTTACTTCCTGATTTTCAACAGCACTAAGTGCTTCCAGTGAATCATTTAATAAAGTTTTATAACATAATTCAGCCAAAGCCAGTGCCGTTGCCGAACAAGTCCCCCGAGCCATCGTCTTTGCACCACTTCGCTGACAGGCGCGTGCTTCAAAATAGGTAGATAAGGCATCCCCCATACCAGAAACTAAATATTGTTTAGGAGCTTGAGCGATAATCCCAGTGTCGACTAAAACGAGATCCGGATTATGTTTCATCATTAAAGCCTTGATAACGACACCTTGTTCATTGTAAATAACAGCCACACTGCTGCACGGTGCATCATTGGAAGCAATGGTAGGAATAATAATTGTCGGTAAATCACCTAAATTAGTGGCCACGACTTTAGCCGTATCCAATGCCTTACCTCCGCCAACGCCAATGATAGCATCACAGCCATGCTGGTACGCTATATCCTGTACATCGGCAATAGCTTTTTAGAACATTCACCTTGAAATTCGGCATAGAACACAGATTTATTCGCACTATGCAAAGCTTTATCCAGGCGGTCACCAATTCTTCGCTTATTATTAGGCGATAGTAAGACCAAGAAACTATTGCCTATTTTCTTAACATATTTCCCTAATTTATCTAACTCCCATTGCCTTGCACATAGTATCCCGGTGCTTTAATTCCAATCGTCATGACATAATACCACCTTTCTAAAAAACCTCTCCCAGCCGGGGCACTAGGCTACCCTTACCAGGAGAGGTTCTACGAAACACATACCAATTATGAAGAGAAATCAGGCATTTCCTGAAGACGACAAACCAATGTGTAGACATCTTCTCCAACCCGATAAACGAGTAAATCACGATTTTCATCCGTACAAGGGATATTAGATTCTTTTCCACCATTCAGATTATCATGACAAATACTGTTGAGGTCTTCAAAAATTTCCATGACACCTTCTTCGCCTTTGCGGACAATCCGTAAAAGATCATTAAAATAAATCTTGTCTTGGTCATCATATTTAAAAATAGTACACCAACGACTCAGAAGTTCTTCTTCATTCATGCCCGTTTTCTGAGAAATTAATTTTTTCTGAGAAGCTAATAGAAGCAACATGCATGATAAGTAAGATTTTACGACCAGTGGGATATGTCTTTAACCTTGGCAAAATATCGACGATGTGACCAATAGCCATCAAAAGTTAAATCATTCTTTTCTAAAAACTCTTTGATGCCATCATTAGCTGATACCCCACAGATCATGAAAAAGCGCTTCATAGCTTCATTTGTCGACTTACTCTTCGCATTCATCAGGCACTTTTTCACGAAGAATTCACAGATTTCTGTCGTGTTCGATTTTGTCAGTTTGCGCAATAAATCACCATAATACTGCATAGTTCAACCTCCGGTCATCAAGAGTCTTCTTGCTTATTTTTCTGCGCCTTCCTTTTCAGCATTCAGTTCTTTCAAAGCTGCAATATTGAAAAGCGGGTCAGACTTCGTATTATACAGAGACATTTTACGTTTAAAGAAGTTTTTGCCAAATACGAGCAGGCAAAGGACAATGCCAACACCCAAAGCCATTGCAGCGCCGCGGGATACGAGGACACCGCCAATGACGCCGGCAACACCGAGGTCATTGAAAGTCTTAGAGCGAAGTACGCCAACACGGACAGCAACATAACCTTGAATCAACATGGTCAATGCCAAAGCAATCGGCAGGACAGGCTTAACAAAACTTACGATAGGCGATAACCAGTACCCAGTAAAGGTCCCCAAACGGAAGGAAGCAACGCCGCCAATCAAGCTATCCATGGCATCACGACCGTGTTTGTAACGTTCACAAATAACGACCTGCATAGCTGCCCATAAAGGACCGCACATCGAAAGGTCAGGACCTAACAAGGACATAACCATATTACGGACACCAACGATAACGTTATTTCTGTTGGCATCGAAATGGATATTTTCATCACCATGACGGAATTCACGAGCTTCATCAATCAGGCATCGGCCTGGATCAATTCACCAAAGAGTACAACATAAGTAGCAATAACTAACGGAGCTGCTTGGATATAGTAAGTCATACCCGGGAAGCCAATACGTTCAGCAAAAGGACTCCAACTGGGTAAAGATTCAAATGAAATGAGGATGAGTAAAGCCATTTCAATAGTTGGCCAAGGTAATTCGCCCACCAACGGAGCAATAATGACGGCCAGAACCATAGCAGGCAGCAATCCCAAGTCAGAAATAATCTGGAAAACTTTATTTTTATTCATGATGCTCTTGAAATGGTTACTAAAAGAGCAATAGAAAGCAAAGCCTACGGCAATAGCGATAGTAAATGGATATTTATCGAAGTTACCGCCCGTATTGAATACCAGGCGTACAGCTGCGATACCGGCCCCGATAAGAATCCCTGATTTCAAAGCATCAGGAACTAAGTCGACGACGCGTTTAGCAAGGCCTGTAGCCCCTAACAAGAAAGTAAGCAACCCGAGTTCAAATTCAAATGCGATAAGTGCATGCATACGTTCAGCCGTATCATTGGGGAACTCGCCCAGCCATAGCAATAACAGCGGAATAGCCGGAGTAATCCAGCCAGGGACAACGGGGTCACCCAAGTGAGCATGCCAAGTATATAAGAACCCGTTCATAATGACAATGGTAATAGCAATTTCAAAAGGCATCCCTAAATATTCTTGCAATACCGGGATGATGCCGAGACAAACGGCACATAAAAGCAGCCCTTGAACATAATCAGGCCATTCAAAGCGATAATGGATGAAAGGTAAACGCAGGACTAAGTTAAATACGTGTAAATTAATCCCCGGTTGTATTTCGCCTTCTTTTCGTTTATAAACAGGACCAAACATATTTCGTCCCCTCTTTCTTTGTAAATTTAAAAATCAACAGAAAATTTAGATAAAAATAGCGCCATGGCCAAGCTATTCGATATGTAATTATCTACGAATAGAACAGCCGCCATGCGCATGCGTATTAAAAACCGCTATTTTTATCCTTCATACTTACAATGGAAGCGTTTTTCAAATTCTGCAATCAATCCATCTCTAAAATCAGGATGGGCAATCTTAATGAGGGCAATAGCACGCTGCCGCAAAGTACGTCCTTTAAGGGGAGCGATACCAAATTCTGTAATGACATAGTCTACATCATTGCGGGATGTCGTAACAGCAGCGCCTTCGTCTAAAAGCGGTACAATCTTGGAAATCTTGCCATGGCCTGCCGTCGAAGGCATAGCAATAATAGCTTTACCGCCCTTTGCACGGGAAGCCCCTCGAACGAAATCGACCTGGCCGCCAACGCCGCTGAACTGTTTATAGCCAATCATTTCAGCATTGACCTGCCCCATCAAATCGACCTGCATAGCCGAGTTGATAGAGATGATATTGTCAATTTTAGCTACAACAAAGATCATTGGTGTAATCGACACGTTCCATTAAGACATCAGGATTGCTATTTACAAAATCATAGAGTTTCTTTGTCCCCATGAGGAAGCAAGAAACAAATTTCCCCTGGTCAATCGTCTTTTTCTTAATTCGTAATAACGCCCTTACGAGCTAAGTCGACAACCCCATCAGAGAACATTTCGGAATGAATCCCTAAATCTTTTTATCTCCGAGGAAGGATAAGACAGCATCCGGAATAGCACCGATGCCCAGTTGCAGCGTATCACCATCATGGATCAACGAAGCTACATATTCCCCGATTTTATGTTCTGTTTCCCCAATTTTAGGAGGCTGCAATTCAATAAGGGTTCATCCTTTTCTACGATGTAATCAATGTCTTTCAAGTTAATACCATTGCCATAGGTATAGGGCATATTCTTATTGATCTGTGCAATGACCAGTTTAGCTGCTTCCGCCGCTGGCTGTGTATAGTCAACAGAAACCCCATAAGAGCAGACACCATTTTCATCAGGTTCACTGAGCTGTAAAAAAGCAACGTCAACAGGTAATGTACCATCCGTAAAGAGCTTGGGTATTTCATGGAAGAAGCACGGCGTATAATCCCCGCGGCCTTCTTCTACCGCTTTACGAGTCGACCCGCCTACGAACAACGCATTATGACGAAAATGTTTTTCCATCCCTGGCTGGCAATAAGGCGCTTTACCCATGGCAACCATGTGAACAATTTCAACATTTTCCAGGCGATCTGCCTGGCGAACTAATTCTTCTGTTAAAGCTTGAGCTTCACCGCAAGCATGGGTGAAAACGATACGATTGCCGGATTGGACATGGCTTACAGCTTCTTCGACAGAGACAATTTTGTTCGCATATTCTTTTTTCCAATCCATCACACACACCTACTTTCCTATAACTGACTGACGGCCTGCAACGAAGGAGGAGCAGCCTAGTTGCAGGCATCAGTCAAAATCACGTCTATATACTCATACTATATTTATTCTGTACTACTTCATTACGCAAGGATAGCGATTTCCAGTGTAAAATCAACTTATTCTTCAATGTGTGCAATGGCTTTAGCCAAGGCTTTCTTCATGCGCAAGTTGCCCTGACGAGAAATCATGATACGCTGTGCCTGCGGCGAACCTGCGCCATGCATGGATTCTGTACGATAGCCGACAGCGGCCGTGCCAAGGCTGAGGTTTTCGATGAGGCGTAAAATCTTGAGGCGGTTTTCCGTCGATACATTATTGACACCACGGAGATACTTATCGATATACGGCCCAATCTTCGGATCACGAAGGTCTTTTTCAGACGGTGCCGTAACCATCAAGCCACCAGCAATATCTTCAGCCAGACGGACAATTTCATAGGGGAAACGCGTAACATTCTGTTTGCAGACGTTAGCCAGGAGCAAGTCGATGAGATAGTTGCCCGATTCTGTTTTCGTGCCCAAGGCCGAGCAAGCAATACCGCAAGCATACAGTGTTTCATTGAGGTGCTGCATTTCAATGATCTTATCTTTAATATGAGATGCTTTCGGGCAGCCATTATAATCAGCGGCAACAGCTGCGGCACCGATAAGGACGTCACCTACGCCAACTTTGCAGCCGCCGTAGGACTGACGATGGTAACCAGCAAAGCGTTCGACGAGGACACCGGCAAATTCATATTCACCGTTAAGATAGATATTTTCGTTCGGAATGAAGACATTATCAAAGATAACCAGGGCTTCGGTACCACCGAATTCAGGGTTGCCCGTATCCATCGGAGCGCCTTCCATTTTACGGGTATCGCAGGACTGACGGCCAACAATCATGAAAATGCCTTCAGCATCTGTCGAGCAGGAGAAGCAAACGGCATAATCTTTATCATCTTCGCCCATGGAAATGGTCGGCATAACAATGACTTCATGAGAATTGATGAAACCAGTCTGATGAGCTTTTGCCCCACGGACTACGATGCCGTCCGGACGACGTTCTACAACATGGAGATAGAGGTCCGGGTCTGCCTGTGCATGCGGTGCCAAGCCACGGTTCGCCTTTCGGGTCCGTCATAGCGCCGTCAACAGTAAGGTCTTCCGTCTGTACGCGTTTGAGGAATTTCATGAAGTTTTCATGATATTTCGTACCATATTTTTTATCCGTATCGTACGTCGTGGAGAATACCGCATTGAAAGCATCCATACCGACGCAACGCTGGAAGCAGGAAGCCGTTTTCTGACCACAAAGGCGCTGCATCTTTACTTTATTCATCAAGTCCGTCGTGCTCTGATGGATATGAGTGAAGCGGTTAACACGTTCGCCGGTGTACGGGGAAATCGCCGTCATCAGTTCCTGGTATTCCGGTTTCTGAGCCAGATCATAGGTCATCCGAACGGAGTTCATAGACGGACGGAGAATCGGGTCATCTGCGGACACGGAATCTTTTTACCGAACATGTAGACCTGTAAATTTTTCTTTCTCATGCTTTCGATGTACTGTTCGCCTGTCATTAATGCCATAATAATCATCCTTTCTTCTTATCATATAATAAAGTATTGACAGTAGGTTCACACGTTAGTGTGTTTTGCCTATAGTAAGAGCAAGAATCGTGCCAAGTAAGCTTCCAATAGGATTTTTCTTTTGACTCGTTCCGCAAAAGCATAGCAACTATCCCATTCTTGAAATGCAAAAAATATTTTCTCTGAATTCTCGTTCTGAATTTCACGTTATTTTTGTTATATTTATAACGTTTTTCTGTTTCATTTTTGGTTCATATTTCTTAAATCGTTGTTCCATATATAAAACAAACCCGATATTGTTCCATATTTAAAACGCTATTTAGTTGTATTTTTTAGACTTTTCCTTGATTTTATCTTATTTCTCGATAAAAAATATTCGTAATATGATGTATTTACAAATATTATTTTATTTATTCTTTTAGCCCAATTCTTTATATTTAAAACGTTTTATGTAGCTTTTCCATTTTTCTCGATTTCTTATTTGTGAATTTTATAACGAACTAATTCAATTCTTTTTTCCATATTTTGGCACGATAATTTCATATATATAATTAACTACTATATAAGGATGTGAATTACAGACTCTATCAATTCGAGAACAAATCGATGTCTTAGAAAAAAGAAGTGCGCCCATCGCTGGCTGAACACCAGGGAGACGTCGTCATTGTCGATTATGCCGATCATATTTTGCGAATCCGCCTAACCGGCCAATGCAGCGGCTGTCCTGCAGCACAGTTGACGACAGAAGAATTAATCAGTGCTAAAGTCCGCGAAGCCGTTGAGGATGTCCACGATGTCATTCTCGTCAGTGGTGTCAGCGATGCTCTTCATCGCTCAAGCCAAGGCGATTTTAAGAGAGCGCCATATGCAGAGGTGAATCTATGAAAATCGGGATAAAATACTGTGGCGGCTGTAACCCACGCTATGACCGCAGTCAGGAAGTAGAAAAACTTAAAAAAAAAATTTCCCCAGCATACATTCACATATGAAATAGAAAATACAGTTTGCGACATCTGCCTCCTTGTCTGTGGCTGTATGACAGCCTGTGCAGAAGAAACGGGTATTGCAGCCCGAAAATTCAAAAAACTTTGTACGCCCCAACAGTTTGCCGCTTTCGCTAAAGAACTGGCAGAAGCACCTCCAGAAACGGCTGATACAAAAAGGCGTATCTGTTTAGGAGATACGGCCACCATGGAGAGGACGTTTACTGAAGAAGATATCCAACAATTCGCAAAGTTGACAGGAGATTATGGTAAGCTGCATACCGACGCTGCTTTTGCTGCAAAATACGGATTCGGCCGCCCCGTCATTCATGGCATTTTAACCGGAAGCTTATTATCTTCCATAATGGGCACTACATTACCCGGAGCAGGGACCATCTTGATGGACGAAAACCTGACCTTTACAGCCCCCGTTTATGCAGGGGATACCATTACGGCTTCTATAAAATTAGTCCATATGGAAGAAAAAAAGCGCTGGTACATCGGAGAATTCAAGGGAACTTGCAAAAAATCCGATGGGACACTGGCCGTAGAAGGAACCATCCATCAATTAATGATGAAAACCTTATTTACGTATTATGAAGACAACCAATAATTTTAATTATCAGAATTAGGAGTAATATCATGACAAATTTAGAAAAATACGACAATCTTTTTATCAACAGCTTTAAATTAAAAAAGGAAGACCTTCCCGGCTTAAAATATCGCAGCATAAAACTGTGGGATTCAATGGGGTCACATGAACTTGATGGAAGAAATGGAAGATACCTTTGACATTTCCATCGATACCCCGGACGTCTTGGCCTTCACGCTCTTATGAAAAGGAATGGATATTCTGCGGAAATACGGAGTCGATATCTAACATGCCTGCGGTCATCCAGCCCCACTGCATTACAGACCCACTGACACAGAGTAACTGTTATATTCTTACTGCTGAATCCCACGCCCTCATCATCGACCCAAACTGTTATCAAGAAATCCATTCCTATCTGGCGAACCACCAACTCGTTCCAGAATATATCATTTTAACGCATGAGCACTGCGATCACATCGCAGCGCTCAATGATATGCGAAAAAATTATGATATAAAAGTCCTTTGCAGTGCGGCCTGCAGCCAAGGTATCCAAAGTACCACCTTAAACATGACACGCATCATGGAAACTTACTTATACTTTAAGAGCCAAGGTGAACTTCATGTCTCCTATCCCCCTTTTATCTGCCAAGCTGCCGATATCTCTTCGACGACATTTACTTAGCCACCTGGCGAAATCATGCGATTTTCTGTATTGCAGCGCCTGGCCATACGCCAGGCAGCATCTGCATCATTATAGATGAAAAAATCTTATTTTCCGGCGATTATTTTATTCCCGGCGAAGAAGTGATCACTCGTCTGCCTGGTGGAGATGAAGCCGTTTATGAGCGGCACGGGAAAGCAACCTTACGTTGTTTGCCCACGCCGATTCTAACCTACCCCGCCATGGCGGACACTTTATCTTGACACAGGAGGTGAAAAAAGAGTATGGACTATACTAACTGGTTGACACAATCCCCTTATCATTGGACGCAAGACGAAAAAGAAGCCCATTATGTTCCTCTTTTATTTGAATTGACCTCCCAGCACTGTCATCGCTGCCCGCCTTATGGCCAGGCCGTGCAGACATTATACGAAAAAACAGGAAATATGATGCCCCTTCAAAAATTCCAATGATTCCCATTTCCTTATTTAAGACAGAAAATCTGAAAAGTATTCCTGATTCCGAAATTTTCAAAATAATCACTTCATCAGGAACGTCGGGAGTGGCATCTCATTTATACCTCGATGCTTTTAACGCACAAAACCAACAATTAGCCTTATATAACATTGTAAAAGATTTTATTGGCTCCTCGCGGCTGCCTATGCTGATTGTCGATACGCCGGAGATATTAAAAAATCGGGATGCCTTTAATGCCCGCGGTGCAGCCGTCTTGGGCTTTTCCATCTTTGCCAAACGAAAATACTATGCCTTAAAACCGGATTTATCCGTTGATTTGGAAAGTATCCGCACATTCATTCAAACATATCGCAATCAACCTGTCTTAATCTTTGGTTTTACCTTTATGATTTGGCATATTTCTGCGAAGCTCTGGCAAACTACCCCGCTTAATCGACTTATCCAATGCCATTCTAATCCACGGCGGCGGATGGAAAAAAATGCAGGACCGCGCTGTTTCCCCTCATGATTATAAGAAGCGGCTATATGAACAGTTCCATATCCATAAAGTCCATAATTATTACGGTATGGCCGAACAGACGGGATGCATTTATATGGAATGTGAACAAGGCCATCTTCATGCCAGCATATTTTCCGATATCATCATTCGCAATCCAGAAAACTTTTCAGTCTGCCCCATAGGGGAAACAGGCATCGTTCAAGTATTGACGCCGTTAGCCACATCCTATCCTGGCCATTCCATCCTGACAGAAGACATGGGTACCTGTTAGGAATTGATGATTGTCCGTGTGGCCGCTTAGGAAAGTATTTTCGCATCGATGGCCGCATGGCAAAAGCCGAAATAAGGGGGTGCAGTGATGCGCACGACTAAAAACTTTACGATACTGGCCGGTTCAATTCCAGAAAAAGGCCTGCCGCAACGCCCCTTTTCGCTTTAACGCTACAATTCTGTCAAGATTTTGCACATCGGTTGCAGCATCATCCCATAGCCAATGAAGATGCAGCTTGGGCTGCTTTCAGTTTTTGGCTGCGTCCGCGAAAACTAGAGCAGTATAAAAACCTGCTGACCTTTCCAGAAAATCGTTTAGGCCGGGGAATGACATTCCATATCGCCCCTGCCAATATGCCTACGATGTTTTTATATAGTTTCTTCATCTCCTTACTTGCCGGCAATGCCAATATCGTCCGCCTTTCTCCTCGATTACTTCCTAAAGTACGGCCGGTCTGCGAAGTACTGTCCGATTTGCTGAACGCCCCCGTCTATCAGCCTATAAAAAGCCAAAATGCCGTACTTACTTACGGACACGATAGGAAAATCACCGATTGGTTTCCAAACATTGCGATAGTCGTGTAATTTGGGGCGGCGACAAGACCATTAAGGAAATCAGGAAGTCGCACTTACCCCTATCGGCCAATTGATATTCCTTTGCAGATCGGTATTCATTAGCGATTCTCGACAGTGACTATGTAGCATCCTGTTCTGTAAGAGGAACTAAAAAATGCAGTTCAACCATTTCTATCTAGATACATATGAAGTCGATCAAAATGCTTGCTCGTCTCCTCGCATCCTCCTTTGGCTCGACTCAAAAGGTGAATCCTTTGCAATAGCCCAGCAACGTTGGTGGCAGGCAGTAACCATTGAAATTCAAAAATATGACTTAGCGGCTATAAAGGTCAGCCGGAAATACGCAGAAGCGTGGAAATTTGCCATGCATACACCAGAAATCAGCCATTTTGCATATGCCAGCAACCGGCTTTATGTATACACACTTTCATCGCTCCCCCAAGATTTTACCCAACTTTCCGGATCCTTTGGCCAATTCTTTCAATTCCCTATAAGGAAATCAGGAGATATCATTCCCTACATGACTTCCAAGGTCCAAACTATTACTACACTAAATATAGATATACAGGCACTCCGTACTCAGTTAATACAGGCCGGTATCACTGGCGTCGATAGAATCGTCCCCTTCGGGCAGGCCATGGATATGGATATAATCTGGGATGGCCGTAATTTGCTGGATACCTTGACCCGTATCATTCGTTAGGAGGGATACTTATGTTGAACTTTTTTGATGAAAATCCGGCGTATGAAAATCATGTATTATTCACTGATGGATCAGGCCAATCCGTAACATATCAGGACTGGTATGCGCATAGTAAAAATTTAGGGAAGATTCTTTCCTCTCCAAACAGACAACTAGCGGCTATCATCTGCCACAATACCATAGGATCAGCTTTATCGTATCTCTGCTGCCTGCAAAAATCGAATCGTCCCTTTACTAATCGATCACGATATGGATGCGGAACTGCGCCAGCGGTTATTATCTATTTATAACCCCAATTACATATTCAAGCCAGTCGATAGCCGGTCTGAAGCACTTTATACCCTAAATGGATATGGTATCTATCGGTCAAGTAATACGGTTCATAAGATTCATCCTGATTTAGCTTTGCTGCTGACGACGTCTGGCAGTACAGGCAGCCCTAAACTAGTTCGTCAAAGCTATACAAATATCCAAGCCAATGCTGCATCGATTGCACAGTATTTGAAAATAACAGCCCAAGACCATCCGATTTCTTCATTACCCATGCATTATACGTTCGGCCTATCAGTCATCAATAGCCACGTATTATGCGGAGCTTGTGAATGTCTGACAGAAGCGACTGTCTTTGACAAAACATTCTGGGATATTTGTCAACGCGATGAAATCACTTCTATCGCCGGAGTTCCATTCACCTATGAATGTCTGAAGCGAGTCGGCTTCATGACAATGAACCTGTCTAAATTAGCACTGATGATCCAAGCCGGAGGCCATTTATCGACACGGCTGCAAAAAGAATATTTAGAATTCACCCATAAGACGGGAAAACGGTTCATTGTCATGTATGGGCAAACCGAAGCAACTGCACGCATGTCCTATCTGCCTTTTGATATGGGACTGAAAAAAAATAGGCAGTATTGGCATTGCCATTCCTGGCGGTACTTTCCACATCATGGAAGATGAAAAAACAGAAATTACACAGCCCCATGTAACCGGTGAACTTTGCTATGAAGGCCCTAACGTCACATTGGGATATGCCCATTGTGCTGACGATTTAGCCTAGGAGATATGCGGCATGGCCGGTTATATACAGGCGATATGGCCTATTTTGACGAAGACGGGTACTATTACATCGCTGGCCGAAAAAAAACGTTTCATTAAAGTAATGGGCAAGCGTGTCAATATGGACGAAATAGAAGAATTGCTGAAAAGTGCTTTTGATTTCAGCGATTTCGCCTGTGTCGGTAAGGATGATGATTTGCATGTATTCATGACTGCCCCTGGCCGTCAATCTGAAGTCGAAGATTTCCTGATAGAAAAGACAGGTTTGCATCTCCGTTGTTTTACGATTCATCATATCGAACAAATCCCTAAAAATACATCGGGAAAAACACAATATCCTGAACTCAAAGCCTTAGCAGAAAAATAGGGAGGCGTAAAAAATGGATAACGGGTATAAACCTCTCACAGGAACAACTCCAAAAACTTTCTATAAACCAAATACAATCCTTGCATATTCTTTCTCTATCTGCTGAATCTTTACACGATTTATTACAAAAAGAGTCCGAAGAAAATCCTTTTATGGATTACAGCCCTGTCACAACCAACAGCGTTTCCTCTGATGGTACTGCTTCATTTTTAAATTTTGTAGCCGCTCCGGAAGAGCGAAGTGTGAAGCAATTTATTTTAGAACAAGTCAATCCTTCCAATTTCACGACTCCACAGTGGGCACTTTTCTCCTATTTAGCGGATCATGTCGATACGCGAGGCTATTTGACCCTCACTGAAGAAGAACTAAAAAAAAAGGCTTCCTTTGCCAGACGGCCTTTTCACTTCTTGTCTGCGAATACTCCAAAGCTTAGATCCTGCCGGTATAGGCGCAGCTTCATTAAAAGACTGTCTGAAATTACAATTACAGCGAAGCCATCAGCTGACCCCTTTATTAGAAGAATTAATCGAAAACCATTTACCTGCAATAGGAAATAAAAACACATCTCGCATCTGCCAATCGTTAAAAATCCCGAAAAAAGAAATTTTATCAGCCCTTCAGTTGATTAGAAATCTGAATCCAGCTCCGTTGGAAGGCATGTTTGAAACCGATGTCACTTATATCATCCCTGATGTAATCATTAAGTTCACTCCTGCTGGCCATGAAATCACATTAAACGATGGCTGGGTCGCCTCTTATTCGATGAGCGATTATTATGTCCGCATGATGCAGTCAACGACGGATGAAAGCGTAAAAAAATACTTTCAGACAAAATACACTCGTTGTCGCCTATTATTCTATAATATCGAACGGCGCCACCAGACATTATATATCTGACCGATGCCATCTGCTATTACCAGCATGACTACTTGAAAAACCAAGGTCCCTTGTTCCCTATGACGCTGGCCGATATTGCCAAAGAAATCGGCGTGCACCCTTCGACAATCAGCCGCTCCACAAAGAATAAGTATCTACAAACATCACATATGACCCTCTCCTTTAAGGCTTATTCCAGCGCCCCTTCCCGAAGACGGGAAAAAAGATTTCTAAAGATTCTTTGAAAAAAGAATTATATCACTTGATACAATCGGAGGATACGTGTCATCCTTATAGTGATGCAAAATTGACCGAAATACTCTCCAGCCAGTTTGGCCGGACATTTTCCCGCCGGCTCATTCAAAAATACCGAACAGAACTACATATCCTGAATTCATATGAACGTTATAGATAATTTTTATATCATTTCTATAATTATTAACTATATTAAGTTCTCTGCGCTTGTTTCAATAATTAAAAATTGTTATAATTTTTC
>ENA-OQAN01000854-OQAN01000854.1-human-gut-metagenome-genome-assembly--contig:-NODE-854-length-14669-cov-5.028057_pt1 | contig 14669 bp, 21 predicted proteins | sample MGYA00242735_ERZ504527 | MGnify/ENA primary metagenome ERZ504527 (study PRJEB26092, sample SAMD00036230) | human gut metagenome | host: Homo sapiens | study: EMG produced TPA metagenomics assembly of...
CTTTCGGCGATCTGGTTATCCAGCCGAAGGGCTCCGCGGGTGAGCGCTGCTATTTCCTGCTCTTTCCTGCGGCGTTCGCTTTCTCGGTACCCGATCAGGCGTTGGCCTTTGTCTGGAAGGATCCGGCCACGTTGTCGATCTTCTCAGTTAATTGTGCCGGTGTCATGCTGCGGGCCTTTTCCCGTTCGTACATTGGCGTGTACTGTTGCATGAAGGCTACCCGATCCATGCCGGGCTTGCCGCCTATGTATGCGCTGCGGTGCATTTCCCAGAGGGAAGTCCAGCCGATTGACTCAACGGCCCGCGCCACCAGAGGCGGGAGCTGGCAGGAGAGATCTCCGTGGTTGAATTGTCCGGCGCTGTACATGAGGTCGCTCACGGCCAGCCATGCCTTGTCCGGCTCTATGAGCTCCGGGTGCTGGATCTCCAGCATGATCTCCCGGATTTCGGCCACGCTCGGCGGCCATTTGTTTGTTGCAATGTGTTTTTTGACCGCCAGCGCTACGATCCCGGATTCGTCTTGTTCAAACATCATAGCCCAGAGGTTCACCGTGGCCTCGATTGCTTTCGCGTCCTTGAACTTGTCAAAATTCGGGTAGGCGGTGACGACGATCGCCACCAGCCGAGCCGCGTCTGCTTTTGTCATATCTCGAAGCCTCCTTCCTCGTCTGCGATTATCCCCGCGAGTACGTCCATGGTGTCAGGTTTTCCACAATTTCCACCCGGTCGCTGTTGATAGCTTCCGGATCCGGCAGGTGGGAGAGGTTCGTCGTCCCATCGCCCCTGATTGATCCACGTTGACGGGTTGGGAATGAAGCGGCCACCTTCTCGCAGCCATTGTTCCGAGGTTTTAGCTGTTGCCACTGCCTGCATGATCTTCTCGAACAGTTCGGCGTCAGGCTTTGCCTTTTCCCATGCCTTCTGTGCGGCTTTCTTGCCGACTTTCTTCGGGTATGCAGTCCAGAACTCTGCGAAACGTCGCTCCTGAGCGCTTGGCTGCTTCTCGGTCGCGGGGGTTATGGGGGTATCCCCCTTATTTTCTGGTCTACTCTGGTTTACTCTGGTCTGGTCTACTCTACCTGCGGTCTTTTTCTGGTCGCTCTTGCTTGCGTCCGCAGACTGTCCGTCGGTCGTCCTCCGGTCGTTTGACTTAGCAGCAGCGCGGCGGGCTCTCGAACGGTTTTTCTCATTTTCTCGCTGTTCGATCAGCTTTCCGGTGTACTCGCTCCAGTCGTGGATCTCCAGAACGCCGTCCTCTGTTGCGTCCAGCAGGGACGCAGAGGTCAGGGCGGCCACAAATTCCTCCGGATCTTTGTCCCACTGGGCCGCTCTTGCGATCATTCTGTCGGATATTCCAGCGAGGGATCCGTCCGGTGCGTTATCAATGGCCCAGAGCCAGAACGAGATCAGCAGGCCGAGCATGTGAGCCGGTTCAATGTCGAGCTCGTCAGCAGCAGCCAGCACCTTGCGGTGGTCTTTCAGTTGTTGGTGAATTTGGATCCATGCCACTGTCGGCACCTCCTTTCGTGGTTTGTTTCTGGTTTGGCCGTAGAGTTCCGCCGGTCTGTCCGGCGGTCGTCCTTCGGTCGGTGTTATTAGTTAAAAGGAAGCTGTCCGTCGTCCGGTATGTCCATAAATCCGTCGTTGTTGGCGGGCTGAGGATTGCCATTTGCGTTGCCTCCGTTGCTGTCTGCGAAGTAAATGTTTGAGGCCACAACTTCCACGGCCTTGCGGTTCTGCCCGGTTTTCTCGTCCTTCCATTTACGGGTGGAGATCCGGCCCTCAACTACGATCTGGCGGCCTTTGGAGAGGTAGCGGCCGCAAAACTCGGCGCGTTCTCTCCAGCACACGATCGGGATATAGTCCGGAGCGGCGTCTTTGTTCTTACTCGGTACCTGCACGGCGAGGTCGAAGCTCGCCACTGGTGTGCCGCTCTGTGTGTATCTGATTTCAGGCTCCTGAGCCAGACGGCCCAGAAGCTCCACATGATTAAGCATTGTCTTGTCCTCCTTGCTGCTTTGCGTTGTCCATAGCGGCGCAGGCTTCGTCGTACTGGGCCCGCGTCAGGTTGTGCGGATCCTGCTGTCCGTATTTTTTCAGGATCCATTCGTTGATCGACTGCTGAGAGTACCCGGCGTCCTCGCCTTTACGGTAGAGTCGGGAGAGCTGAGCGTCTGAGAGTGGTCGTGCGGCGCCTGAGCGCCCCGTCTGGCCATTTTGTGCCTGCGGCTGGGTGTTTCCCTGCCGGTTCCCGTTCTGAGCTCCTGTGTGCTGTTTCTGGCTCTGCTGAGGGGGGTCGCTGCTGTGGTCGCTCATGTCTGGATCGTCGTCGCCTGATCAATGCCGAACTTCTCGAACAGGTAGTATTTGAGGCAGTACGTCCACGCGGAGCCTTTGGCCTTGTCCGGGCTCCGTCGTTCGTTCCGATTGCGTGTAGAGTAACTTCCAGAGTCTCATCCGGGTTGTCTGCGTTCGTCCAGCGGATCGTGAGGTCGGCCTCGTACACCCAGACAATGCGGTCGCCGTTTCTGGTGTGCTGTGTGAAGTTGGAGTAGTAGATCGGATCCCCGTTTTCACTGTGCCGGGTTGCCTGCTCGCCTACAATGTCAAAATTGACGCCGAACTCATTCATGGCCGGAGTGAGAAGCTGGTACACGTCGAAGATCTTCGCGAACTTGTACTTTACGCCGTCGCTGTGGACCTTCTGGGTGATAGAGGGAACGGCTTCGCGCAACTTGATGAACTTCTGCTGCAGCGTCAGCGGTACCGGTGGGGTGGTGGCCGTCTTAGCGGCCGCTGTTTCCTTAGTTGTTGCCATACGCTACCTCCTTACACGTCCACCGTGAAGGTGTCCGGCTTTTCAATGATCTGCACGCCCTCCACCAGCTCGCCGGTGGTTTTGTCTACGATCTGGCCGCCTACGATTTCGAGCCGCTTCTTGAACTCGCCCCACTTTGGTTTCTCTGTGGTCTGGATCATGTCCTCGTTGTCTGAGGCTTTCAGGTAGGCCAGCAGTGCGTCGTCGTCCTGTTTCATGGTGCGGCCGCCGATTTTCTTCACCAGAGTGCCAGAGAGAAGGCGGTAGCTGTGCTTTGTCTTGGTTGTCTTGTGTGGAACTGTCTCGAAGTATTCCGCGAGCTTTCCGGTGAGAAAACGGGTGCCGTTTTCATATCTGCGCTGAGCGGCGTCAATTCTCTGCTGGATCTTCTCGATCTGGTTTTCGCCCAGCGCGGTGATTCGGTCGAGTTCTGTCTTTTCTTCTGCGATTTTTCGGCAGGCCCAGTCGGCGCAGCCGTCGTCAGTGATACGCCATACCGGACGCGGAGCGCTTTCGGTTTCCTCTGTGTCGAACATGTTCATATCCATACTTTCCAGCTCGTCCAGTGTTACGGCCGGAGTTTCCGACTCTGTGGTGGGTGCTGCGGTTGCTTCTTTGATTTCTGCGGCCTGATCGGCCTCAGCTATCGCTTTCTTTGTCGTTGCCATGGTTCTGTTCTCCTTCCTTTACTTCCAGAGCTTCGCGGGCTTTCTGGAGTTCTGCCTGCGTGTCTCTCAGTTCCTTGTCTTTGCTGGTGTAAAACTGATACCATTCGCCTGAGCTTTTCTTGTACTGCTCGGCTTCGGCCTCAGCAGCGGCGGCGCGTTCCGCCATGCTGGCAAGTGCAGCCGTGAGCTCTGAGATCACGCTTGGCTTGTTTTCGTTATTCATTCGGTTGCCTCCTTAAAAAATCGGTGTCCGTTAATGGTCATTACATAGATCTGGGACTCATGCCACTCGCTGTCCGTGAGAGCGGGAGCGTAAAAGTATTTGATCGGCTCGGTCGTTGCCATGATCCCGAAGTCGAACACGTCCTGCACGGCTTCGAGGGCTTCCTGAGTCGGTTCCGGTCGGCGCTTGCTATATGCGTACACGCGCAGCACTTCGTCCGGTCGGATCCCTTCGTCCTCGCAGGTCTGGAGAATACACTGAGCTACTGCGATCTTTCCGGCGAAGGGTTCGCCTCCAGCTTCGGCCGTGAGCACCTGAGCGATCTCCAGTCGCTCGGCGTCAGTGAGAGCGTAGCGCTTCTGGATCCCTGCCTCTGCGGCCCATGCGTCTGTGACGTCCTCCCAGCTTACGGCTTGCCCGTCCTTGTAGTAAAAAACGTAGGGCTGAGATTCCTCGGCGCCGGCTGCTGGTTGTGATCGGGGCTGTTTTTGTCTGGGCGCGTTCTGAGAACATACCCACGACGCCGCGCACTGCGAACACGATCACCACTGTGGTGACTGCCAGCCGCCGATCCCTTTCCAGTTCAGGCGCTTGCAAAAACGGCGCAGCCGGTATAAAATAGGCTTAGGCTTTCGTGTGGTTTTTCGATTGCCTGTGCGGCTTCCCGGTTCCGACGGGTGGCCGCTTCTTTTTTCTTTGTACCCGGTGTATTCCACCGGGCTGTATACTTTCAGCGAGCTGCTTCGCATTTCTGTTACCTCCTTCTTTGTCTGAGTTTGGCCGGGAGCGTATAGCTCGGAGCCTGCATGTATTTGTTGAAATTCTGTGGCCAGTAGGCCACCTTTTCGATCCGTTTCCCACTTACTCCATACTTCGGGTTATATCCGAACACGTTCACATAACTGAGAAGATCGGAGCGTTCCGCGTCCATGGCTTTGCACACCTCAAACAGTGCCGCCACGTCGTCGATCGCTCTGTGGGAGTTCTGAACCTTGTCCTCCAGCTTATAGGTGAGGATCGCGTTCGCCAGCTTGTGAGGATATGCCCGGCGGTCTTTGTAAACGGTTAGGCTGTCCAGATAGTCGGCAGCTTTCAGGGCTTCCGGGCCACCGTTTCCGTGTCTCCGGAGCATTTCAGCAGTAAACAGGAGATCAAACTGTGCATTGTGGGCTACCAGAAGGACGCGGCCGCCGCCGATCAACTCAGTGAAGCGAGCGCAGCCTCAGCCTCGGTGATTCCTTCGTTTTCGAGCTGCTCGTCTGTGATTCCTGTTAGCTCGACGATCTTCTGAGGGATCCGCTCACCTTCCGGCAGCTTCACGAACACGTCGGCGCTGTCGGCCATGCGGAGGGTGCCCCGTTCGGTTTTCTCGACTCTGATCGCTGCCAGTTCAATGATCTGGCAGCTTTCAGCTTCGAGCCCGGTTGTCTCAGTGTCAAAAAATACGACTGCTTTGTATTTCGTGAATATGTCCCGGAGCTCATTCATGGTCGTTCACCTCCGTTTTGATTGTGATCGAGGTTGTGGCTGCGAGCTTTAACTGCTTAGCGGTCAGCTCGTACATATCCACGGCTGCGTTCACCTGAGCCAGTGTGGCGCTGAGTTTTGCAGCTTGGCGAGTTCTTCGTCTGTTGCCTTCTCGGCCAGTTCAGCGAAGCCTTCCGGATCCTCGCCGTGTGCGGCTTCGTAGAGCTTCTGAAACTGCCGGGCGAGTGCCTGCTTGATCCGTCCGATAAAGTCCGGAGCTAAAATGCTACGCTTTTTTGGTTCTGGCTGCTTCTTGTCAGAGTCCAGATCGTCCAGAGTGTCAGAGTCGCAGATAAACCGAACGCAAGCGGCACGGAAGACGATGCCCGCGGACGCACGGCTGCGGGAGTTGTGGCCGTGGAGGGAGAACACACCAGCGGCCGAACCGTTGCCCCAGGCGCCCCCGCGATAAATAACCCGCTCGCCGTTAGAGTCGAGCCAGAAGTATTCGTCGCTTTCGTAGTCGTCGGCAGGATAGAGGCCGAGGTCTTTCAGCCTGTCCGGTGCGTCCATGTCGCTGCGAACTTCCAGATCCGTGAACTTTACGCCGTCATAGTCGGTGCCGTCCGGGTGTACCGGCTGGAGTGTGATCTCGCCGTTGTGTACGTTGTAGTAAACCGGATCGCCGTCCTCGGTGTAGATTGCCTCCCACTCTGGAGAGTCTTTGGACTGATCCGCGCCATAGCTGCGCCATTGTTCGGGATCACCTGCGGCATACCGTCCATAAACCGAACGCCGCCGACGTGCTCCCAGATGTTACCGCTCATGTCAGCTACACCGTAGGCCGTGCCGTCGTGATTCCACTGAACCGGGCCGGATCCGGTCAACGTCTTGCCGCAGCCTCCTTCGTATGTAGTGCCGGTCTGTTCTGGGTGGCTGTGGCTTTTGCCGCTCGCAGTATTTCCGGTCGGCATGGTGTCGTTGTCCCAGCTCCAGAAGCCGAGAGCCACCCATTCGTCGTTAGTGATCAGGTGCCAGCCTTCGCCCTTGCTCTCGCAGAGGCGGATCGCTTCGTCGTGGTTGATATTCACAGCCGGTTTCATAAATGGGAGAGAGTACGGAACGCCGTCGATCAATGTGTTCTGGTACTTGCTGATCGCGTATTCCTTAACCTTGCGGCCTCTCAGGGTGTCAGGGAGTCCCAGCTCGGACGGGGTAAAAACCACCATAATGTCCGGGCGCCCGTTTTTGTCGTAAATTACTTCGTTTCTCATGGTTTTGCTCCTTTTCTGTATTTGCTGCGGCAGATCGGGCACTTGTAGCCGTACCACGGGATCACCGCCTGCTTGCTTACATTCCAGTCCAGCCCGCACTCTTGGCATACTTCATAGCGGCAGCCGTCGCGCTGGGCATGAGTACGGGCCCGCTTAGGTTTCGCGAGTCGTTCATGGGATCACCTCCTATCCAGCGGCCAGCCTGCTGCATAGCTGCCTCATAAGCAGCCGCTTGTATTTCTTCCGGGTTCTCCATTTCCGTGCGTGTTTGTATAGGTGCCACCATTTCGGGTGGGTGTTGGCTCTATATAGTAGGGAGTCCACAAAAGTGTCCACGGCCTTTCTTGTGTATTGCCGGAACTTCCGGAACCGCTCCGCGAGCTCGTCCATGAGTTGCCGGACTGCGTGAGCTGCTGCCTTTATTGCGTCGGCGAGAGCGCCGAGCAGGGCAGTGGCGGCAGGTTGGCCGATCTGGATCGTGAGCTCTGTGTGCTGAGGTTCTGGTGGCGGCTCGTCCGGGAGTGGATCGCTTCGCGCCTGATCCGCAGCTATGAGCTGCTGGCGTTTCTCGTAGTCCTCGACGCTCATGTAGCCGTCGAATATATAGGGATCCGGTTCCTCGGTGGTTTCCTTTCCGTACCATGGAATATCTGCCGGGAGGTTTTCCGGACGTGGTATCGGCTCAGGAGGGAAGGCCGTCGAGTCTTTCAGGAGATTGCGGCCGCCTTCGTAGTGCCAGAGAATACCGGCCTCCAGTTCTGCGATCGTCATGTTCTCGCCGAAGTGCCCGCAGTAGTAGCCGTTCACCATGACAGCGTTCGGATCCTGCTCCAGAATTTCGGTGGCAGTGCTCAGATCCTCCAGCTCGAAGGTGTCAGAGTCTTGGTTGAGCCAGACGCTTTCAGCGTGCCAGCTTCGGCCAGTTTTCCATATAATCACCCACGCTATACCGTCGCGGATTTCTTCGGCGTACTGCCGAGCTATTTCGTGTAATGCTGCCATGTTGTCGCTCCTTTCTTTTTTATATAGTGGGGGATTTTCGCCCGCGGCACTTAAAGCTCTCAATGAGTCGGCGCTGGGCGAGTTCGGCGCTATACTCTCGGCGCATGTTCTTGTCGAGCTGGCCGGTGTCGCCTCTTTTCAGTTCTTTATAGATAGTCGCCACATGGACGCCGAGGTCGATCGCAATGTCGGCCGGACGTCCTCCGGCTGCGTATTCCGTCTCGATTTTCTCGCGGTCGCCGAATGTCAAATATCGGTAGTTTCGCACGTTCTCACCTCTCTTTCTGTGCTTTTCAGGTAAAAAAATAATGCGTCCGGAGGCTTTCGCTTCCTTTCGCATTTAATATTATCTTTTCCGTATAATAATTATAATTCAATTTGCAAAAACGATATTAATAATATTTTTGAGGCGTTAATATTTTATACCACACATGATATGGTTCCGTATGATTGTTTCATTGACTGTGTAAGTCGTATTAATTCTATTGTATTACCAAAATTAAATTTAGAAGGCGAATTACAATTTATCGGATATAAAGAAAAATTAAATCATATCATTACAGATGGGTTATATGGTAAAAATTTTATTTTATCCTCGTACGATAAAAACGCATTAATTATATTGCATATTGAAACGGATGATTATGACGAAGCTTTGAGTATATCTAATGATTTCTTAGAAATGCTATATCGAAAATGTAAGTTAGAAGGAAAATGGGAATTGATTGAAAGTAGAAAAGGATCTTGGATTTTAACTTTTGTAATTCCTGCAATGCTTATAGTAATGTTACCAAAAGTTATAAAAAATTATTATAATCTTATTTCCGAAATACAAATAAAACATAAAATCAAAAAGAAAATTATAAAAAAAATAGACAACTCTCGATTATCAACAAACGAAATGGATCAATTAGTTGATATTATCGAGAGATTGCAAATATTTGAACAAACAGAAATTGATATTCCAAAACAAATATCAGATATTAAAGCTATTTTGTAAGGATTCAATTGCCTTATAGAGTTTTTCTCTGTTAATCATAAGATTAACTCTAAAATAATAATATACATCATCGCTATATAAATATCTATCATATGGTAAGGTTAAAACATTACATTTGTATAAAATTTCCTTTGCAATTGATAAATCATCTTTACAAGAAAAATTATTTTTAGGTATTCCTAAAAGACAAAACACGCCACTTGTACATTTGCTTACATACACATTTTTTTCGGCAAACATACTTAATATTAAATTGTAGGTGTTTTTAACATAATTAATATTTTGTGATAGTTGTTTTTTTACAAATGAATTTTCTGCTCTACTATAAAGTCTCTTTATATAATTATATTGTTGCGACGTTATTGATCCACAAAAAAACTACGCTATTTTTTTCGATTTTATTTATTAATTTAGAATTGGAAAAATAGCACAATGTTTTATACCATTGAGAAACAAGTTTTTAGCTAAAGATTCTAATATGACATAATTATTATAATAGGATAATTCATTGTATAATTTAAAATCGTTTAATAAAATATTATTATTCCATTTTAACCCATTATATATATTATCTATTAAAATATAACCGTTTGTTTTTAAGAGAGCTAACTGTATAATTTTTATGTCTGAATTTGAAATGCATATTCCTGTTCCAAATAATGGGTTATTTATTATAACGAGATTAATATTTTGAGATAAAATCGTATTACATATTTGGTCAATGTTATTATTAGGGAAAGATTCAACATAAATCTCTATATTCAATTGTTTCAATATTTCAATATATAAATAATATATAGGAGATAATAATAATGCTTTTACGCACTTTTTTTCTTTAAAAATAGCTAATATACTAAGCCACGCTCCTATAGTTCCATTTGAAACAAATGCAAAATTTTGAATTGAAATATTATTCCTTTTAAATTCATCATTTTCAGATATTATATATTTTTTTAAGTCAAGAAATTCATCTGAAAATAATAATCACTGACTTGACTAGAATTTAATTGATTGTATTCTATAATTTTAGCATTAGGAAATGGATTTATTTCTTCATCTTTATTCCATGTAGAAATAAAGATGGAATCATTTCTTTTTATATCCAATAAGGATGAAATATCGCTGGAATAATTGGAATTAAGCTTCATTTTATTACCCCCATTTCTTTTATATAATATAACAGACGGATAACTAAAAATTATCCCTCAAAAATAAAACAATCCATCAAAAACGATGGATTGTAAAGAAGTCTATATATGAAAATCCTTCCTAGGATGTTTTGATATTAGAATATCCCTCTGTTTAGCAGTGGTTACATGTGTGTATATCTCAGTGACATTGATGGAGCTATGTCCTAGCATTTCCTGAATATACCGGATATCGACATCGGCCTCTAATAAGCTGGTAGCGAATGTATGCCTGAACATGTGAGGGGTGATATGTAAATCTATATCGGCGAGAGAGCAATACTTATTTATCATCCTGCGAACAGCTTGGTCAGATAGAGGTTTGCCATTTTGGTTAGCAAAAAAATGATTGCAGCTCTAATTTCAGTTTGGAATTCAGCCTTATATTCTTCAATTATTTTAGAAACAGAATCATTGCCAATATGAATACGTCGCTCTTTATCGCCTTTACCATATATGAGGATGCTCCCATCATGTAAATTTATATCTTCGTTTTTTAATGAGCAAAGCTCAGAAATTCTCATACCGGTAGCAAATAACAGTTCGGATACGGCTGCATCGCGCAATGCATTCCTTCTCTGATAATTGGTTTTAGCGTTGTCACGCTGTGTATAAATCATAGTAAGAAATTTTTCTACTGTATGTAGTGGGATAATTTTGGGCAATATGGTAGGTTCACGAAAGTGCACCTGTATTTTTGTAAAGGGATTTATTGCGAGTAGTTCTTTGTATTCCAGATAATGGAAGAATGCTTTTATTGAGGCTATTTTTCTTTTTACAGTTTTGGGTTTATATTGTTGGTGGAGCCTGGCAATATAATCCTCTAGATCGTTTGTTGTGATTTCAATTATTTTTTCAAGAGATGGTTCCTCAGAGAATTGTCGCAAGTCAATTCGATATGCTTTTAAAGTCTTTTCATCCAGACATTTTTTGTGTCCTGCAGTATTCCAAATAGTTTTCAGTAAGTGTTTGTAAGTTTTCCATGATGTTCTCCTTTGTTTGGCATTTTTAAAATAAATTGATAAAATTATATCGGAAAAAGTGGTAAAATATAAATTGTTTTTTTAATACAAATCCGCTATACTATAAGCATGGTATAGCGGTTTTTTACTGTAATCTGAAGAGTTATTGTGAGGTAGGGATATGAAGCTTAATTCGATAATATTACAAAATTTTAAGGGAATAGACAATCTGGAAATAAAGCTTGATAATAAGACAACGGTTATTTTTGGCGTGAATGGCGTTGGCAAGTCAACAATCCTTCAGGCTATAGATTTATTATATGCTGATATCATTGCAAAGCTGATGGGAACGGTAAGAAGTAAGACAGCCAGATTCAATGAAGATTTTATTAGCTATGGAAAGTCTGCGGCCGGCATAAAGGCAGATTTCGATTTTGGGGATGGCGAAAGCATATATTATGAACGCACAATTGACAGGGCTAAAGGTGAAAAAAGAAATACAAGTGCTCTTAAAAAACTTACAGATAAGTTTCAATCGTTATATATACAAATGGGTTATGATGATGGCAATGGCAATTGGATAGAGGAATCGGATAATAAGAGTATGCCCATTTTTGTTAATTATGGAGTAAATAGAATTGTGCTTGATGTGCCGGTCAGGGCACCTAAAGAGCAGTTTGTAAAATTGGATGCATTCGACAAAGCTATAGAAAGTACGATAGATTTTAGAAATTTATTTAAATGGTTCAGAAATCAGGAGGATATAGAGAATCAGATAAAGGTTAGAAATGATTCGGATTATGAAGATAAAAGTCTTGCAGCTGTTAAAAAAGCAATGTTAGCTATGCTTGATGGATTTGAGGATATTCGGATAGAGAGAAGACCTTTGGCAATGAAGGTCAATAAAAACGGCAAGTCTTTAAAGATAGATCAGTTATCGGATGGAGAAAAATGCACGATAGCTCTATTTGGAGATTTGGCAAGAAGAATGGCATTGGCAAATCCGGGTAAAGATGTGAATCCTTTGGAAGGCTCAGGTGTTGTGCTCATTGATGAATTGGATTTGCATATGCATACATCGTGGCAACGAAAGGTATTGAATGTTTTAAGAGACACATTCCCCAATATCCAGTTTATTATTACTACACATTCTCCGCAGATTTTGGGTGAGATGGATGATTCTGTCAATTTATTGTATCTGTATAATGAAGATAATGAGATTCTATTTAAGACCTATGAATCCTTTGTGGGATGGGATGCAAATGTTATTTTAGAGGAAGTAATGAATACGTCTTCAGTTAATCAGGATATCAAGAAAATGATTGATGAGATGTATAAGTGTATTGAAGATAAGAAGTATGATGAAGCAGAGAAAATAGTGGATATATTGGATAAGAAAACAAATGGTTATGCTGATGGTATTTCTAAGGCAAGGATACTGATATCAAGGGGTAAAAGACGTGAAGCAAATTAATAAAAGCAGTGCGCCTCAATGGTTTGAACAATGGAAATCGGATTTTGTAGAAGTTAATAATAGGCAACCTCATTATAAAGTTGATTTTGCAGGCAATGATAACGAAGGAATTGAAAGAAGAAGAATGCTGCGCGAGGCTCTTATCAAGGAGCAGGGCAAAATATGCTGCTATTGTATGAGAAGAATTTACAACAATTCAGCTCATATTGAGCATTTCTTTCCGCAGGAGTCCTTTAGAGATATGGATTTAACATATGAAAACATGTTTGCATCATGCAATGGAGAGGCGACAATTATCTTAGATGATGAACATTGTGGGCACAGGAAGAATAACTGGTTTAGAGATGATATGCTCTCACCAACGGACGCTGAAGTAGAAAAGGTATTTAAATATTCAGCAAACGGCAAAATTAGTGCTGTTAGGAATCGTCCATCTTCTAATGTTGCTCAGGATATGATACATAATCTGGGACTTGACAGTTTTCATCTCGAAAGGGATCGTAAGCAGGCTATTCAGGCATCAGAGGTGTTTGATGATGAGGACTATACGGATGATGAGATTCGTAGTTTTATAGAATATTATTCAAATAAGAATAATGGTGAATATGAGCCTTATTGCAAAGCAATTGTTGATTGTCTGGAGGAGATGCTTTGATGATTTTAAAGTGGTAGTGATAAAAACCAATATTGTGCTAATTTATACAAATATTGTCGATTACATTTTAGATACGTCTGTTTAAAATATTATCGTATTTTAAACAGACGTATTTTTATCTATTTTAAGGAGATTTCAAATGAAAAAAAGTACTTATAACAGGAATTACAGGACAGGATGGTTCTTATTTAGCTGAGTTCTTATTAGAGAATAACCGTTGACAGGTGCAATTTATCATAATAAAAATAGGGCTGATAAAACAGCATATGCGAAAGTGGTTTTATAGGATAACGAAGTTCTACAGAGAAATGTTGTTACTTTAAAGGAGGGCAGGAATGATTGGAAGACAGTAAATTGCGGTAAGGGTGTGGAAAAATGGCGCGAGATTTGTAAATCATCTGATGAGGCAAATGAGGAACGTAATCAGTGGATATGGTAAAAATCCTAAGCGTAGCTCGCTATGCCTACGCTTTTTTCCGTGCACTCCCCCGCCTAATATGGTGGTGGCAATGCCATTAAGCTAGGTGTTCGAGGTTTTGTTCGAATGAAAAAGTAAATACATTGAATTAGGACGAATGGATATTTCGCCATATGAGTTATTGTCAGGAGCAGAACATATTGGAACCAGAAGCAGGGATAATCAGACATATGTTTTTGCAAAAGATACTGAACTTGGAATGGTAGTTGAGACATACCAGCAGTTGGATTATGAGCGGCAAAAGAGACTTTTGGGCTATATGGATGCTTTGAAGATGAGCAACTAGAAAATTGTGATTTTGTACCACATGATACGTAAAAACGAAAAAATTCGTACAAGAGAGGACGAAGATTATATATCAAATGAAGAGTACTGGGTATGGTTGTCCAGATGCAAAAAGAATAATTCATTCTTTATGATTATTTTATTTGATTGAAATACCGATACGTGGTAATATGAACTTGAAAGAGAGGATATAATGGTTAAGGAAAATGTTAATGAACTGGTGGATAAACTTACTCTATTTGATGATGATTTAATGAGTAGAGTTTTCGACAATAATATCGAAGCAACAGAGCTTATGCTTAGAATCATATTGGGAAGGAACATTAATGTAATTAGTGTTATTGGACAAGATGAGATAAAAAGTCATGAAGTAGGTGGAAGAAATATAACATTGGATGTTCATGCGATTGATGTGAACGGTGATGAAATTGATATTGAAGTACAAGGGAATTCGGCAGGGGCACATATCAGACGAGCAAGATATCATAGCAGTATGGTAGATTCTAAAATGTTAGACGAAGGACAGGAGTTCAGGCAACTTAAGGATCGTATATCATATTTATATATAAACATGATAAATTTAGAAAGGGTTTACCAGTATATCACATAGACCGATATATAAGGGAAACAGAAGAATTATTTGATGATGGTTCCCATATTATATATGTAAATGGTAACTATAAAGGTAATGATGAAATTGGACAGCTAATGAATGATTTTCGTCAGACAGATTCAGATAAGATTCATTATGCTGCATTAGCAAAAGGTGTAAAGCATTTTAAGGATACTGAAAAGGGGCGTGAGCAAATGTGTGAAGCAGTTGAAAAATATGCAAAGGAATATGCAAAGGAATATGCAAAAGAATATGCGGTAAAGGAAAAGATGATTTCTGTGAAAAATCTTATGGAGAATATGAAACTTACAGTGGATCAGGCACTAAATGCTTTGGGAATTCAAGGGGATGAAAGAAAAACCATAATAAATCAATTACAAAACCGAAATTAGGATATTTAAGTAGAGATATATTAAAAAATTTTTAGAACATAAATAGGATAATCAAAGTTCTTTAGGGTTTGCCAATCTATTTTAGGGTTTGTCGATAGGGTCTGGCATTAAAAAAAGCATAGTTTTTTAGGGTTCTTCGATAGGGTCTGGTTTTAGGGTCTTTCGTGAGGG
>ENA-OQAN01000856-OQAN01000856.1-human-gut-metagenome-genome-assembly--contig:-NODE-856-length-14660-cov-1.973096_pt1 | contig 14660 bp, 17 predicted proteins | sample MGYA00242735_ERZ504527 | MGnify/ENA primary metagenome ERZ504527 (study PRJEB26092, sample SAMD00036230) | human gut metagenome | host: Homo sapiens | study: EMG produced TPA metagenomics assembly of...
CTAGTTCAGAACAGAGCATGGGGTGACTTGGGTGACTGGTTGGGATTGGAAGATGAGAAAAATGATAAATCACTCTTATGGGAAGCATATTTCATCTACGACTTGGAATTGATGAATAAGATAGCTACCATCTTGGGCAAGCAAATGGATGCAGAAAGATTCAGTAAATTATATGCTGAGCGGAAAACTTTCTTTAATAAAACCTATATTCGCCCCAATGATGGTAAGACTATCTTTTCCTCCTTTCTTCCTAAAAAACGAGGTACATCAATTGATATTCAAACTTCTTATGTGCTTCCGTTGGCATTCAATATTATTAATGATGAGCAGAAAGAAAAAGCCATAAAGAACTTGTTGGAAACCATTACACGGGAGAATACAACTGATTGTGGCAAGTTATGTCCATCTTATTCGTTAATGACTGGTTTATAGGCACTGCATGGATTGGTAAGGCACTGTCAGATAATGGTTATTCTGATATTGCTTATAGATTATTGCAACAAACAAGCTATCCTTCTTGGCTATATTCCGTAGAACAGGGTGCGACGACTATTTGGGAACGCTTGAATTCTTATACCATTTGGATGGGTTTGGCGGGAATAACCGTATGAATTCATTTAATCATTATTCATTTGGTGCAGTAGGAAGTTGGATGTATAATTATTCTTTGGGTATACAGCGGGATGAGGCTTTTCCCGGATTTAAACATTTCATCTTAAAGCCGGCGATAGATTTGGCTGGTAAAATGAAGTATGCAAAAGGATATTACGATTCTATGTATGGACGCATTGAAAGTGGTTGGGAAATAGAGAATGAAATCATTCGATATACTTTCAATATTCCTGGCAATACTTCCGCTTTATTATATCTACCTGCTTCATCTGTAAAAGATGTGAAGGAGAACGGAAAGGGTATTTTAAAAAAAAGTACTGGAATCAAGTTTATCGGTGAAAATAATGGAAAGGTTATTTTGGAGTTGGAATCGGGTGGTTATCAATTTGAGGTGAAAAAATGAAATACTGAATGGTTTGTATTCTATGATAGCATTCGGAATAATAATATTTGAGTCTTCAATCAATGATTTTGTTCTTCTAATTAATTTCTATTTGCAAGATGGAAAATGTTCTATTCTTAGAAATAGAGATTGCTGTATTTTTTCTATTTTCCCCCATTTGACCGAATAAAGTCCCTCTTTTGAAAGATTTATATACCTATCGTTAGGATTGTATTTTCTATCTTTGCATCAAACAATTTTTTGAACTAATTATTATGAAACACAAAATCCTTACTTTCTTTTTGGCTTGTCTTGTGCCCTGGCTGGCAGGAGCACAGCAATCTGCCAATAGTCAAAATAATGTAGCCGAAAAAGATTACATAGCTTATCTCTTTACCTATTTTACAGGTAACCACATCAGCGAGGAAGCCGTATGCTATGCGGTAAGTACGGACGGATATACCTATTGGGCATTGAATGACAACAAACCTGTCATTGATTCCAAAATCATCAGTTCTACCGGTGGTGTGCGCGACCCGCATATCCTGCGTTGCAAAGACGGAAAGACATTCTATATGGTGGTTACCGATATGGTTTCTGACAATGGATGGGATTCCAATCGTGCCATGGTGTTGCTGAAATCTACAGACTTGGTGAACTGGAACCATTCTGTCATCAATATGCAGAAACGTTATGCCGGACAGGAAAAACTGAAACGGGTATGGGCGCCTCAGACTATCTTCGATGCGGAAGCCGGAAAATACTTGGTCTATTGGTCAATGAAATATGGTGATGAGGCAGATGTGATTTATTATGCTTATGCCAATAAAGAATTTACCGACCTGGAAGGTGAACCGAAACCGCTTTTCATCCCTGAAAACAAGAAATCTTGCATAGACGGTGATATCGTATATAAAGATGGAATCTACCACTGTTTTATAAAACCGAAGGACATGGAAACGGCATCCGGGTAGCAACTACCCGTTCGCTGACTTCGGGACAATGGGAGGAAGAACCCGACTACAAGCAGCAGACCCCGGAAGCGGTGGAAGGTGCGGGAACTTTCAAACTGATAGGTCAGAATAAATACATCTTGATGTATGATGTCTATATGAAAGGTAAATACCAGTTTACCGAAACGACCGATTTGAAAAACTTTAAAGTGATAGACAGTGAGGTGAAGATGAATTTTCATCCGCGTCACGGAACTATCATCCCCATTACCCGTGCCGAGTTGAAGCGCATCACCGACAAATGGCTTCAAAGGAAATGGGCAATATGACGATTCCCAACAATCCCGTGCTGCAAGGTTTCCATGCTGACCCCGAGATATTGTATTCTCATCAGACTAAAAAATATTATATCTATTCCACCACCGACGGACAGCCCGGATGGGGCGGATGGTATTTCAGTGTCTTCTCTTCGGATAATCTGAAGGACTGGAAAGATGAAGGGGTGATGCTTGATTTGAAATCCGACCAGGTGACATGGGCGGATGGAAACGCGTGGGCTCCATGTATTGAAGAAAAAATGGTGGACGGAAAGTATAAATATTTTTTCTATTTCAGTGGTAACCCTACAGCCGGAGGCGGCAAGCAGATCGGGGTGGCGGTAGCGATTCTCCCACTGGTCCGTTCAAAGACTTGGGACATCCCATCCTCACCGAATCTCCTGTGGGCCACGGACAGCAGATTGATGTGGATGTGTTTACCGATCCGGTTTCGGGAAAATCCTATCTGTATTGGGGTAATGGCTATATGGCAGGCGCTGAGCTGAATGAGGATATGCTTTCCATCAAGGAGAATACCCTGACCGTATTGACTCCGAAAGGGGGAAGCTGAAGGATTATGCTTTCCGTGAAGCGGCGTATGTGTTTCTATCGTAACGGACTTTACTATTTTATGTGGTCTGTGGACGATACCGGTTCGCCTAACTATCATGTGGCATACGGTACGTCAAAATCTCCGTTGGGTCCCATAAAGGTGGCCAAGAAGCCGGTGGTGCTGATTCAGGACCTGCAAAGGAAATCTATGGGCCTGCCCACAATGCGGTGCTGCAAATTCCGGGTACGGATGAGTGGTACATTGTATATCATCGTATTAATAAGAACTTTATAGACCGTGAGAAGGGTCCTGGCGTGCATCGTGAAGTATGTATAGACCGTATGGAATTTAATCCGGACGGAACCATCAGGAAGGTTGTTCCCACGTTATAAAAGAAACATAACAATAAAGTATATACCATGAAAAAGACCTTATTATCTCTGGCAATCGCCTCATTGGCAGCAGGCCAATCCGTCTGTGCTGCCGTGGAAAAAGTATATAATGAGCCCGATTCGGTCTACATCTTCTCTTACGCCCATCCGGAAGACGAGGGACGCAGCGGACTGAAATTCGCATGGAGCCCGATGGCGACAAGTGGCTGAGTGTATCCGATGCTTTGCCTATCTGAAATGTGACTTCGGACGTGGGGTCGGAAAAGAGAATGATTAAACCTCTTCTGGAAAAAGCGGAAGACGGACGTTGGTATTGCCGGTGGCAGCTCACCCCCAGCGGAAAAGTATGGGGTACTTCCCATTCTTCCGACTTGTTGAAGTGGGCTCCCCAACAATATGTCAATGCGGAGAAGCCTGCTGTGCCCCGACTGGTCACTGCCCGGCAGATTGTCCTTGATAAAGATACTTTGAACGGCTATATGCAGAAAGTACCTTATGTGGATATAGAACAGTTGATTCGTTTTGCCGAGCATAAGAAATTCCGCGATATACAGAATAATGAGCTACCGAACAGGACGCCGTTCGTTTTGCCGGACTGAAACCGGTCACTGCCACCATCCGGGTGGATGCCGGACGGGTAAAGCCCATCAGCGAGCATTTAATAGGTATTTTCTTTGAGGATATCAATTATGGGGCCGATGGCGGGTTGTATGCGGAGCTGGTTCAGAACCGTGATTTTGAATATTCTGCTAAAGACGGCGCAAGAGATAAGAACTGGAACAGCACGTATGCGTGGAGCATACAGGGAACTAATGCGGAACTGTCTGTCAGTGAGGACAGTCCCATTCATGCTAACAATGTCCACTATGCAGTGTTGGAGGTACACCGCCCGGGTGCTGCCCTGGTGAATAACGGTTTTGACGGTATTGCCGTGAAAAAGGTGAGAAGTATGACTTCTCTGTGTTTTCCAAAGTGCTGGATGATACGAAAGGTGGAAAAGTGCTTGTGAGACTGACTACCAAAGACGGCAAGGAGATTGCGCAGGCTGCTATTCGGATTTCATCTACAGAGTGGAAAAAACAAAAGGCTGTACTGACAGCAACGGCGGATGCTGTGGATGCCGTGTTGTCCGTTTGTCCGCAGATGGCTGGGAAGTATGCCTTGGATATGGTTTCTCTTTTCCCACAGAATACATTTAAAGGCAGAAAGAACGGGCTGCGCGCCGATTTGGCACAGACCTTGGCCGACCTTCATCCCCGTTTTGTCCGTTTCCCCGGCGGATGTGTGGCTCACGGAGATGGTGTGGACAATATTTATGATTGGAAAGGCTCTATAGGAGCGTTGGAGGAACGTAAGCCTCTGCGCAATTTGTGGGGCTATCATCAGACACGTGGTTTGGGATATCATGAATATTTCTTGTTCTGCGAGGACATGGGTGCTGAACCTGTTCCCGTGGTGGCAGCCGGAGTGCTTGTCAGAACTCGGGAACTTGCAGCCATCACTCGGTAGGCGAACTGGGTTGTGGCGGTCAGCAAGGCGGAATCCCGATGGAGGAAATGCCGCAGTACGTGCAGGATGTATTGGACTTGATAGAATATGCGAATGGAGATGCGAAGAAGACCGTATGGGGAAAGAAGCGTGCGCAAGCCGGACACCCCAAGCCCTTCAACCTGAAATACATCGGCATTGGTAACGAGGACCTGATTACCGATATCTTTGAAGAACGTTTCACTATGATTTTCAATGCGGTGAAGGAGAAATATCCCGAAGTGACCGTTATCGGAACCGTAGGTCCGTTCTATGAGGGCAGTGATTATGAGGAAGGATGGAAATTTGCTACCAAAATGGGTATTCCGATGGTGGACGAGCATTATTACAATACTCCGGGATGGTTTATCAACAACCAGGATTTCTATGACCGTTATGACCGCAACAAGGCAAAAGTGTATCTGGGAGAGTATGCGGCTCACCTGCCGGGACGCCCCAACAACATGGAAACAGCATTGGCTGAGGCCTTGTACCTGACTTCCGTGGAACGTAATGCTGATGTGGTGACCATGACTTCATACGCTCCTCTGTTGGCCAAGGAGGGACATACCCAGTGGAATCCGGATTTGATTTATTTCAATAATACGGAGGTGAAACCCACCGTAGGTTACTATGCGCAGCAGATGTACGGACAAAATGCGGGCAGTGAATACATCGCTTCTTCCGTGACTTTGGATAATGCACAAGATGCGGTGAAGAAACGGGTAGGTGTGTCGGTAGTCCGCGACGGAAAGACAGGAGATATGATCGTGAAACTGGTGAATCTGCTGCCGGTAGCGGTGAATGCGAAAGTGGAGCTCCCATCTTTGGAAGGAATGAACACCACTGCCGTAAAGACGGTTCTGGCAGGCAAGCCGACCGACAAGCAGGCTCGTCCTGTAGCCGGTACAATGGAAGTAAGCGAGAAATTCGGATATGAATTGCCGGCTTATTCATTTACAGTAATCCGGATAAACAAGAATGAAAAATAACAATAGATAAATAAACATGAAGAAATTACTGACTTTGTTGCTGGCAGTCCTGCTGCTGGCGGGATGTGCCGGCAATAAGTCCGGAACATTCGAAGCGGGCAAGAATACCTTTCTGCTGAATGGGAAACCGTTCGTGGTCAAAGCGGCAGAGGTGCATTATCCACGCATTCCCCGTGAATACTGGAACATCGTATCGAAATGTGTAAAGCCTTGGGCATGAATACGCTCTGTCTATATGTCTTTTGGAATTTGCATGAGGAAACTCCCGGCAATTATGACTTTACAGGCAACAAGGATATTGCGGCTTTCTGTAAATTGGCTCAGAAGCATGGCATGTACGTCATTGTGCGTCCCGGCCCGTATGTATGTGCGGAATGGGAAATGGGCGGTCTGCCTTGGTGGCTGCTGAAGAACGACAGCGTGCAGCTTCGCACTCTCGATCCTTTCTATATGCAGCACGTGGGAGCCTTTATGCATGAAGTGGGCAAGCAATTGCAGGATTTGCAGATTACCCGTGGCGGTAACATCATCATGGTGCAGGTGGAAAACGAATATGGTTCGTATGGCACGGACAAGCCCTATGTGTCTGCCATCCGTGACACGGTACGCGCCGCAGGCTTCACCGAAGTGCCTTTGTTCCAATGTGACTGGAGTTCTAATTTCCTGAATAACGGTTTGGATGATTTGCTTTGGACTGTAAACTTCGGTACGGGAGCCGATATCGACAAGCAGTTTGCCAAACTGAAAGAAGTACGTCCTGACGCTCCACTGATGTGCAGTGAATTCTGGAGTGGATGGTTTGACCACTGGGACGTAAGCACGAAACCCGTGACGGACAAATCATGGTGGATGGTCTGAAAGAGATGATGGACAAAGGCATTTCCTTCAGTCTGTACATGACTCACGGAGGAACGACCTTTGGCTGGTGGGGCGGTGCTAATAATCCGGCTTATTCGGCTATGTGCAGCAGTTATGACTATGATGCTCCTATCAGCGAAGCGGGCTGGACCACCGACAAATATTTCGCCTTGCGCAATATGTTGAAGGATTACATGGACGAAGGCCAGACATTGCCCGAAGTTCCCGAAGCCTTACCGGTAATGGAAGTTCCGGCTATCAAATTCACTCAAGTGGCTCCGCTGATCAACAACCTTCCCGAACCGAAGCAGACAGAGGAGATCCGGCCGATGGAGAAATTTGACCAGGGTTGGGGAAGTATTCTGTATCGTACCCGTCTGCCGGAAGATGTGAAAGCAGGAACCATTTTGAAAATTACCGAACAACATGACTGGACACAGATCTTTGCCGATGGGAAACTGTTGGGGCGTCTGGACCGCCGTGGCGGAGAGCAGGAGTTGACATTACCTGCATTGAAAGCCGGAACTCAGCTTGATTTATTGGTGGAAGCCATGGGACGTGTGAACTTTGACAAATCCATTCACGACCGTAAGGGAATCACCGAAAAAGTGGAACTGGTGAACGGTAAGAATGCTGAAACGTTGAAAGGCTGGACTGTTTATAATCTTCCCGTAGATTATGAATTTGTATCTTCCCGGAATTTTCAGGATATGAACTCGTCTGCCGCCTGTGGCATAGAAAAAAATGATGAAAGTGTTCCGGCCTACTATCGCGCCACTTTTACCTTGGATAAGGTGGCTGATACATTCCTGAATATGGAGTCATGGGGAAAAGGTATGGTATGGGTGAATGGCCGTGCCATGGGACGTTTCTGGGAGATCGGTCCTCAGCAGACTCTGTTCATGCCGGGGTGCTGGCTGAAAAAAGGAGTGAACGAAATCATTGTTCTTGACTTGAAAGGTCCGAAAGAGGCGACCATCGTCGGATTGGACAAACCTATCTTGGATATGCTTCGCGTAGCTGTTCCAGAAACGCATCGTAAACAGGGGCAAACCATTAAACTGGAGAAGGAAACACCGGTAGCTGCCGGTACTTTCAAACCAGGTAACGGTTGGCAGGAAGTGAAAGTACCTGCTACGAAAGGACGTTACTTCTGTCTGGAAGGCTTGGCTTCCTTTGATATACCAATATTGCTGCTATTGCGGAGTTTGACGTGTTGGATGAGAAAGGACAGAAAATCTCTCGTGAAAAACTGGAAGATTGTTTATGCCGACAGCGAGGAGACCCGTAGCGGCAACCGCACAGCGATAAGATCTATGACCTGCAGGAAAGTACTTTCTGGCAGACGGTGGACAATACAGCTTATCCCCATCAGGTGGTGATAGATCTCGGCAAGGAATATAACGTGACTGGTTTTCGTATCCTGCCGCGTGCGGAACAAGGAGCTCCAGGCATGATTAAAGATTATAAGGTATATGTAAAAACAACCGGTTTCGGTTATTAAAATGAAGGTGCTACAGAAGAAAAATAAAACACAGATGTAAGGAGAAGATTCCAAAAGTAGGAAACTTGCAGATAGAACAGTTATCGGATACTTTAGCAAATTTTAAAAATTACTAGAGTATCCGATTTCTTTTTTATAATTTTGTGGCGGTCTATGATTCTAATAGAAAGCACAATGAAATATATATTGACCTTTATACTATCTTTTCTCTCTTTCTTGGTGTGTTCTCAGAACATAACTATTACAGATATTCCTACCATTGACCAGTTGCCGGTAAATGCTATTCATCGTGTTTTCAGAGACAGTGAAGGATATATGTGGTATGGCACGGTGAACGGATTATGTCGTGACGACGGCTATCATGTAAAGGTGTTTCGTTCGGACATTGATACTCCGGGGCTATTAGAGGACAACTTGGTAGAATGTATCGCTGAGGATAAGAAAGGAAATATATGGTTCGGTACAGACAAAGGGGCATATATTCTTAATAAATCGGATTACAGTGTACATCCTATAGATCCGAAGCGTCTGAAGAATATTCCAGTGATGTATCTTTATGCTACCAGTGACGGCTCTATGTGGCTGGGGTATCGCTCTGTATTGGCTAAATATGATACCAACGGGCAGTTGGTTAAAGAATATCCTATCCGGAATGAACACGGAGGAGCCTCCATCTCCGGATTTTGTGAGAGTCGCAACCATGAAATTATTATTTCTGTGTGGAATGGTCGGGTATATCATCTGGACAAAGAAAAAGATGAGTTTATCCCTTATCCCGATAAGATGAGAAGTCGAAATCCTACGGTGATGGTTCAGGATAATGAACAGGATTATTTTTGGTTGGCTACCTGGGGGGATGGCGTGGTACGTTTCGATCCTTCGGCCCCAGGGGATTCCATGTTTGTATACTCTGAAATACCGGTCAATGCGGCCGGTGAGGAGGACGGACTCATCCTCAGTCTGGCACAGGATGATAAACTGGGATATATCTGGTTGACTACCGGCCACGATTTCATGGCTTTGCAAATTCAACCGGACCGGACGTTGAAGCAGTTGAAATTTCCGGCAGGACTTTTGCCTGTCAACCACATGCTGGTAGAGGTCTTGAAAGGAAAGGAATGTTTGTGGGTATCAGCTTTTGACCGTCCTAGTTTCATCCTACATCTGATGGATAATATAACCAAAGATTATGCTTTGCCCGCTTTGGCGGACAGGGTAAACCGCAGTCCGGCCATAATGGCTTTGTGTGATGATGGAGATGGCATGATGTGGATGATGCAGGAACGAACTGGTCTTGCACTGTATGACTTGAAACAGGATAAAGTGAAAATCTATTCGGATTTTCCCGCACTTGCTTCTTTGCCTTTGAATAATGGACGAGAGATGACGAGAGCACGCATCAATAACGGGGTCTGGGTGGCGAAGGATTTGAATAGATGGGTCTATGGCATGGCTCGTCAGGGAATGGAGATGCATCTGAAAGATGTTATCGACTTGAACGGACAGGTGGAACAGAATGCTACAGTGACAAAATTATATGAAGACTCGCATGGAATCTTGTGGATAGGCTTGAGCAAAGGACTTTGTAGCTATGATGTTCGTCAGAAAAGAGTCAAACGGGTTTATCCGGATGTGGGTCATGTGATGGGGATAGTCGAAAATAAGGAAGGACTGATATGGATTTGTACTCAGGACAACGGTTTTGTTTCAGACAACGGCAGATGAAAACTGCGTTCTTTTAAATTAGAAAAGAACTTCTCCTGTCTGTCTATCGCTCCTGATGGGATTTTGTGGTTGGGAACTTGTGACGGAGGGGTCTACTCTTATGACCCTTCAGAGAATAAGTTGCTTTGTTATAATGGGGCCTGTGGCATGAATGGTAATCAGGTGAACCAGATAGTGGCTGATGCATATAATCATATTTGGATTGATACGAACCAGAAACTGATAGAATTTAATCCTCGTAACGGTTCGTTCCGCACCTATCTTACCACGGATGGTTCTATCTTGTTGCATCGCTTTCTTCCCACTGCTGTTTGTCAAGCAAAAGATGGCAATATTTATTGGGGCGGCATTCCGGGTATTTGCATGGTTACTCCATCAAACGGGTTGGAAAGAAAGGCTAGTGCAGTGAAGACCAAGATAACTGATATAAAGTTGCAAGGAGAATCATTGATATTCGGAGATAGAAAGAGTAGCAATTCCATTAACCGGATAGAATTGCATCCCGATGATCAGAATTTGGAAATTAGTTTTTCTTCTCTTAACCACCGTTATGCTTCAAAGATACGCTATGCTTATCGGTTGATAGGAGTGGACAAAGCGTGGGTATATGTGGAAGGTGGAAAAAACTCGGCTTTTTATAATCATCTGAGTAAGGGCACTTATACTTTTCAGGTGAAAGCGACGGATGAAAATGGTCTTTGGAGTAAAGAGGTAACTGAACTGACTATCCGACGCCTTCCTGCTTTTTATGAAACTTGGTGGGCGTATTTGTTCTATGTATTGATAGTGATGGGTGTATCCGGTTATAGTCTGTATCTTTATCTGAAGCGCGTGGACCGTAAGAATAATGAAATGTGGGCGGACAGCAGGAGATGATTAAAATGCGTATTTATTTGGATAGTAAGGTGAATTTGCCTGAACCTGAGTTTGTACAACTGGACAAACTTCTATTGGAGAAAGCGGTAAAAGCCGTGGAAGATAACCTTACTGAGCCTGATTTTGATGTGACAGCTCTAGCTGATGCCATGAATATGTCCCGTTCTACTTTGACCCGTAAATTGAAAGCCATAACAGGTCGAACTCCATTGGATTTTATCCGGAACATCAAGATGAAGCATGCCAGACACATGTTGGAAGATAAAGACAAAAGTGTAACAGAGGTTGCCGCTACGTTGGGGTATTTTAATCGGAAGTATTTCACCACTTGCTTTAAAGAGGAATTTGGAATGACTCCCAAGTGAGTTCCAGAAATCACAACACGAAGAATAAACATCTTCCGTCCTTTAATTGTTGCAAATAGGGGGTACAAATGCGTCAAGTTTATAGCTAGAGCCATTTGTATCCCCCTGTTAGCATGGTTCTTTCACCTGTATTTCTATTTCCTATTTCATTCTTTTGCCACAACCTTTTACGGGGAGAAAAACACATCTTCTTCATTCATTCCCGCAGTAAAGGTATGTATAACTTTAAATTTAATATAGAATGAAACATTTGTTTTTGTTGCTTACTCTGTTAAGCTTTTCATTAACAGCCTTAGCCCAGCAAAAAGTGACGGGTAAGGTGAAGGATTCTTCCGGCGAGCCTGTCATAGGAGCCAGTGTTGTCGTAAAAGGCAATAATACCATGGGAACGATTACGGATTTTGATGGAACTTTATGTTGGATGTTCCTACAAAGAGTGTATTGGTTATTTCTTATATTGGTTATGTCACTCAGGAAGTTCCGACAGCAGGAAAAAAATCATTAGAGATTATTTTAAAAGAGGATACCAAGACCTTGGACGAAGTGGTGGTGATTGGTTACGGTACACAGCGTAAAGGGGATGTAACCAGTTCTGTAGCTAGTGTGAAAGCCGATAACTTTGTAAAAGGAGCCGTGAAGGATGTGGGACAGCTGATTCAAGGAAAAGTAGCCGGTCTGGCTATCACAAATCCTAATGGTGACCCGACGGGAAGTACTCAGATACGTCTTCGTGGTACAAATACCATTGGTGGAGCCAATACAGCCCCCTTGGTGTTGATTGATGGAATTCCGGGCGAACTCGGTACTGTGGCTCCGGAAGATGTGGAGAGTGTGGATGTGCTGAAGGACGGTTCTGCTGCCGCTATCTATGGTACGCGCGGTACGAATGGTGTGATTTTGATTACTACCAAACAGGCTAAAGGAGTGGATCATCAACCAGGTGGAGTATAATGGTTACGTCAGTACTTCTCTTATTGCCAAGAAATTGGATATGTTGAATGCGGATGAGTTCCGTACCCTTTATCCCGACCAGGATCATGGGCTGATACGGACTGGATTGATGAGATTAGCCGTACGCCGATCAGCCACGTTCACAACTTGTCATTGATGGGTGGTAACTCAAAGACTAATTATATTGCCAATTTGAACTATGCTTCTCGTCAAGATCATGAAAAAATCAGATTTCGAAAGTTTTCAAGGACGTATTGAGGTGACTCACCGTATGTTTGATGATAAGTTGAAATTGAAATTCGGTTTGTTTGGTAAGAAAAATCAAATGGAATCTACAACTAGTGGGGGTAGCTTCAGAGGTTGGGTATATGGTCAGGCAACTCGTAGAAACCCGACTGATCCGGTAAGAAATGAGGATGGTACATGGAATGAGAATGTGAGCAAATTCGAATATGAGAATCCGTTGGCTTTGTTGTATGAGGCTGAAGGAAATGTAAAAAAGACTCAGTTGCGTTACAATGGAAATATTGTTTATAATCCTATCAAAGATTTGACTCTTTCTGCCGTATTCTCTTATATTCGTGACAATATGAACCGTGGCTACGGCGAGACTTTGAGCCATATTTCTGCTTTGCGTGATGGATTGGCAGGTTGGTCTTCGGTAGGTGCTTATACCAAGATGGAGAAGTTGATGGAACTTACTGCACAATATAACAAAGAAATCGGTGCGCATAAATTCAGTGTCTTGGGTGGTTATAGTTACAATGAAACAGATTTTGAAGAACTTTGGATTGATAACTATGGTTTTCAGGATGATTATTTTGGCGGATGGCATAATATTGGCATCGGTTCTGCTTTGAAAGACGGTAAAGCGAACATCGGCTCAAAGAAAACTCCTACAAATTTGATCGGCTTTTTCGGTCGTGCCACCTATTCATTCAAGAATCGTTATTTGTTGATGGGAGCCCTTCGTTATGAAGGAGCCAGTCAGTTATGGGGTACTGATAATGCATGGGGACTTTTCCCGTCCGTATCTGTAGGATGGAGAATTACCGAAGAAGCATTTATGAAGAATCAGAAGATTTTTGATGACTTGAAACTTCGTGTGGGATATGGTGTGACAGGTTCACAGCCTAAAGATCCTTCCTGGGTGTGGCTATGTTGAAATATGGATCGTATGCTTTTGTAAATGGAAATTGGATACAGACCATCGTTCCGGCATCCAACCCGAATCCTGATTTGAAATGGGAGGAAAAGAAAGAAACTAATATTGGTTTGGACTTCGTTTCATGGGGTGGCCGTTTGTCCGGTTCTATTGATTATTATAACCGTGATGTGGATGGTTTGATATACGAATATGGAGTACCGACTCCTCCGAACTTGTATAATAAGACAATGGCCAATGGGGGTACAATGAGAAATCGTGGTGTGGAAGTGTTGGTGACTGTGGTTCCTGTTCAGAATAAAGATTTTGAATGGAGCACTACCGGAACATTCTCTTTGAATTCTAATAAGCTAATCAGTTTGTCTGGCAGTATCTTTAAGTCGGATTACGACTATTTTAATACGGGTACGGTGGAATACTCCGGTCAGGTAGCCGATTCTCACAGAGTACAGGTGGGTGAAAGTATCGGTAATTTCTATGGTTTTAAAGTAGTGGATGTAGACAGTGAAGGGCGTTGGATCTATGAAGACAGGAATGGTGAGCTGGTGAACTATAAGGACTTTACTCATGCTCCTGAAGATAAACATGTGATTGGTAACGGTCTTCCTAAATGGTATGCAGGATGGAACAATACTCTTCGTTATAAAAACTTCGACTTGAATGTGACTATGCGTGGCGCGTTTGGCTTCCAGATAATCAATGGTGGACGTATGAATTACGAGAATGTAAAGAACAGCCGTTTTGAAAATCGTTTTGAAATCTGTGAATGACTTGGTGTTTGGCAAGCATACGTTGAGCCCGGAAGTGGAACCGGAATTCAACAGCTATTATGTAGAAGATGGTGACTACTGGAAGATTGACAATATACCTTGGGATATAGTTTCGGTCAGGTAGGTAATATATAAAGTCACTCCGTGTCTATGGTTCGGTATTGAATGCTTTGACTATAACCGGATATAAAGGTATTGATCCGGAAGTATCAACAGACGGCTTGACTCCGGGATATGATACACGTGACAGATATCCGAGTGTTCGCTCATTTACTTTCGGCGTTAATGTGAAATTTTAATGAACTAAAAAGGAATTGAAGATGAAAACAAATATAAAATTATGGACAATGGGACTGATGACAGCCGCATTGTTGGGAAATACAGCTTGTACTGATTTACTGCATGAGAGTTATGGGCAGGTAGTGTCTGAGGATTACGTGCCGAAAACGGAGGAAGATGTCAGTTATCTGGTAAATGCCGCTTATATACCTTGGCGCGAAACGTTATTGCAATGGAACGGAGTGGTTCGTGCACAGGAATTATGTGCGGATCAGGATGTTCTTCCCGCTCGCGATGGTATTGGATGGGTAGACGGTTATATCTATAAAAGATGGCATCAGCATACTTGGACTACCGAGGATGACGGTGTACTTCAAGGATGGGAACGCACGTACAATGGTGTGAATACCTGTAACCGTATTTATCTCAGATAGAAGAA
>ENA-OQAN01000857-OQAN01000857.1-human-gut-metagenome-genome-assembly--contig:-NODE-857-length-14654-cov-5.335513_pt1 | contig 14654 bp, 15 predicted proteins | sample MGYA00242735_ERZ504527 | MGnify/ENA primary metagenome ERZ504527 (study PRJEB26092, sample SAMD00036230) | human gut metagenome | host: Homo sapiens | study: EMG produced TPA metagenomics assembly of...
ATGTTATGACTCCATCGGCAGCAAGGGGAATACTTGAGGCGATATATTGGCATCCGGGATTGATGGGTGATTGATAAAATCTATGTGAAAAATCCAATCAGATTTACCAGTGTCAGAAGAAATGAGATAAAAAGTAAAGCTTCCGCAAATAATATATTACAGGTATATAATGGTGCGGATAAGCCTTTGTACATAAGTACAAAGGATGATATTGTACAGAGGGCATCTCTTATTTTGAAGGATGTGTCTTATGTTATAGAGGCACATTTTGAGATGACGGAAAAAGCAAATAATACAGATAATCCCGGGAAATTTAAGGATATTATGATGAGAAGACTTAAGCGTGGGGAATGTCATCATATGCCATATTTTGGCTGTCGTGAGTTTCCGGCAAATTTTTGCCTTTGTGAAGAGAAAAATATACATACATTTTATGATAATATTCCGGAGAAAGATTTGGGATTTATGCTATATGATATGGATTATAGTGATTGTGAAAGAGGCAATATTAGTCCAATATTTTTTAGAGCAGTGATGAAGCGTGGAGTAATAGATTTAAGGGACTGTGAGGTGATAAGATGATCTTACAGGCATTAGTGAAAGAATATGAGAATCTTGCAGAGAATAATCTGGTGCCGAAGAGAGGCTGGTGTCAGGCCAAGGTTTCTTATGCAATAGATTTAAATCCTAATGGGAAAATCAAAGAAATTTATCCACTAAAAACAGAACAGACTAGTGGAAAAAAGAAGGTTTTTCTTCCAGTTGCGAAGAGTGTTCCTGAAATGGTTACACGTTCATCGGGCGTGGCAGCTAATTTTCTCTGTGATAATGTAAAATACATGCTAGGGATTGATCAAAGCGGAACTAATGCAAGGGTGCAGGAGTGCTTTCAGGCAGCGAAGGAAAAACATTTAGCGTTGTTAAAGAATGTTGATGAGCCTATGGCAAATGCAATTTGTAATTTTTTTAATTTATGGAATCCAGAGACGGCTTATGATAATGCATGTGTAAGAGAAAAATCAGATGAATTAAATGAGGGTGGTAATGTCATCTTCTGTATGGGAAATGATTTCGCACAGGATAATGATACAATTAAAAAAATTTGGGACAACTATGTTGTACATCAGACAGAAAATACCAATGATGGTATTTGTCTTGCAACTGGTGAAAAAACGGAGATAGCAAGAATTCATCGTGGAATAAAAGGTGTTCCAGGAGCACAGACAAGTGGAGCTGCTTTGGTTTCGTTTAATGCACCTGCATTTGAATCTTATGGCAAGGAACAGAGCTATAATGCACCTGTAGGAAAATATGCAGAGTTTGCATATACAACTGCATTGAATTATTTGTTGAGTAATAGGGATAAGACATTTCAATTAGGTGATTCCATGGTGGTTTATTGGGCTGAAAATGGCATGGAAGAATATCAGAAAACATTTAGTTTTGTTATGAATCCTCATATAGATAATGAGGAACAGCTTCAAAGAATATTTGACAGCTTGAAAAAATCAAGATATGTGGATGTAGATAATGTTCAGATGGACTTTGAGCAGTCATTTTATATTTTATGCCTTGCACCGAATGCTGCGAGGTTATCTGTTCGTTTCTTTTATCAAAACACATTTGGTGATATTTTAAAAAATATAAAAGAACATTATAAACGGTTGGATATTGTGAAACCGTTGTGGGTGGAAAAGAAATATCTGAGCGTATATGAATTGTTAAGAGAGACTGTCAATCCTAATTCAAAGGATAAGACTCCAATCCCTAATATGTCTGCAATGGTACTTCAAAGTATTTTATCGGGAAACAGATATCCTGCAAGTCTTTATACAGACACTGTTATCAGAATACGATCTGAGCAGGGAAATGTTACATGGGGAAGAGCTTCAATTATCAAGGCTTATTTAATAAAAAATTATTCATGGAAGGAAGGAGAAAACTACATGGGATTAGAAGAAACATGCAATGACACTGCATACATATTGGGAAGATTATTTTCAGTTTTGGAGTCAATCCAAAAGGAGGCGAATCAGGGAATAAATGCTACAATTAAAGACAGGTATTTTAATTCAGCATGCGCTACGCCTGCATCTGTTTTTCCAATTTTATTTAAATTAGAAAATAGTCATATAAAAAAACTTGAGCGTGAAAAAGGTAGCGGTTCTAAGATTTTTTATGAAAAAATAATAGGAAACCTTATGAAAAAATTAGTATTATTTCCACGGAGTTTGTCTTTAGAAGAACAAGGAAAATTCATGTTGGGATATTATCATCAGACACAAAAGAAGTATGAAAAAAAGGAGGACAAATAAATGGGAGAGGTTATTAAAAACAGATATGAGTTTGTTGTTTTATTTGATGTTGAAAATGGAAATCCTAACGGGGATCCTGACGCTGGCAATATGCAAGAATTGATCCGGAAAGTGGCTTAGGAATTGTAACTGATGTATGCTTAAAACGTAAGATCCGAAATTACATAGAGACTGTGAAGGAGGACGAAGATGGATATAAAATTTATATCAAGGAGAATGTTCCTCTTAACAGAAGTGACAGGGAGGCATGCAAAAGTCTTGGTATAAATGATGATGAAGATAAAAAGGTTACAGAAGCATTAAAAAAACTAAAAAAGTCAGATAAGGATGCAGATATAAAATTAAGGGATTATATGTGCAGAAATTTTTATGATATTCGTGCATTTGGCGCTGTAATGACGACTTTTGTTAAAGCTTCATTGAATTGTGGGCAGGTAAGAGGTCCTGTACAGCTTGGATTTGCAAGAAGTATTGATCCTGTTATTAGTCAGGAGGTAACTATTACGAGAGTTGCCATTACAACAGAAAAAGATGCTGAGAATAAGAGTAACGAGATGGGAAGAAAGAGTATTGTTCCATATGGCTTGTATCGTGTAGAAGGTTATATTTCAGCAAATCTTGCAAGAAAAGTTACTGGATTTTCTGAGGAAGATCTAGAATTGTTATGGAATGCAATAATAAATATGTTTGAAAATGACCATTCTGCTGCAAGAGGAAAGATGGCAGTTCGTGAGCTTATTGTTTTTAAGCATAGTAAAGAGCTTGGTGACTGTCCTGCTTATAAATTATTTGATGCAGTTAAAGTGCAGAAAAATGATGATATACAATATCCAAGAAAATATCAGGATTATACAGTTACTATTAATGATGATGAGATACCGGATACGGTAGAAGTGAAAAGGATGATTTAATGGAATATTCTCAAGATGATTATCTGATGATTTCTGGAATACAGCATTTTAAATTTTGCAGAAGACAATGGGCGCTTATTCATGTTGAGCAGCAGTGGGCTGAAAATGAACATACTGTTATTGGCGAACTTATGCATAAAAAAGCGCATGATCCATATCTGACAGAAAAGAGAAAAGATATTCTGGTTGTCAGAGCTCTTCCTGTATCCTCAAGAAGCATGGGTGTGAGTGGGGAGTGTGATATTGTTGAATTTCACAAATGTGAAGATGGAGTGAAGCTCTATGGACATCGTGGAACCTATTCATTATATCCAATTGAGTACAAAAAGGGGAAACCCAAAGCGTCAAACGAAGATGAACTTCAGCTAATGGCGCAGGCTATGTGTCTGGAAGAAATGTTTTCAACAAAAATAACGGAGGGTGCTATATTTTATGGTGAGACAAGAAGACGCAAACCGATAGTGTTTACAGATGAACTTCGGGATGAAGTGAAAAAAATATTTGGAGAAATGCATGATTATTATGATCGAAATTATACACCTAAGGTCAAAACGTCGAAAAGGTGTGTATCTTGCTCTTTAAAAGATATTTGTATGCCAAAGATTGATAAAAGTGGTTCGGTGAAATCGTATATCAATAAGATGCTGGGGGAAACGTTATGAAGAAATTATTGAATACATTGTATGTTACATCGGAAAATAGTTATCTGGGGTTGGATGGAGAAAATGTTGTTGTATATGATGATAAAAATGAAATAGGCAGATTACCTTTACACAATCTCGAAGCAATAATTTCATTTGGATATAGAGGAACAAGTCCGGCATTAATGGGAGCTTGTGCGGATAGAAATATTTCTCTTTGTTATCTGACACCACAGGGAAAATTTCTTGCAAGAGTTTCAGGCAAAGTTAAGGGGAATGTCGTGCTAAGGAAACAACAATTCCAAAGCAGTAGTGAAGATATAAAGTGCCTGGAAATCGCAAAAAACTGTATTCTTGGAAAAGTGTATAATTCAAGATGGGTTCTAGAAAGAGCAATTAGAGATCATTCAATGCAGATAGATGTGGATAAGGTAAAAAAAGCATCTATAAAACTGAAAGAATTTCTTGATTATATCCAAAATTCACAGTCTATGAATCAGTTAAGAGGATATGAAGGTGAAGCAGCAAGTATATATTTTGGCGTATTTGATGAGTTGATTTTACAACAAAAGAAAGATTTTTTCTTTCAAGGGAGAAATCGGCGTCCGCCTCTTGATAATGTAAATGCAATGTTGTCGTTTACGTATACATTGCTTACAACTCAAATTACATCAGCGCTAGAGGTTGTAGGGTTAGATCCCTATGTTGGTTACATGCACACGGAACGTCCCGGTAGAGTATCACTTTCATTAGATCTTATAGAAGAATTGCGAGCAGTCATGGCTGATAGATTTGTTTTATCATTGATTAATAAAAAGATTGTAAATGGCAAGAGTTTTACAAAAAAAGAAAACGGTGCTGTATTGATGGATACAGATATTCGTAAAAAATTACTATCAGAATGGCAAAACAAGAAAAAGGAGATTATTACACACCCATATCTTAATGAAAAGGTGGAATGGGGAATGGTTCCATTTGTACAGGCAATGCTGTTGGCAAGATATTTAAGGGGAGATTTGGATGAGTACCCTGTATTTTTATGGAAATGAGGTGATGGCGTGCTTGTATTGATTACATATGATGTGAATACTGAAACTGCTGAAGGAAAAACCAGGTTGAGAAAAGTAGCTAAACAATGTGTAAATTATGGGCGAAGAGTTCAGAATTCTGTGTTTGAATGTATACTAGATAATGCTCAATGTGTGATGCTAAAGGCCATATTAACGGATCTTATTGATAAAGATGTGGATAGTCTCAGATTCTATTATTTAGGAAATCGTTATCAGACGAAGATAGAACATGTTGGTGTTGACCGTGGGATTCCTGCTGATCAGACATTGATATTATAAAATGTGGTGCGAAAGATAAGTAAACATGAATGTACCGGTTGTCTCGCACCTGAAATTACTTGTAAATTTGTACAATAAAATGAATAATAGGTTTTTGGTTTTACTTGTTATTTATCTTATTATATATTTATTGTCGGTATTGTATAAAAATAAACAAATTTTTTGTGCAATATTGCTGTCGCTCCTCTCGTGGGAGCGTGGATTGAAATTGAAGAACCTGAATACGAACGATTGTGTAATATGGTCGCTCCTCTCGTGGGAACGTGGATTGAAATTCTGCAAGGTTAGTGGCTGTGCCTGTACCTGCCGTCGTTCCTCTCGTGGGAGTGTGAATTGAAATATCAGCATATGAATCTATACACAATCATAATATGCTGCGTTATTGTAGAATTAGTAGTTAAGTCTATTTTTATAGCAATAACGTTGCTTATCAATAATACAATAGATAAATATTGTTGCAAACCAGTAAATAGCAGGTATAATATAGAGTAACATATTAACAGGGAGGCATATTCATTGGGCATTTACGTTAATCCGACAGGAAGATCGTTTGAGCTTGCGATAAATTCAGAGATTTTTGTTGACAAAAGCGGTCTGATTAAAGAAACGAATAAGTGTATAAATACATTACAAAGGTATATGTGTGTAAGCCGTCCAAGGCGATTCGGAAAGTCAATGGCCATGGATATGCTTTCAGCATATTATGGTCGAAAGACTGATGCAGAAAATTTATTTAAAGGCCTTAAAATAAGTCATGATGAGTCGTATGACAGACATATTAACAAGTATGATGTACTCAAAATTAATATGCAGGACTTTTTGAGTGTTACACACAGTGTTGATGATATGCTTAAAATGTTGTGCGAATACATTACGGATGATTTTTCAATAGAGTGTAAGGATATTATTTTTCGGGACAAGTCAAATATTGTGAGAGTAATGCAGGATGTTTTTATGTCTACAGGCAGGCCGTTTGTGATTCTTATTGATGAATGGGATTGTCTGTTTAGAGAATTTACGCAGGATAAAGAAGCGCAGAAGAAATACCTTGATTTTTTGAGAGGCTGGCTTAAGGATAAAGACTATATAGCGCTTGCATACATGACAGGTATACTGCCGATTAAAAAATATGGTTCACATTCTGCTCTTAATATGTTCACGGAATATTCCATGACAGATATGGGAGCTTTGGCAGAGTACTTTGGCTTTACAGATGATGAGGTCAGAGAATTGTGTGACAGATATGATATGGACTTTGAAGAGGCAAGGGCATGGTACAATGGATATAAGCTCGTGTCCCATAGCAAATATGGAGTAAAGAAATATGCGATGTACAGTCCGAAGTCTGTAGTAGAAGCCATGCTAAAGCATAAATTTGGTACTTATTGGAATCAGACTGAAACTTACGAGGCTCTCAAGGTTTATATTCAAATGAATATGGATGGTCTAAAAGATGCCGTGATTAAAATGCTTGCCGGTGAAAGTGAGAAAATAAATACAGGCACATTTGAAAATGACATGACATCATTTGCCACAAAGGATGATGTGCTTACACTTTTAGTACATCTTGGCTACCTGACATATGATAGTGAGACGGAAGAGGTTTCAATTCCAAATCGAGAGGTGTCAAAGGAATATCTTAATGCAATTAGTACAATGGATTGGGATGAAGTATCAAAATCAATAAAAGCATCACAAAAATTGCTTGAGAGTTTGTGGAATATGAATGGTGCTGCGGTTGCTGACGGAATTGATAAGGCACATAATGAGATATCTATTTTACGGTATAATGATGAGAATTCTTTAAGCTGTACAATTAATTTGGCATTTTATTCGGCCAGGGAGTATTACTCAATAGTTCGTGAATTACCAACAGGAAAAGGCTTTGCTGATGTATGCTTTATTCCAAGAGTGAGTCATTTGGATAAGCCGGCAGTTGTTATTGAATTGAAATATGATAAGAATGTTGATGGCGCCATTTCACAGATAAAGTCGAGACAGTATGTGGAAGCCTTGAAGGATTATAAGGGTAATTTGCTTCTTGTTGGAATAAATTACGATAAAAAGACAAAAGAACATCAATGTGTGATTGAAAAATGGAAGCTGTAAAGGTGAAATTAGCAGGGAGTATAGCAACAATTAATGCTATACTCCCTGCTATTATATTTTTGGTTGCAAGAATTTAGTTTATGCTATAAAATATTTATAACTGTATGCAGATATTTAATAATCACAATATCTGTCTGTATAATAAAATACGCATAAAGAGGACGAAAGAATGATCAACAAATTAGTAGACAAAATCAAGAAAACAAACGCACCTATCGTAGTAGGTCTCGACCCGATGCTTTCATATGTGCCTGAGCATATCACAAAGAAGGCATTTGATGAGCTTGGAGAGACACCGGCCGGTGCAGCGGAGGCTATCTGGCGGTACAACAAGGCTATTGTGGATGCCACATATGACCTGATTCCTGCGGTAAAGCCACAGATTGCCATGTATGAGCAGTTTGGAGTGGAGGGCCTTAAGGCATTCCAGAAGACAGTGGATTACTGTCATGAGAAGGATCTCGTGGTTATCGGAGATGTAAAGCGTGGAGATATCGGCTCAACATCGGCTGCATACGCCACAGGACATCTCGGAAAGGTACAGATCGGCAGCAAGAGCTATTCTACCTTTGATGAGGATTTTGCCACTGTCAATCCATACCTTGGAACAGACGGTATCAAGCCATTCGTAGATGTATGCAAGGAGGAGAAGAAGGGTATCTTCATTCTTGTAAAGACATCTAATCCATCAAGTGGAGAGTTCCAGGACCGTATGATTGACGGACGCCCATTATATGAGTGGGTAGGTGAGAAGGTTGCAGAGTGGGGAGCTGACTGCATGGGTGATTCATACAGCTATGTAGGTGCGGTTGTCGGTGCAACATACCCTGAGCAGGGTAAGATTCTTCGTAAGGTAATGCCAAAGAGCTTCATCCTCGTACCGGGTTACGGCGCACAGGGAGGCAAGGGCGCAGACCTTGTTCATTTCTTCAATGAGGACGGACTTGGTGCAATTGTCAATTCATCACGTGGAATCATCTGCGCATACAAGCAGGATAAGTACAAGGATATGGGCATCACAGCAGAGAATTTTGCAGATGCATCACGCAAGGCTGTTGAGGATATGATTGAGGATATCTCAGGAGCACTTGCAAATCGTTAATAAGTTATTCAGAAAGCTTAAATATATTAACAAACGAAACCAGGGAGATAAAATGGCAGAGAAATTTGAGGAGATTGCAGTTGTAGTTGACCAGAGCTCACTCGGCAATGGCATCTACGACCTCACACTTAAGACAGACAAAATTGCAAAGGCAGCAAAGGCGGGACAGTTTGTATCGGTTTACTCAAACGACAAGAGTAAGCTGCTTCCGCGTCCGATAAGCCTTTGCGGCATAAACAGAGATGATGACACCATTCGTCTCGTGTACCGTGTGACAGGTGAAGGCACGGGAACAGAGGAATTTTCAAAGCTTGTCAGGGGCGATAAGGTAAGGATTTTAGGACCTCTTGGAAACGGCTTTACAGTACAGCCGGGAAAGAAGGCCTTCCTTATCGGCGGAGGAATCGGAGTGCCGCCTATGCTGCAGCTTGCCAAGGATATAAATGCAGGCATTGTGCAGACATCAGGTGACGAAAAAAATTCGGGACAGGCAGCAATGGAAGGTGCAGAAATTAAAACAGCAGTATGCGATATGAACATCGTCATGGGCTATCGCGATGAGAATACCTTCCTGCTCGATGAGTTTAAGGAACAGGCAGCTTCCTTTGTAGCTACAGAGGACGGCAGTGTCGGCACAAAGGGCAATGTCATCGATGCAATAAAGGAGAATGCTCTTGAGGCAGACGTGATTTATGCATGTGGACCTATGCCTATGCTTCGTGCACTCAAGGCTTACGCTGCAGAGCATGATATGGACTGCTTTATATCAATGGAGGAGCGCATGGCATGTGGAATCGGTGCATGCCTTGCGTGCGTATGCAAAACAAAGGACAAGGATGCCCACAGCAATGTAAACAACAAGCGTATATGCAAAGAGGGACCTGTTTTTGATGCGAAGGAGGTGGAGCTGTAATGAGTAATATGTCAGTAAATGTGGCCGGTGTTGAGTGGAAAAATCCTGTTACAGTTGCATCCGGCACATTCGGCTCCGGTGCAGAGTACAGCGAGTTTGTTGATTTAAACAGACTTGGTGCAGTCACTACAAAGGGTGTTGCGAATAAGCCGTGGGAGGGTAATCCTACACCGAGAGTAGCAGAGGTGTACGGCGGCATGCTCAATGCAGTCGGACTTCAAAATCCCGGCATCGAGCTTTTCTGCAAGAGGGATATTCCTTTTTTAAAGCAGTTTGATACAAGGATTGTGGTAAATGTCTGTGGTCATTCGCTTGACGAGTATCTTGATGTGGTAAAGCGTCTTGCGGATGAGCCTATTGATATGATGGAAATAAATATCTCATGCCCTAATGTTAAGGAGGGCGGAATTGCCTTCGGAACAGATCCAAAGGGTGTTGAGACAATCACAAGCGAGATTAAAAAATATGCAAAGCAGCCTGTTATCATGAAGCTTTCTCCAAATGTCACAAGTATTGCAGAGATAGCAAGGGCGGCAGAGGCCGGTGGAGCTGATGCGGTTTCGCTCATCAATACAATTACAGGCATGAAGATTGATATAAACAGAAGAAGCTTTGTGCTGGCAAACAAGACAGGCGGCATGAGCGGTCCGGCTGTGCATCCGGTTGCAGTGCGCATGGTTTACGAGACAGCACATGCAGTCAATATCCCGATTATCGGAATGGGCGGTATCACAAACGCTTCCGATGCCATAGAGATGATACTTGCCGGAGCTACAGCAGTTTCAGTCGGCACAGCAAACTTTGTGAATCCAAAGACCACAGAGCAGATAGTGGATGGCATCGCAGAGTACATGGACAAGTATGGAGTAAAGGATATTTCAGAGCTTGTCGGTGCGGTTGACAGATAGAGCATAAGGGATAGACGGAGGAGAAAATAATGATTCTGGCAGCAGATTACGTGCCTTCTATGTATGCCACAGTCTGGGCGCTTGTTCCACCTGTTGTGGCTATAGTTCTGGCACTTATCACAAAAGAGGTCTACAGCTCATTATTCGTTGGAATAGTGATTGGCGGACTGTTTTATGGAAATGTATTTCAGTCTGGTTTTTCAGCTGAGAGATCAGTGCTTCACATATTCGAGGACGGACTTGTCGGAGTGCTATCGGATTCGGACAATGTGGGAATACTGATATTTTTAGTCGTGCTCGGTGTCATGGTGAGCATGATGAACAAGGCAGGCGGCTCGGCGGCCTTTGGAGAATGGGCGGGTGAGCACATAAAGACAAGGATCGGTGCCCAGCTTGCAGCTATAATGCTTGGAGTACTCATATTTATAGATGATTACTTCAACTGTCTGACAGTGGGAAGCGTGATGCGCCCTGTCACCGACAAGCATCAGGTTTCCAGAGCAAAGCTTGCATATCTGATAGATGCCACAGCAGCGCCTGTGTGTATCATCGCACCTATATCTTCGTGGGCAGCCGCAGTCACAGGCTTTGTAAAGGGAGAGGATGGCTTTTCTATTTTCATAAAGGCCATTCCATACAATTACTATGCGCTCTTTACCATTATCGCTATGGTGACACTTGTTATCTTGCAGGCGGATTTCGGTCCGATGGCAAAGCATGAAGCCAATGCCCAAAAGGGCGATTTATTTACCATAGGAGACAGACCGTATGCAGAGTCAAAGCAGGATGTGATAAAGGGCAAGGGAAAGGTTATAGACCTTGTATTTCCTATACTGGTGCTCATAATAAGCTGCATCATAGGAATGATATACACAGGAGGCTTTTTTGACGGAACAGGCTTTGTCGATGCGTTTGCAGGCAGCAATGCGTCAACCGGTCTCATGCTTGGAAGCTTCTTTGCACTGATAATCACCATATGCTTTTACTCAATCAGAAGGGTGCTAAGCTTTACGGATTGTTGTAATTCAATCCCTGAGGCTTTAAGGCGATGGTACCTGCAATACTTATACTGACCTTTGCATGGACACTAAAGATCATGACAGAAAGCCTTGGTGCCAATAAATTCGTCGCAGGCTTGGTGGGAGGTGTATCGGGACCGCTCCTTGGACTGTTCCCGGCAATCATATTCCTGGTGGGAGCCTTCCTTGCTTTTGCAACAGGAACCTCATGGGGCACCTTCGGTATACTCATACCGATAGTAGTAAACATCTTCTCAGGCACAAACCATACGATGATGATCATCTCAATCTCAGCGTGCATGGCAGGTGCAGTATGCGGAGACCACTGCTCACCGATATCCGATACCACCATCATGGCATCTGCCGGAGCCCAGTGCAACCATATGAACCATGTGTCCACACAGCTTCCGTACGTTGTGCTTGTGGCTGCCATATCATGTCTGACCTACATCATAGCAGGCTTTGTCAGAAATCCTGTAGTACCTTTTATCATAGGAGCGCTTATCCTGATTGGAACCTTTGTTGGAATCAAGTATATCACGAGAACCGATAAAGCAAATGAACAAGCGTAAGTAGCTAAAGGAAGATCAAAAAGAGTTCTATTTTTCACAGACTTTGTGTCTGCGAATGATAGAACTCTTTTTTTATGGTAAGTTCGATACCGGACGGACGCCTGTGCAGTCGTCTGGTTGCTATCAATAAAATTTATAGCCCGCTAACAAATATTAATAACCCTAATTACATTTACAAAAATATCAATTAGTGGTAACATATCAATAACTTAGAAATCATATTTGATTGGTAGGAAATCCCAGCCATACAAACTAAGCTCAAACTCATAACATACTCAAAACAAACATTAACAAAAAAGAGGTAATATCAATGGCAAAAATTGCAAAGCAGCTCACTGAGCTGATAGGTCACACTCCGCTTCTGGAGCTGACCAATTATGAAAAAGCCCTTGGGCTTGAAGCAAAAATCATAGCAAAGCTGGAGTATTTCAATCCACTTGGAAGTGTAAAGGACAGGGTGGCGGCAGCTATGATAGAACAGGGCATAAAGGATGGAAAGATAAATCAGGACACAATAATCATAGAGCCGACAAGTGGCAATACCGGAATCGGACTTGCATTTGTTGCAGCCTCAAAGGGGCTTCACCTGATACTTATAATGCCTGATACCATGAGCGTTGAGAGAAGAAAAATCGTCACAGCGCTTGGCGCAGAGATAAAGCTCACACCGGGGCGTGAGGGCATGAAGGGTGCAATCGATGAGGCGCAGAGACTTAAAGAGCATTATGGCAATGCATTTATTCCACAGCAGTTTGAGAATCAGGCCAATCCGGATATCCACAGAGCTACAACCGCTCAGGAAATCTGGGAGGATACAGATGGAAAGGTAGATATCTTTGTATCATCTGTCGGAACAGGCGGCACCTGTACAGGCACCGGGCTTGGATTGAGAGACCATAATCCTGATGTAAGGATAGTAGCTGTGGAACCAAAGAGCTCACCGGTACTCTCAGGTGGAAGACCGGGGCCTCACAAGATACAGGGAATCGGTGCAGGCTTTATTCCAAAGGTCATGCGCATGGATATAGTGGATGAGGTGATTCCGGTGGAGAATGAGCCGCTTTGACAAGGCAAGAGAGGTTGCAAAGAGCGACGGACTTCTCGTTGGCATATCCTCAGGAGCAGCAATATATGCGGCAACAGAGCTTGCGAAAAGACCTGAGAACAAGGGAAAGAATATCGTGGTGCTGCTTCCGGATACAGGAGAAAGATACCTGTCCACACCGCTTTTTACAGTAAACTAATGGCATATAAACTGACGGCATAAGCTTGCTTTGCCGGAAACTGTAACATGAAAAATGAGAAACATACATGAGAAACATACAAAAATATACGGCAGCCCTGCTGTCGACAGTGATGATTCTGTCATTTCTTCTGACAGGCTGCTCAGGCAGGAAGGATGACGGAACAGTCACCATAACCAATGTGTCGTATGATCCGACACGAGAGTTTTACGAGAAATACAACAAAATATTCGAGTCTTACTATGAGAACGAGCACGGCAAAAAGATAAATGTGATTCAGTCACATGGCGGCTCGGGAGCACAGGCACGCTCGGTTGTGGAGGGCTGTAATGCAGATGTTGTCACACTGGCACTCGAGCATGACATAGACCTGATACAAAATACAGGCTTAATTGATAAGGGCTGGATTGATGAGTTTTCTGACAGCTCGGCACCATACACATCAACAATCGTTTTACTTGTAAGAAAGGGAAATCCAAAGCATATAAGTGACTGGGATGACCTGGTGAAAAAGAATGTGGATGTGATTACGCCTGATCCAAAGAGTAGTGGCGGAGCCTGCTGGAATTTTCTTGCAGCGCTAAGCTATGCGAAGACAAATTATGACAGCCTGAAGGATCAGAAATCGTTTATGAAGAAGCTGTATGAAAATGTCACAATTATGGATTCGGGTGCGAGAGGCTCAACAACCACATTTGTGGAAAACGGTCAGGGAGATGTGCTCATAGCGTGGGAAAACGAGGCACTTACGACCATGGATTCATATCCGGGCAAGTATGAGATAGTGAATCCGTCTGTCAGCATCTTAGCACAGCCCTCTGTTGCTATTGTGGATGACAATGCAAAGAGCAACGGAACACAAGAGGTAAGCAAAGAATACCTACAGTATCTCTACAGTGATGAGGCACAGCAGCTGATTGGCGAAAGCGGCTACAGACCAACCAATCAGGATATATTAAACCGGTTTTCCGACAAGTTTGATTTAAATATCAGGCTTTGGAGCATAGAGGATTACGGCGGATGGAATGAAGCTACAAGACATATTTCGATGATGGAGCAATGTTCGATGAAATATACGGCAACTGATAAAACAGCAAAAGAGAAAACTAAATCAAAGAACATAAAGACCAGAGTCATACCGGGATACCATCTTTCGCTTGGAATAGTGGTCACGATGCTTTCAGTCATCGTTCTCATTCCGTTAGCATCAGTGCTTGTGTATTCGCTAAAGATATCGTCGGGCGATTTTGTGGCACTTATCATGAAGGAGAATGTGAGGAATGCCTTTATCACAAGCATCACCTCATCATTTATCGCAGCAATCGTAAATGTGGTATTTGGACTCATCGTGGCATGGACGCTTGTGAAGTACGATTTCCCGGGAAATGGCTGCTTGACGGACTTATAGAGCTTCCGTTTGCACTGCCGACAGCGGTTGCGGGCATCACGCTCTCAAAGCTGTACTCAGGCACAGGCTTTTTTGGTAAGGGCTTGGCAAGCTTGGAATAGATGTGGCTTACACACAGGCAGGAATAGTTGTGGCACTTGTTTTTGTAGCATTCCCTTCGTAA
>ENA-OQAN01000858-OQAN01000858.1-human-gut-metagenome-genome-assembly--contig:-NODE-858-length-14646-cov-2.239479_pt1 | contig 14646 bp, 14 predicted proteins | sample MGYA00242735_ERZ504527 | MGnify/ENA primary metagenome ERZ504527 (study PRJEB26092, sample SAMD00036230) | human gut metagenome | host: Homo sapiens | study: EMG produced TPA metagenomics assembly of...
GATATTCCGCCATATCTGCAAACTTTGCTAATTTACCTTTTCCCATGTTTACTTAATTTGCGGCAAAGGTAAAGAATATCCTTTTACAAGAAAAGTATGTATCCGCTTTTCTCTGAAAATAATAGAAAAGAAGACGCTTTCAGAATATGAACAATCCTATTCCAAAGCGCCCTCTCACATCAACAAACAGTTAGCTTCAAAAAAATCTTGCTATGCTATTGTTTCAATAGCCATTCTTTGAAAGTCATAAAGTTTTTCGACATTGGAACAGACTGTTTGGTTCCGTTCATGAAAGCTTTAAGCTTTTCCGGAATATTTATATCTGTACCGATGATATCCTCTACCGTATGTAAGAATTTAGCCGGATGAGCTGTCTCCAGGAAAACACCAACTTCTCCTAGCTGTAGATTTTCAGACAAGGCCCGATAGCCACAGGCTCCATGCGGATCCAGCAAATAGCCAGTCTCATCATAAGTCAGCTGGACTGTTTCCCTGATCTGATCATCTGTATAAGTTTCACCACTGATCTCAGAAGCAATTGCATCATGGCTTCCTTCATACAAATCCAGAATTCGGCAAAATTGCTGGGATCGCCAACGTCCATAGCATTAGCAATGGTCTGCACGGAAGGTTTCGGAGCATATTGACCAGTTTTCAGATATTGATAAAAAATGTCATTCCGGTTATTGGCTGCAATAAACCGCTTCACCGGCAACCCCATCCGTTTGGCAAAAAGTCCGGCTGTAATATTACCGAAGTTTCCACTAGGCACACAGACAACAAGCTCCTTTTCCCTGCCCAGTTTCTTCATTTGAGCATAGGCGTAGAAATAATAAAAAGCCTGAGGCAAAAAACGAGCAACATTAATTGAATTTGCGGAAGTCAGCTGCATCCGTTCATTCAATTCCTGATCCATAAATGCGCTTTTGACCAAAGCCTGACAGTCATCGAAAGTTCCATCCACCTCTACTGCCGTAATGTTGCGTCCCAGGGTCGTAAACTGTTTCTCCTGTATCTCACTAACTTTACCTTTCGGATAAAGCACATACACATGAATACCTTCCACTCCCAGAAATCCATTGGCTACCGCACTGCCTGTATCTCCAGATGTTGCAACCAGCACATTCACCTGACGCTTGCCTTCTTTTCGGATGAAATAACCCAGCAGACGTGCCATAAAACGTCCGCCTACATCCTTGAAGGCCAAAGTAGGTCCATGAAAGAGTTCCAAAGAATAAATATTTTCTTTCACACGAACCACCGGAACATCAAAACTCAATGTATCATAGACAATCTGCTTCAAAGTTTCAGCCGGAACATCTTCTCCAAAGAATGCATCTGCAACCTGAGAAGCTATTTCCTGAAAAGACAACTGATCTATCTGTTCATAAAAGGATGCAGGCAAAATACGAATGTTGTGAGGCATATATAGACCGCGATCTGCAGCCAGTCCTTTTACAACGGCTTCTTCCAAAGTTGCATCTGAAGCCTTTCGGTTAGTGCTGTAATATTTCATAGGTATCTATTTTACGTTTGACAGGTTAATTTATAAATCTCCTAAAAACAGGTTCATGAACTCGTCCTTCTCCAGATGGCCACAACAACCATTTTGGCAAGCTGTTTCACTATATTCAGTAACACCATCAGGCTGAATACCTTTATGCCAAATCAGAAATGGAACAGGTTCTGCTGTATGAGTACGATGAGCACAGGGAGTCGGATGATCCGGCAGTACTGCGATAGCCACAGGTTCCTCCCAGTCTTTTACTGTTTCATAAATCGGCCCAACGACACGCCGGTCCAGATTTTCTATTGTCTGTAACTTTAAAGGAATATCTCCTTCATGACCGGCCTCATCACTGGCCTCAATATGCAAATACACAAAATCATCCGTACGCAATGCTTCCAGAGCAGCCTGAGCCTTCCCTTCGTAATTAGTAGTATAAAGTCCGGTTGCTCCTTCTACATCAATACAACGCAAGCCTGCATAATGCCCGATCCCCCGGATCAAATCAACAGCTGTAATTACAGCCCCCTTGCGAATAGAAGGATATTTTTGTGAAAGCGGAGTCATCCGGGGACGATATCCCGGGCTCCAGGGCCAGATGCTGTTAGCCGGATCTTTTCCTTCTGCCTTTCTTTGCAGATTCAACGGATGACCGGCCAGCAACTCCTGCGATTTTAAAATCAATGTATTCAACAGATGAGCAGTTTCCTGAGCCTGCGGGCATTCTGCCTGAATCAGATTAGGCGGAAAGGTTGCAGAGGTATATCATGAGGAGGCACACAGGCTAACCGCTTGTCCCCTCCTTTCACAACCAACAAATGCCGATACTGCACTCCTGTATAAAAATGGATATTATCGGTTCCCAGCTTATCTTCCAGATAACGGATCAGCACATCTGCTTCTTCCGTTGTAATATGTCCTGCAGAATGATTTTTCAGAATATCCCCTTCTACACAAACCAAATTACAACGCATCGCCATATCACCGGGCTGCAGCTCCACTCCGATACTGGCGGCTTCAAGTACTCCACGTCCTTCATATACTGTCGGCAAATCATAGCCATTACCGACATATTGGCGACTTCGCTTCCCGGATGAAATCCATCAGCTACCGTTTTCAACATACCAGTTTGCCCCATAGCAGCCAACATATCCATATAGGGAGTATATGCATACTGCAACAATGTTTTTCCATTCAGTGAAGGGACGGGCCAATCGGCCATACCATCACCCAAAATAATGATATGCTTCATAATTACGGTATTTTTATCAGGTTAGTACCTTAAATATTAGCTATGCTCATAATATCCGCAAATACACCGGCCGCTGTCACTCCCGCTCCAGCTCCGTATCCCTGTATCAGCATCGGATATTCCTTATAGCGTTCTGTTGTCAGCAAAATAATATTGTTGCTTCCTTCCAGGTTGTAGAAAGGATGATGACGGTCTACCTCTTCCAAAGCTACAACACCTTTTCCATTTTCCAACCGGGCAACAAAACGCCAGCGTTTTCCTTCTGCATCCAACCGTTTGCGCTGAGCCTCAAAATCTGCATCCAAAGAAGATACATTCTTCCAGAAATCATCCAAAGAGCCGTTAAACAAATCATCCGGAATAAAAAGGTGCTTCTCTACATCTTCCTGCTCCAATCGATATCCGGCTTCACGAGCTAATATCACTAACTTCCGGATCACATCTTTGCCACTCAAATCAATTCGTGGATCCGGTTCAGAATATCCCTCTTCTTTTGCCCGGCGAATGGTTTCACTCAAAGGCACTTTTTCACTGATCGTATTGAATATATAATTCAAAGTGCCGCTCACCACAGCCTCAATCTTCAGGATCTTGTCACCACTGTTGATCAAATCATTAATGGTATTGATAATAGGTAATCCGGCTCCCACATTGGTTTCGAAAAGGAATTTTACTCCACGCTGGCGGGCTATATGTTTCAATTCAGCATAGATATCATACTCCGATGAAGCGGCAATCTTATTTGCTGCCACCACAGAAATATTATGCTTCAGAAAGTCTTTATAAAGACCCGCAATGTCTGCACTGGCCGTACAATCAACAAAAACGGAATTAAATATATTCATGCCAATGATTTCATCATGCAATACTTGAGGAGAAGAGGGTATTCCTTTTTCTTCAAGTTCTTGCCGATAATTGCACAGATCTATTCCATCTCGGGTAAAATAAGCCCGGTGTCCATTGGCTATACCCACTACATGTAATTTCAGACCTCGCTCACGTTTCAATTTCTCCTGCTGGCTATGAATCTGTTCAATCAAACTTCCTCCTACAGTTCCGATACCACAGATAAAAAGATTCAATACCTGATATTCGGAAAGGAAGAATGAATCATGAATTACATTCAAGGTCTTGCGCAAAGAATCTCCGGCTACCACAAAAGATATATTGGTTTCAGACGCTCCTTGTGCACAAGCAATCACATTGATACCATTGCGTCCCAAAGTACCGAACAGTTTTCCGGCTATACCCGGAGTATGTTTCATATTCTCACCTACAATAGCCACAGTAGCCAGTCCGCCTTCGGCCATCATCGGGCAAATCTCTCCCATTTCGATTTCCTTCGCAAATTCTTCATTCAGAACATTGCATGCCAAAGCAGCATCTTCATTACGGACACCGATAGAAGTCGAGTTTTCAGAAGAAGCCTGAGACACCAGGAATACACTGATTCCATTCTCTGCCAAAGTCTTGAAGATACGATGGTTTACTCCGATCACTCCCACCATACCTAATCCGGTCATCGTAATCAGACATGTATCATTGATGGAAGAAATACCCTTGATCGGCTTGGAAAAATGATTTGCCTCTTGCTTGATAATCGTACCCGGTGCATCTGGATTAAATGTATTTTTTACCAGAATCGGAATATTCTTATGACAAACCGGATAGATCGTAGGAGGATAAACCACTTTTGCACCGAAGTTACAAAGCTCCATAGCTTCAACATAGCTTAATTCGGTAATGGGATAAGCCGTACTGATCACTTTCGGATCAGCAGTCATAAATCCGTCAACATCTGTCCAGATTTCCAGTCTGTCAGCATCCAGAGAGGCAGCTATAATGGAAGCTGTATAATCAGAACCTCCACGCCCCAGATTCGTCACTTCACCCGTCTGCTTATCCGTTGAAATAAATCCCGGAACAATTGATATGGAAGGAGCATCTTTAAAAGCTTCTCTAACCAGATGAGAAGTCAGTTCTGAATCTAATATATGGCGATTATGCTTCTTTTCCGTCTTTATGAATGTACGTGAATCAAACCAGACAGCATCTTTTATCAGAACCGTTACAATACTGGATGATAAACGTTCTCCATAGCTGACAATGGTAGCAGAAGTTTTCGGAGAAAGGTCATGAATCAGATAAATACCTTGAAAAATATCTTTTAATTCACTCAGCAAACCATTAACCTGATCCAGCAAGACTTCACGCTCTTTTCCTGCCGGAATCACAGTATATACCATTTCGATATGGCGGTTCACAATTTCTTTCATGCCCTTTTCATAAGAAGAATCGCCAGCTGCGGCCAGACGTGAAGTTGCTATCAACTTATCAGTAATGCCACCTAATGCTGAAACTACAACAATAACCTGATCGTCTACTGCTTCTACGATCTTCTTAACACTCAACATACTATTTACGGATCCAACGGATGTACCGCCAAACTTCAATACTTTCATGGGTAATGAATAAAATGTTATTCCGTTCTTCCTTTCTCCCGGAAAACTTTTACGGAATAATGTTGTTATACAAAATAAAACTATTGGAAAAAAAGATTGCCCGTTATTTACAGGCGTGTATCACGTAGAAACACTTATATACATTCTCTAACCCCGAAGGTCATCCCCCAGGTACCTGCGGACATCAGCATTGTATGCCCTGCACCCGCCATTGTCATCATATAGAGATTGTATAAAGTCATTGTTAAAAGTTCTTATGGCAGCAAATGTAATAACATTTTTCTACAAATCATCATTTTATAAAGAAAAACATACTTTTTTATTCCACTCCATATTGAGGAAAGCAAATCCAAACCTTCACCTTGCGAAAGTATTATACAAACCCTGCAAAAACGATCTCTGATTCTGCCCGTTCTTTTAACTTCTTTAACTCGGTCCCCAACCTACATTATCCTGTCCATTGTATTTTTGCACAATAAACCCTAGATACATTATGGCAAAGGAAAAAACAGTTTATGTCTGCACCAATTGTGGACAGGAATCTCCCAAATGGGCTGGAAAATGTCCGTCATGCGGACAATGGAATACATTTGTAGAAGAAGTTGTACGCAAAGAAGCTCCTGTTGCAAAACATGTAGCACACGGAATTGAATCCATACGATCCAAACCTCAACTATTGCATGAAATCACCGCAGGAGAAGAACAACGTATTGACATGGGAGATGAAGAACTGAACCGTGTATTGGGTGGAGGTTTGGTAGAAGGATCTCTAACCCTAATCGGTGGAGAACCTGGCATTGGAAAATCAACCTTATTCTACAAACTGTTTTACGCCTTTCCCAGAAAAAAGTACTTTACATTTCCGGAGAAGAAAGCGCACGTCAGCTCAAACTCCGTGCAGACCGTATTCCTCATCCGGCAAACTCAGACTTATTGATTGCCTGTGAAACGTCTTTGGAACAGATTTTCACCAATATCAAAAATACGGCTCCTGATCTGGTCATTATCGACTCCATACAAAACAATTTCGACAGAACCATAGATTCTTCTCCCGGAAGTATCGTGCAGGTTCGCGAATGTTCAGCGTCTATTTTAAAGTTTGCGAAAGAAACCGGAACGCCTGTTATCCTGATCGGACACATCAATAAAGAAGGAAGTATAGCGGGTCCTAAAGTTCTGGAGCACATTGTCGACACAGTACTCCAATTTGAAGGTGACCAACACTATATGTACCGTATCCTCCGCAGCATCAAAAACCGTTTTGGAAGTACAGCCGAACTAGGCATTTATGAGATGCGTCAAGATGGTCTCCGTCAGGTAAGCAATCCTTCGGAACTATTACTGACCCAAGATCATGAAGGTATGAGTGGAGTCGCAATCGCCTGTGCAGTTGAAGGCATACGTCCTTTCCTCATAGAAGTACAGGCTCTGGTCAGTACTGCAGCCTATGGGATGCCTCAGCGTTCAGCAACAGGATTCGACCTGAGGCGTATGAATATGTTATTAGCAGTTCTGGAAAAAAGAGTAGGATTCAAGTTGGCACAGAAAGACGTATTTCTGAACATCGCAGGCGGACTGAAAGTAAATGACCCGGCCATAGACCTTGCCGTCATCAGCGCCATTCTTTCCAGCAATATGGATACAGAAATTGAAGCTGGTGTATGTATGGCAGGCGAAGTAGGACTAAGTGGAGAAATCCGTCCTGTTAATCGTATTGAACAACGCATCAGTGAAGCTGAAAAACTTGGATTCACCCGAATGCTGATTCCGAAACATAACTTACAAAGACTGGACAGAAAAAAAATAAAAATAGAACTTATTCCTGTAAGGAAGGTAGAAGAAGCCTTCCGACAGTTATTCGGATGAACAGAATTTTCCCTCTTAAAAATACACCAAAGCGGCACAGACTACATGGAATATTAGATCCATCGTCTGTACCGCTTTTTTGATCTGTTTCCATCAGTTCTTATACTCCACAGATCATTGACAAATGTTTTATTTTGTGTCCGGCATCATTACCAGTACCCGGTAATTATTCTGTTTCATCACTTTATTTACATAATTGGAAACTTCTTCAGGAGTGATAGACTGTATGGTCTGTTCAGCCTTCACACAGATTTCAGAAGGCAGAAGCTCGTTGCCAGCCATCATCGAGCACCAGTAGCTGTTGGTATGTTCGTCTTCAGTGATTTGCTTCACCATAAACTCCTTCACCTTGTCAAGTTCCTCCACAGGAGTTTCCTTTGCCAGCTTCTCAAACTCGCTGCGGATGATTTCAAGCGCACGGTCTTTCTTTTCAGGCTTAACCTGGAATATAGTCTGATATGTAACAGACATTTCTGAGAGTCTGTCCTGAGAGCCTTGTGTATATATGCTATATACCGCTCCTTCCTTTTCGCGTACTTCACTGAGCAGACGAGTAGAAATAAGCTGTGCCGACATAGATGCAAGCAATCTGTTTTTGAAAGAATAAGGCATCTTACCACTCACAATCACAGCAGCACTGCCCTGTGGTACTTCCATCTTCATGGCAAATTCCTGTTCTTCATTTCCAGACTTAATTTCCACTGCGCTGTTGAGTTTCACTTCCGACTTCTTATCTTTTGCAGAAGGAAGAGAAGCAATATACTGTTCAGTCAAAACTTTCAATTCTGCTTCATCAAAATTTCCACTAAACACAAAGGTAAAGTCTGCCGCATTGATAAGCTGTTCCCGAATGATACCAAGAATGTTCTTCCGACTGGCCTTTTCAATATCATCAACACTAAACACCCGCTTGATTGGAGAAGCGAACAAAAATTCCTGTAACTTCTTCTGGAAAACAAAAGCCGGATTCTGTCCTTGGTTTTCAATTAATCCTTTATACAGATTCTGCATAGAAACAAACTCATCCTCGGAAACATTCAGTCCAGTGAAAGTCATGTATAGCATTTCCATATAAGTTTTCAAGTCCTTGGGAGTTGTATTTCCCGAAAGGCTGCGCATGTAATCATCCAAAGAGATCTTCAAAGAAACTTGCTTACCAGCCAGCAGTTTATTCAAATCCGAGTTAGTAAAGTTACCCAAACCATGTTGTTCCAATACAACCGGCATAAAAAGCAGATCAGCAACCTGATCATTACCACAAGCAGACATACCGCCTTTGGCAACCGCCATCATACTTATCTCATCCGACTTAAAATCTGTTTGCTTCAATATCACTTTGGCACCGTTTGAAAGAATCCACTCCTTGGCACCGAAGTCAGAAAGCATGTTTTCCTTCACAACCTTTCCGGCTGTCGGCAATTCGCTTACCAAAGGCTCGTCCTTCACATTGTCTACGTAAGGAGCAATGTCTTCGGCTTCCACCTGAGAAAGCAATGCGAGTATATCTTCATCCTTAGGACAGGACTCGCCTTCGCGTGCAGGCATCATGCCGAGAACAACCAGGTTCTTGTCAGAAACAATCTGCGAGAACATCTGATTAACGGCTTCCACAGGTATCTGGTTCACAATCATGCTCATCATCTGATATTCCGTTTCTATACCCGGTATAGGTTTCTTGTCGATGAAGTTGCGTACATACGATTCTGCAAGAGTCTTGTTTTCCTGCTGATTACGGTTGTTATATGCCTTTTCAAGCTGAGAAAGATACTCTGTACGACAACGCGCATATTCAGTAGCGGTAAATCCTCCCCTCTTGGCACGAAGAGCCTCACGATAGACAGCTTCAGTCCTTCGTTAAAGCTGTTACCCTTAGGAACCATAGCCATCTGGAAAGCCTGTTTAGTCTTTGCCATAATGAACTCACCGTAAAATGCAGAAGCTACAGCAAACGGAGCATCTGCCTTCTGTCCCAGTTCGTTCAGTCTTATCTGAAGCATCATCTGGGCCATATCAAGCAGATAAGAGGTTGTAACATCAGCATTGTACCCTTCAATGAATCAGGCAGGGCATCATACTTGAACATAATCTGAGCCACATATTTATCCTGCTCCTTATCCGAACCGAAAGCGACAATAGGCTTTTCATTGTCGCTACAGGGAAGTAAACCCTTTCTGCCGGATTTACAGGCTTCTCAATCTTTGAGAATAATTCCTTGATCTTGCCTTCTATGCGGTCCACATCAATGTCACCCACCACTACTATACCCTGCAGGTCAGGACGGTACCACTTTTCATAATAGTCCCGAAGAGCCTGATGCGGGAAATTGTCCACCACTTCCATAGTTCCTATAGGAAGACGGTGTCCGTATCTGCTGTCAGGATATATCTCCGGAAGCAGTTTCTCCATTATTCTCATATTCGGTGGCAGCTGGCTTCTCCATTCCTCATGTATAACGGAGCGTTCCTCGTCTATCTCCTTACCTTCAAGCAAAAGGCCGTCAGCCCAATCGGACAGAATCATAAGACATGAATCCTGTACCCCGATACGCTCTGTAGGTACACTGGAGATACGATATACAGTTTCATCAATGCTGGTATAGGCATTCAGATTATAACCGAACTTCACACCTACAGACTCCAGCCATTTTATCATAGAGCTGCCCGGGAAGTTCCTTGTTCCGTTGAAACACATGTGTTCAAGGAAATGCGCCAATCCGCGCTGGTTATCCTCTTCAAGGATACTGCCCACCTTCTGGGCGATATAGAAGTCTACCTGGTTCTTCGGATATTCATTATGACGGATATAGTATGTAAGTCCGTTATCCAGTTTACCTATTCTCACTTCCTTGTCCACCGGTACCGGAGGCATCTGCTGTGCACTTACAGCAATCGGCATGCAGGTAAAACCTGCGATAGCTACAAAAGCCAGTTTCATCATTCTTCTCATAATTGAAATGTTTTATGTTATTTCGTTATTCTTATGCTGCAAAGGTATGCGCAAAGAACAAGAGTTTATGTTATCACTACGTTATCTTTAGGTTAAGAAGTTTTCTGGAGGAACTTTGATTATATATACTTAATGTTGTTAACTTTGCAATAAAACTGCTAAATGAGAAAATATATAAAAATAATAACGATATCAGGTCTTTTTATATTAGTCCTAATACAAATTATATGGTTATACAGTTCGTACCAATTTAACAAAAATGAAATAGTATTTAAAACAAGTAATCTGTTAGAGAATGCTATTGATGCTGAAACATTTTCCAGATTAAGTTCTTTACCACAAGGAACAATGGTTAAAAGTAGGCCCCAAAGTGATAGCGGAAAAGATATACCGGAATTTGCTTATATGCAAGAATCATTAGATGAACTTGGGAAACCTATTTCTTTGGATACAATAGCAAAATATTATAAACAGATTCTAGAAGAAGAAAATATTAACAATCACTTTTGTCTATATCTATTAAAAGGGGATAGTATTATACAAAAATAAAGGGAACGCACATTATTCATTTTTTTATATTGAAACACAGAAAATCCCTATTAGGAGTGACTTCTCATATGTTATTAAAGCCCAAATTATTAATCCAAATAAATTCTTTTTTCAAAAAATGGGGATACTCTTAGTTTCCACAACTATACTTCTCATTTTTGTAGTATTCTGCATAATCTATCAAGTAAGGATAATATCAAAAATGAATAAGATATCCCAAATCCGTGAAGACTTCTCATACGCCATGGTGCATGACATGAAAACACCTCTAAGCACAATTATGATGGTGCAGGATATGCTGAAAAGCGGAAGACTGGAAGGCAAACCCGAGATAAAAAACAAATACATGAACATAGCGGAAAGCGAAACAGACCACTTGTTTGCTCTCACCAACAAGATACTGACCATATCCAAGCTGGAGAACCATAAACTGGAGATGAACAAAACAGAAGTCGAGCTTACTCCAATAATAGAGAAACTGACCGAAAAATTCAAGCCAAAGCACAGAAACCTGTAAACTTTATCGTCAAATTACAGGCCAAAACTGCTTATGCCGACAATGATTATCTGGGTGAAGTAATAAGCAATCTGATTGACAATGCCATCAAATACTCAAAGGAGAGTGTAGAAATAAGCATCACCACTGAAGAAAGCGAGCGCTACACCATCCTGAAAGTACGCGACAATGGTCTGGGCATATCCGAAGCCGACCAGAGAATCATTTTCCAGAAGTATGAACGTGCAGCGGCAGCAAAGCGCAGCCGCAGGAACGGAGCATCAGGGTTCGGACTGGGCCTGAACTTTGTTGACCAGATAATAAAGGCGCATGATGGAAGAATATTTGTCAACAGCACAGAAGGAGAATTTACGGAATTTACCATCTATTTTCCGCTTGAAAATCCAAACAACATACACAATCGGTAAAATACAAGACTACTTATTATTATGGCAATAATATCATATATATCAATCGTGAATCCTATAATAAACTATTTACAGCAATAGATCTTTCAAACTTTGCCTGAGTTTTTCTTCAAGTACCAAATCACTACGACTGTATCCGGTATCTATCAGAATATCCTTGACACTCAAATTTCCTATCTCCAAGTCTGCATAATACAAGTTGTTCTTTACATTATATTCCAACATAAAATCGTAATGTTCAGGAACAGTTGAATCGGCTATTATCTTCTTCTCTTTAAAATCAATAAACCAGTTCGCTCTATTTAAAATATCCGTTCCCAATATACCACAGGCATTACCAAACAAAAAGTCTTCAGAATTTATCATGCAAGTCTGAAATCTTGTTTCCAGCTCACCTAATTTAAAGTGATTTAAAAGATATACCCTTCCATGGAATTTATTGACATGGATATCTGTAACATCCTTTGATATAGAGAAAACAGAGTTTCCCGGTATTGTGTCCGAGCAAATAACAGTAACATTCGCCCCTGTGTCAAATACATAATACTTACTTGATAATTGAATTTGTAAACAATCTTCATCGTTTAATGAAGTACTGAAATGAGCAATTGGAATATTATAACATATAAGAAAATACGATATTATAAATATTCCAATTGCTATACCAGCTATTAATCCATAATAAAATACACGACAGTATTTATAAGAACCAATTTTCATAGACTGCAAGTTTACACGGATGCATGAATTGATTCCACGCTAGATTGCTCAGATTTCATCTTCAGCAATATTTTCATTCGATGGAATAGTTGAAGCATTACCATCACGTACTGCCATATAATGAGGCGACATAATTTCAACACCTGCCTCATTAAAACGATCTTGAATATTTTGATGCAAATCCGAATAAATCTCAGCTAAACAATCTGCATCCTTAATATACGCATTTACCTGGTAAACCGGATACCAATCACTTAAAGAAGTGGAAGTACAAATGGACGTGGATCATCCACAACTCCAGGTGTATTAAGTGCAGCCTCAATCAACAACTTATTCACAACTCTCCATGGTACATCATAACCAATGCTAACTTCAGAATGAATAATTAATCCATACTCACGCGCAGACTGACTGAAGTTAACTGTATGTGAAGACATGACAAATGAATTAGGTATTGTTACCACTTCATTCTTTGGGGTACGAATACGAGTAACCAATGGAGTCTTCTCCACCACATTACCGGTTGTATCGTTTAGTTTGATGCGATCTCCTATTTTAAAAGGACGCATATAAGTAATGACCAGGCCAGCAATAATATTCCCAATAACCGTACTTGAACCTAAAGACACAATCAAACCGACAAATACTGAAATACCTTGAAATACTCCAGAATTAGATCCCGGAAGATAAGGATAAATCATAGCTATCATAAAAGCATAGAGCAAAAAGCGAATGATATGATATGTCGGAATAGCCCAATCTGGATAAAATCCACGTAATTTCAGCCGTTCAGACTGCACTTCTCCTGCCAGATAACGGACCAAACGAACTAAATACCTAATAGCCATATAAATGACAAAAATAGTAAACAGATTAGGTATATATGAAACGATGCCAACAAGAATACTCCTTATGGGTTCCCAAATATAAGAAAGCAACAGATAGGCGAAGCTTTTTGTCTGCGGAAAGATGGAAAAAAGCAAAGGCACTGTCAGTAACAATTGCAGAAACATGAAAACATAACGTACCAGATTGGCAAGAAATATTAATAATTTCACTTGTTTCTGAGTATCCAGAAGCTCATAGTCCTGAATAGAAAATGGTTTCAACCGAGTATTTCTCAGCCGTACAATACGTACTTTTAATTTACGGAACAACCAATTTGTTCCCCAGAACAGCAGAAACTGTCCAATAAGCACCAGCACAAAATAAATAATTCGTTTACAAAGTTGCAACATGCCATGTTCTTCTTTCATCAGCCGCAACTTTTCCACAATAACAAGACGCTTACTTGCTGCCAGCTGATCACGCGAACAGTTTTCCCATAATCCATCCAAATCAGTAAATGAAACAATAACCTTATTGTCATACATTACGTCTGTTACTATATCACTACTTTCAATATAAAGCGAATCAGGCTGCAGATTAAAAACGTTTACCTAATTCTGTAATATCATTGGCCACATTCTCTGCACGTTGCTGTGGAGTATGTCCTCCCCGCTTGGCATAGAAATAAAAATAATGTATCATTATCTACGACAACCGGAATACCTTGAGTAACTATCCGTAACGAATCTATACGATGCTTCTGTTTTGCCAATTTCAAAGAATCTGCAACAAATGCAGCCAGTTTCATCTGTTCCACTTCCATCCGTAGATTTGCTTCGTTCAATTTTGCAGCCGCCAACTCTGCTTGAATATCTACCAGACGAATAGAATCAGAATCCGAAACCGTAATGTTTCTTTGTACGGACAAACTATCTCTACCTAATATGTCAAATACCTTTTCTACAACTTGAGCTGATACATTAGATACAAACGAACTCAAAAAACAAACACACAATAAACTTAATATTCTCATGAAAGCCAATGTTATTTTATAGCCCAATAGCATATGTACCTTTTTTATAAATATATCAAAGTTCTACAATGCTATCACACAATTTATTTTGAATCGAATAAAAAATTAAATATAAGTCATCTCCTGATCAAAATGACATGCAAAAATAGAAAGAATTTTTCAATAAACTCGTTTTCAATAGGTTTCATTATACTGTATAATGAAGTATCTTTACAATGTATCTAAAAGAATTATAGATATTACCATTCCCGAATCTCTCGCAAATGGAAAATAAAATGAAGCCGTAATGAATTTCAGATAGAGAGAAAATAACCATAAACCTTTTCCTTCCACTAAGTGATTATCTGTCAATCCTGGACATCCAAGAGCAGATATCAGTGTCACCTTACATCAACAGGTTATTCCCGGGAGATCTGACCGTGAAGGAACAACAAAAAAATCCCCGGCATCCAAAAAGGAAACCGGGGATCGGAAAACGGCGACTACCTACTCTCCCACTTGCGCAGTACCATCGGCGTGACGAAGCTTAACTTCTCTGTTCGGAATGGGAAGAGGTGGA
>ENA-OQAN01000859-OQAN01000859.1-human-gut-metagenome-genome-assembly--contig:-NODE-859-length-14639-cov-1.827109_pt1 | contig 14639 bp, 17 predicted proteins | sample MGYA00242735_ERZ504527 | MGnify/ENA primary metagenome ERZ504527 (study PRJEB26092, sample SAMD00036230) | human gut metagenome | host: Homo sapiens | study: EMG produced TPA metagenomics assembly of...
ATGTATGCAGGTTTCTTTACACACATGGATGCGGATCAAGGGAAATATGGAGCTAGTGCTCGAAAACAGATAAACAAACTGCTTTATGCAAAGCTAGGCACAAATGATGTCCGCAAAAAATGGTGGAATCCACAAGACGAGAATAATGAAAAGAATGGTTACCAACAAGAAAAATTCAAGTTTAAAAGATTATGCGAAATGGACGGGTGACTATATTTTTATGCGTATTGAGGAAATGTTTTTAACCGCAGCAGAAGCATCTTGTCGTTTAAATGATGACAAAGGCGCACAACTGATGTTGAACAGTTTAAATGCAAAAACGTGATGAGGATTACAACTTGCAAAAAAACAGGAACGGCATTAGGTAAGCTCACCTCAGATGAAACTGGTTCTTTACTTGAAGAAATTATAATTCAACGCCGTATTGAACTTTGGGGAGAATTTGGACGTATCTATGATATACGCCGTCTGAAACAAGGATTCAGACGTACTGCAGACATGGGCTGGCCATCCAGTGCTTTAATTGCTGGTACAGATACGGAAGATCCTGAGTCGTATGCATGGGTATTAACTATTCCTCAAACGGAATTTGATGGTAATCCGAACATGGATTCTAGCAAAGATCAGAATCCGATAGGTGATCATAAATAGTATTAATCTGTAAGCAAGTAAATTATGAAAGTAAATAAATATATAATCGGCATGTTTGTTGCCACTGCAACTTTTTTTTGTATCGTGCAACACCGACAATGAAGGAGATATATACAATAGCACAACAATGGGGGTGACATTCGCCACAGGCACACAATCGGTTTCCTTTCCTTCCACAGGATATGAGGGTTTTGATGTAGAAGTCTTACGCGCGAAATCTTCGGAAGCTACTACAATTAATTTATCAGCAACATTAGTTGTCGGTGATAAAGAGCAGGAACTCCCTGCCTCCATTACCGTACCTTCCTCGGTTTCATTCGCAGCAGGGGAATTTAAGACCAATATTCATGTTACAGTTGGAGATATAACTCCTGGACAGAATTATAAAGTCAAGATATCTTTGCCGGAGGAAATGGTTACGATAAGACCAGACTTCGGATAAGTCATAACTGTTTATAGGGATTATACTTTTTCTTCATTAGGAACTGGAACATTTAAATCTGCGGCTATGGCAGAGGAAGGAGAAGATTTTGCAACTTGGGAAGTGGAAGTTCAAAAAGCAGACCAGATATCATGGTATAAAGCTATGAACTTATATGAAAAAGGATATAACATTGTCTTCAAAGTTAATGAAGCCAATGAGGTCACTGTAGAATCTCAGCCGGCATGGAAGCACGCATCCTATGGAGAAGTTTTTGTTTCAGGCAAAGGTGCTTTGGAAGACGGGGTTATTACTGTGAAGCTGTCGCATGATGTACCCAATGTTGGTGGTTTTGGTGAATTTAAAGAAATACTTTACCTACCTGCTAAATAATTTAGATTTAAGATATGAGGAAAAGATGAAGCTTTCTCCTTAATTATCCAATAAATTATTACCCAAGTATACAAAATTAATGTATACTTGGGTAAATCTATATAGTAAATCGGTCTTTAGAAATTATTGATAAACATCTGTTAACTCGAATTCGATTACTATATAAATGTGCTTGTAAAGACATATATGTTAAATATTTAGTTACATATTTGGAAGGAACACAACAAACCACCATCAATCCTTATGAACTGATTGTAACTCCTGACGGGAAGTCAAATTTTGATTACACACGGAATCTTCCATCAGTTTTTTTAATGTTCTTCTCAGCCAAAACTCAAAAAAACGATCATAGACCGGATGTAGCATATTATGCCGTCAAACAGTTGATATATTTCAGATATAACATTTTTTATTAATGTACTTCCCGTTTTTCTGGAAATGGTGTGTAACAAATTTTGTATATTCTTTCAGTCTGATAGATTGTAAATCCAAAATCATAGTACTTTGATAAAAAGCCGGAAGACTTATAAAAATTTCTCCCGTCATATGACATTGTGAACATAAATATATAAATGGACATTGTACAATGTTATATATAGATGCTCAAAATGGCTTTAACGTTCTTTCCCGGATATTGAGCGATAACTTGAAATTAGTCAATCGCTACTAGGCAGATTTTGTCTGCTTTTCCTAGATAGCTAAGTATTTCGTCCAAAGTAACAGACGTTTTTTTGCTCTCTCCCATTTCTAAATTCCAATTTTGGATTTCCTCTTTCATTATTTCATGCATTTTTTGCAAAAAAATTATAATCTTATTATAATACAATCATTATAATGAGATTTATCACAATTAGACTTTTTTTATCGTATAAAGTAATTTTGAGGTAGAACAAAAGTAGAAAAAAAGGTTATCATAACTTTGTTTAAAGTAATTCCCGCAGAGTAAATAAAGAGAATCGATAAATTTTAATCTTTTGATTATAAGCACTTTCTGTGTCTTGTTAGTTCTGCAAAGACTTTGGTAGTTTCCTTTATCGGAATGGCTACACAAGAAGTGGCTATAAAACAGACTGTCAATATTACTTTGAAGTCGGATGCCGAAGTGCTTGAAGAAGTGGTAGTAACAGGATATGGTAATTTCAAAAAATCATCATTACAGGATCAGCCTCTAATGTATCAACAGAGAAATTACAAGATATCCCTACAGTTAGTGTTCAGGATCGTTTAGCGGGTTCTGTATCTGGTGTACAAATTACATCAACTTCAGGACAACCCGGAGCTGTCGCTTCTGTACGTATTCGTGGTATGGGTTCTATCAATGCCAGCAATGAGCCATTGTACGTTATTGACGGAGTCCCTATGCTGAATGGCAATGTTAGTGAATTCTCATACGCAGATTCAGGTAACAGCCTTATGGCTACATTAAACAGCAACGATATCGAATCTATGACCGTGATAAAAGATGCCGCCGCTGCATCACTTTACGGTTCTCGTGCTGCCAACGGTGTAATTGTTATCACAACTAAAAAAGGGGCATCCGGCAAGACAAAAATCAATTTAAGAGCAGATTGGGGACTTTCCAACATGGCCATTAACTACCGTCCGATCTTAAATGGAGAAGACAGACGTGAAATATTACATCTGGGACTTGCAAACTATGCATTAAACAATGGTAATGACGAAACAGCTGCAAAAGCCTTCGCAGATAAGAATATTGAAGACTTCGCCGCAAGACCATGGTCGGGTTATACAGACTGGAAAGACGTCTTATTCCGCAACGGAAGTCACCAAAATTATGAAGTAAGCGCACAAGGAGGAAGCGAAAAAACACGTTTTTATACTTCCTTTGCTTATACTAAACAGGAAGGTATTACAAACGTTTCCGGCTATGAACGCTTTACCGGACGTGCCAATGTAACTCATCAAGCCAATCGTTTGACACTGGAGGCAAACACAATGTTTACCAACTCCACTCAAAACGTAAACAACGAAGGGACCAGTTTTGCCAGCCCCATCATGTGCTATGCAATGACTGCCTCTCCTTCTACATATCCGTATAATGAAGATGGTTCTTTCAGCACAAACTTCCCGGCATTAAATGGTGCCAATCCTATACAAACAGAAGCCTATAATTATAACAGAAGTACAATAAACCGTTTTTTAGGTTCTCTTTCTGCAACATGGAACATTTGGGACAACTTAAACATAAAAGAGGTAGTCAGTTATGATTTCAATCAAAACAATGAACGTGTTTGGTGGGATCCCCGCTCAAATGACGGACGTTCTTCTAATGGAGTTTACCAGCGTGTTATGGGAAACCGTGCGAAATTGAATACCCAAACTCAATTGACATATAACAAAGTAATTGCAGAAAAGCACACTTTAGACGCTTTAATTGGCTTTGAAACAGAAGATTACAAATATGATTATGTATATGCTAACGGAAACACCTATCCATCTTATCTGCCGGAAATAGAAAATGCAGGTAATACCCGTGCATCCAGCAGTGTACAAAGATATCGTATGACATCATTTCTAGGACGTTTGAACTATGATTATGAAAATAAATATTATTTCAGTGCCAGTTTCCGTCGTGACGGAAGTTCACGTTTATCTAGAGAAAGCAGATGGGGTGATTTTTGGTCTGTATCCGGTTCGTGGAGAATTACCAGTGAATCTTTCATGGAAAATATAAAAGAAGTAATTACTGATGCCAAGTTACGTGCTTCTTACGGTGTAAATGGTACACAGCCATCTGATTATTATGGTTATTTGGGTGTTTTCGGATTTGGATACAATTATAATAAAGGAGCTGGTTCTGCAGAAAATCGTATCGAGAATCCTAATATGAAATGGGAAAAGAACTATGCAACAAATATAGGTCTGGACTTAACTTTGTGGAATCGTCTGGCTTTAACATTCGAATGGTACAATCGTGAAACTAAAGACTTGTTGATGGATAGAGCTATATCTGCTGTACCCGGCATTATTGACGGGAGTGGTATTGCTAATACATTGATGAATGTAGGCTCAATGAGAAACCGGGGATTTGAGTTTGAAATCAAATCAACGAATATTCAAAACAACAATTTGACATGGACTACCACATTCAACATCAGCCACAATAAAAACAAATTAACAAAGTTGGATGGTGAACAGAACGAAATGATTAGCGGTGTATCCATTCATCGTATTGGGGAACCATACTATTCTATTTATGCTTATGAATATGCAGGAGTTGATCCTGCAACAGGTAAAGAATTATATTATATAAACGGAGAAGATGGAAGCAGAGAGACAACTACCAACTCCGCACAAGCAAATAAAACAATCATAGGATCAGTTGAACCTACCGTACAGGGTGGTCTCACAAACTTTGTAAGCTGGAAGTTTATTGATTTCAATATGACATTAACCTACTCATTAGGAGGCCATGCTTATGACTATGCGACTTGGTTGCAATCTAACGGAGGTACATATAATTATTTGGGTAACGTACCTGCTTATTACAAAATAGAAGACACTTGGAAAAAACCGGGCGATAATGCTAAATTACCTCAGTTTGCATATGGAAATACTAATATCGCATCATCTCGTTGGTTGATGTCTACAGATCATTTGCGCATCAAAAATATCACATTAGGTTTCACTATGCCTTCCAAAGTATCTCAAAAGTGGGGAATCAACAAATTAAGGGCTTTCGTTTCTGCAAACAATCTGTTGACATGGAAATCAGATGGTTATATGTTGATCCGGAAACACCCGTTGATGGACTATGTACATTTGAAACACCGGCTTTAAGAACCATTACATTTGGCTTAGAAGTTGGATTCTAATTTATTAATTATAAAGTTTATACAGAATAAGAAACAGGATATTAAAATTCCATTATCCAGAAATCTTATTCAACATATAATCTAAAAAATAAAGAGAACAAAATGAAAAAAATATATAAATCTCTAGTTTTCACGATGGCAACCATTGCATTGACTTCGTGTGTAAACGATTGGCTAGATCTGACACCATCAGATAGTATTCCCAGTAATTCTGCCATCACAAATTACAATGATGCAAAAACCGCTTTGTATGGTATGTATGATGGTCTGCAGGGAAACTCTACCTATACACAGTATTATGCCGCACGTATGTTTTACTATGGTGACGTCCGGGGAGATGACATGCAGGCACGTACACAAGGAATGCGCTCTTCCAGTTGTTACGAAATGAAATACACCATTGACGATGCTCCCAACATGTGGAATGTACAATACAATGTATTACGCCGTGCCAACCGTTTGATAGAAGCCGTAGAAAATAACAAAATAACAGATGCCGAAAAGAATCAGGCAAATGTGAACAACATCTATGCACAGGCAAAATCTGTTCGCGCCTTGGTACATTTTGATTTGGTAAAAGTATATGGTATGCCTTATTCTTTTGATTATGGAGCTTCAATGGGAGTACCCATTGTGACCACCCCGATAGATCCTTTGAATGCCAGTGCTATTCCCGGACGTAATACAGTGGCCGAAGTATATGCCCAAATTGTAAAAGATTTAACCGAAGCCATTGACTCCAAAGCCTTAAATGTTTCTAAATCAGCTGGAGACAATCAAGGATTTATTGACGAATGGGCTGCCAAAGCTCTACTTACACGCGTGTATATATACATGGGTAAAAACCAGGAGGCTTTAGATATAGCAAAAAACATTATCGAAAATTCTCCTTATAGCCTATGGACAAAGGCTCAATATGCAAACGCTTGGGATAAAAACAACGCCAATCATATCAATGAAATGATTTTTGAACTTGTCAATAGCGGCTCTGATGACTGGGCAGACCGTGAAGGTATTGCATATTTATATCATGAAGATGGATATGCCGATGCTATTTGCACAAAATCATTTGTTGATATGTTAGCTCAAGATCCAAGTGATGTTCGCTTGGATGTGATTCTGCCGGTACAATTGAAAACAGATGACAGTGGAAAACCGACCGATATGTATAAGACCTATGGAGACAATCGTATCTTTATCAATAAATTCCCAATGGGAAGTTTAGGGGATATGCGATTAAACAATTTACCTATTCTTCGTTTGTCAGAAGTGTATTTAAATGCAGCAGAAGCTGCAGCTAAGTTGAATGACAAAAGCTTCTACAGTTAAATATCTGAATGAAATTATTAAAAACCGTACAGATGATACAAAACAATTAGTTACAGAGTCTACCGCTACTCTAGAAAGAGTCTTATTGGAACGTCGTAAAGAATTAGTAGGTGAAGGACAACGTTTCTTTGACGCCATGCGTAATAATGAAACAATAACACGTTATACCAATGAAGATGAGAAAGGTTGGCATTATTCTATAAATAAAGAATCACAAGTATTCGACCGTTCTTATTTTAGAGCGATTTTACCAATACCTGTCAGTGAAATCAATGCTAACCCTATTTTAAAAGCTCAACAAAATCCAGGTTACTAAATAAAAATTCAACTCCGCTAATTCTCAAATAATCTTTAAAGGAAGGAGTTGAAAGAAAAAAATGCTTATCAAGGATGTTCCAATACACAGGAGCATCCCTTTGAAACAAATACCTGACACTCCTTATACAAATACATTGTTTGTGCCAACAGAATTATCCATCAACATCTTCCATTCAATTTCATAAGAAAGAAGCGATATCCTGCCAATCCCTCATATCAAAACCAGGTTTAAAAGGCAAGCCCCTCTCACCTTTTATATTATAATAAACATTTCCCATCCCTACGTTTTTCGCACCTTCAACATCATTCTTCCAGTTATCTCCAATCATTAAAGAAGTATGTAGCTCGGACTGTGTAGCCGACATGGCAAAATAAAAAATCTCCGGAAACGGTTTATGTACTCCTATGTCCTCTGACAAAACAATTTTCTTAAAATACCCTTCCACACCGGCAGAACGCATCTTCTGTTCCTGCAATTCCCTGAATCCATTGGACAAAATATACAGATTATAACTGGATGCCAAATATTCCAAAGCTTCTCTTACATGAGGCATTAGTTTCTTCTTGTAAATTATATCATCAAAAAAATTATCCGAATAGGCTTTTACCAACGCTTTATCTGTAACTCCTACCTGCAACAATGGATAGGAAAATCTTTGCTCATTCAACTCATCTTTTGTAATCCTACCAGCACCATATTCATTCCACAACTCCTCATTCTTCCCACTGTACAAGGTATAAAAATGAGAAAAAGAACGAAAATAACGATCAAAATGATATTTATCATACATATCTTGGAATGTATCACGAGCGTTTTCAGTAAAAGCCCATACTGTATCATCCAAATCAATAAATATACTTCTATACATACAACATAAAGCAGATTAAAAAAGGGTTGCGTCACTCACGGCACAACCCTTTCACAAAACAATAATTTAAATTCTCTTATTTCACCTGAATAACAAGATAACGTGATACGCTCCAAAATTCAGTAGGATTTGTAATTTTCAAGGCCAGTTGCCCTTTTGCATCTTTCACTAGTTCATATGAACCTACCGGATGTGTAGTCAGCAATTCAGCACGTTTAGAATACAACTTGATTTCCTTATCAGTACGAATATCAATCTGAGTAAAATAATCCTTATTAAAGTCCGCACTTTTCAGGACATCACCTTTTTCAAGAATTTTCTGGTCTTTCAATTCAGATTTTGTTCCAAAAACAAACCAGGCAGCATTCAAAGCTTTATCCTGGCTGGCTACAGTTGCAGCCTTCGCTTCATTTTCAGCGGTCAGTTCACTTACATTCTGGCTTAAACCAGCTACAGCATCATCCAGCTCAGCGATACGAATATTTTTTGAAGCTAATTCAGCCTGCAGAGTCTCAATCTGCTGCTGTTTAGCTTCCAACTCCTTCGTCAGGTTGGCTACAGCTTTCTTCAACTGAGCGGAATTATACTGACTATTCTTCAATTGCTTCTCCAGTTTCGCAATCTGCTCACGGTTTGACTGCAATTTTTCACTGATGAAGCGAATATCTTCTTTTATCTTATCAGCACTATTCTCACGAATAGAACCACTCTGTAAGTCTACACGATTTTCAGCCTCATTTATCTGACGAAAACCTTCCTGTACTTCATTGAAAGCACCCATGATATCGTCCAATTCAGCATTTCTGTTTGACAGTTCCACCATCAAAGAATCATTTTGAGCCTTCAAGGCATCTTTCTGAGCTCCATTACCACATGAAGTCAATAAAGCTACAGATAACAACGATAAAAATACTAGTTTTTTCATTTGCTTTACATTTTAAGTTTATTCATTTTTAGTCCTCTTTCCCACTGAGTACAATTACAATTTCACCTCGCGGCTCGTTTTGAGTGAAATGCGCTATAACTTCAGTTAATGTGCCCCGAACACTTTCTTCGTGAATTTTTGAAATCTCACGACATACGGAAACAGGCCTTTCGGCACCGAAAAACTCGGCAAATTGAGTTAAGGTTTTCACCAAACGGTAAGGTGATTCATAAAATATCATCGTCCGTTTTTCTTCTTGTAAAGAAGTCAAACGGGTCACTCTTCCTTTTTTTTGTGGCAAGAATCCTTCAAAACAGAAACGTTCATCAGGCAATCCCGACGCCACCAGCGCAGGTACAAAAGCAGTAGCTCCAGGCAAACATTGCACTTCGATGTCATTCTTCACACACTCACGCACTATCAAAAATCCGGGATCAGAAATACCAGGAGTTCCAGCATCAGATATTAAAGCAACAGTTTCGCCTGCTTTGATACGATTCACAATACCTTCCACTGTTTTATGCTCATTAACTTATGATGAGACTGCATGGCGTTCTTAATTTCAAAATGTTTCAAAAGAATGCCCGAAGTACGCGTGTCTTCCGCCAATATCAAATCAGCCTCTTTCAACACACGGATGGCACGGAAGTCATATCCTCTAAATTTCCTACAGGAGTAGGTACGACATACAGTTTTCCCATAAAACAATTGCATTCTGTTATAATGGAACAAATGTAGAAAGAAATTAAATGAATAAAGTTAATTGCCTCCATTATTTAACAGATGTTGCACTTTAGTTTAACATTATATCTTTTATTAATAAATTTCCGAGTGAAAATAGTCCTTTTTCGAGGTACAAATCGTACATTTGTACCTAAAATTAATCTATATTGTTACATCAAATTATGGTAGTTTTTTCAGAAGACCACATTCAGGAAACGCGTAGAAGAGGAAGAATAGAAGTAATATGCGGTTCTATGTTCTCAGGTAAAACCGAGGAACTAATCCGCCGTTTAAAAAGAGCGAAATTTGCCCGTCAACGGGTTGAAATATTCAAACCGGCCATGGACACACGCTATTCAGAAGAAGAAGTCGTATCACATGACAGTAATTCCATTGCATCCACCCCCATCGATTCTTCTGCCAGTATCCTACTTTTCTCATCAGACAAAGACGTAGTGGGAATAGACGAAGCTCAATTTTTTGATGAAGCCTGGTTGATGTTTGCAACCAGTTGGCCGACAATGGCATACGAGTCATTGTAGCAGGATTGGACATGGATTTTAAAAGAATTCCTTTTGGTCCTATTCCTGCCCTGCTGGCTATCGCTGATGAAGTAACCAAAGTTCACGCCATTTGCGTGAAATGTGGAAATCTAGCCTATGCCACTCATCGAATCACCAAAAGTGACAAGCGGGTTTTATTGGGAGAAAAGGCTGATTATGAACCGCTTTGCCGAGCCTGCTATATGGAGTCCTTGAAAGAAGAAACTGAAAATAAATAACATATGCTTTATGCTGCAGAAAAAAATAACATTCGACAGTTTTATCCGTGGAATATTGACAGCGGTTGTCATTATCGGCATTCTATACTTAGTAAATCAGCTTAGCGGAGTGCTACTCCCCTTTTTCGTGGCATGGCTTATTGCTTATCTTATCTACCCGATGGTTATTTTCTTCCAGCATAAACTGCATCTGAAGAATCGGGTTATCTCCATATTTGTTGTTTTATTAGTATTATTATCCATTATCACACTAGCATTTATCGGACTTGTTCCACCTATCATTGAAGAATTCGGCAAGCTGAAAGAGCTGCTTACCGAATACTTTATCGAAGGTTCCAAGCAAGCAGCTATTCCCGGCACTGTGGCCAATTTCATAAAAGAACATATAGATATGCTGAAAATACATGAAGCACTGAACGAAAACAACTTCGCAAATACTATGCGTAATGTGCTTCCACAAGTATGGGCCTTGTTGACCCAATCCGTCAATATTGTGGTCAGCGTATTTACCTCATTCATTATCCTGCTTTATACCTTCTTTATTTTATTGGATTATGAAGCCATTGCGCGAGGATGGATTAAACTGGTTCCTATCAAACACCGTGAAATGACAATACGCATTGTTACTGATGTACAAGATGGAATGAACAAATATTTTCGCGGCCAGGCATTTGTTGCCTTTTGTGTAGGAATTCTATTCAGTATAGGTTTCCTTATTATTGACTTCCCATTAGCTATCGGTTTCGGTTTATTTATCGGACTTCTCAATATGGTACCTTATCTTCAGCTCATCGCTTTCATCCCCACCGTCTTATTGGCACTACTGAAAGCAGCGGATACAGGAGAGAATTTCTGGTGGATATTATTTTGCGCTTTTTTTGGTATTCTGTATCGTGCAAATCATACAAGATGGCCTAATTGTACCAAAGGTTATGGGAAAAATTACAGGTCTGAATCCTGCCATCATCCTATTATCTCTCTCTGTTTGGGGAGCGTTAATGGGAATTGTAGGAATGATTATTGCTCTACCTTGTACCAGTTAATGCTCTCTTATTATCAAAGGTATATACGAATAAAAGAAAAAGAATTTTCCGAAAGTACAAAAACGACTGACAATCAACAAATAAGCAATACCAAAGAGAAATAATTCAAAAAAAACAGGTAATATATTTGCATGTTTCATTTAAAAAGTCTACCTTTGCACTCGCAATTCGGAAGAATAGCAATAACAAAGGATTGATTCGCTAGCTCAGCAGGTAGAGCACAACACTTTTAATGTTGGGGTCTTGGGTTCGAGCCCCAAGCGGATCACTAGAAGGTCAGGGAGTTACATCAAAGTAATTCTCTGACTTTATGTTTATTACGCTAGTTTACCTGCTCCATGTAAACATGTAGATGTTAATTGGGGGGCAGTAGAAATGAAGTGTGGATAGGGATTTTCCCCGTCCATACCTTTCTTTAGATTTATACACACATACAGAGTTGTGTGAAAGGAGCCGACAAGAGCTTTTCAATAAGTTTAATCTTTCCGTTACCATGAAATCCAAGGGACAGAGATTCTTAAAAAAAGTAACAACCCCACCGGCGGAATAAAATGAATGCATATCACATTCCATTCTTATAGCCTAAGTCTTTTCTTTCTCCAGATTAAACCTTTTTATACGGATACCTTCTATCTCCATAAGCTTTTGGAGTTATCTCCCAAGACTATGGAGTTAACTCCAAAGGCTGCGGAGATAAAACAAACAGGAAAAAAGACCTTAACCATACGGCAGGAAAGGTTTAGGGATACGAATAAGATCTTTTTAGGGCGAGTCTGATTCCAAAGTCTCTTACACATTCCTTACGGATAAAAAGTCCCATTAAAATTCAACTCCTCCCTAATTGTTTCCGTCAAATGGTTTCGTGGTTGCCTCTCCCTTTTGGATATGCCTTTGCGGCTGATAACGCATTTGAGTGTTTTGTAAAATATCATCATGTCTGTCATGAAGCAAACATGGTCTACGTACCAGATATCCAGTTCGAATTTCTTTTTCCAGCTGATTGCGTTTCTTCCATTTACTTGTGCCCATCCAGTGATGCCGGGGCGCACTTCATGTCTTCTTGCTTGCTCTTCATTGTATAGAGGCAGGTATTGTACCAATAATGGACGGGGGCCGATCAGAGCCATGTCTCCTTTCAATACGTTGAAAAGTTGAGGCAGTTCGTCAACGGAGGTGGCACGGACTATTTTCCCTATGGGGGTCATTCGTAAGCTGTCGGGTAAAAAGTTTCCGCGACAGTCTTTCCGGTCATTCATGGTTTTAAACTTGATGATCCTGAATATTTTTCCGTTCTTTCCCGGACGTTCCTGAAGGAAAAAATGCCGCTACCCCTGTTGGCTATGGCAAGTAACAAGATGGTTGACAATAGGACAGGAGAGGTCAATAATATCAGAAAGGCGGCTATAAGACAGTCCAGCGGATATTTGAAATAACGGGTATATCTGCTCTTCTTCATGGTTGTGGATTATTTTTTATAATCCGGCACGGTGAACCACAGGCTGTCACTCCGTCAGGTATGTCTTTGCACACTACTGATCCTGATCCGATAATGGTCCATTTGCCTATTTTAACTCCGGGGTTGATCACTGCTCCGGCACCTATCCATGAGCCTTCCCCCACTTCCACATTGCCACATAATGTGGCGTGTGGCGAGACATGTACATAGTCTTCCAATATACATTCATGATCAATAGCGGCGCCAGTGTTGACAATGCAATGTTTACCTGTTTGGCAGCAACTTTGCAATATACTTCCTTGCATGACAACACTGCCTTCTCCTATTTTTGCATAGGGGGAGACAATGGCATGGATAGAGATGACCGTACCGAATACAGCGTTTTTTTTTATACAATTGTTCCGCTATATTTTTTCGGATGCTGTTGTTTCCGATACTGATAAGTATCGGGAACATTCGTTTTGGATCGTAGGAAAGAACATGATATTCCATCCATTCCTGTATGTGGGGATTATCATCTATGATGCCCGTCAGTTCAGTGCTGTTTTCTTTCAGTATATCCATGATCACTTTGGCGTGTCCGCCGGCTCCGTATAAATACATATTGTCAGTCTTTATTTTGTTAGATTTGAAATCTGTTCTTGATAGACCTTTCGTAAGGCTTCCCATAGCGTCCGGCGGTCGTATTTTTGAACAATCTGTGGGCGGGCAGCCGAGGCCAATTGTTCTACGAGCCGTGGAGAAGAGAGAAATCCGCACATGGTGCGATATAGGTATTCGCTGTCATGAGGAGGAATAATGATACCGTTCTTTCCGTTTTCAATGATTTCGTTACATCCGTTGATGTTCGTTACGATGCAAGGTAATCCCATCGCTCCGGCTTGTAATATTACATTGGGGAATCCTTCCCGGTAACTGGGGAATACGAAGGCATCCGCAGCGGCTAAAAAAGGGCGGATATCCTCTTGCCATCCCATAAATTTTATGGCGGGATGTTTGTGTATATGTTCTGCTGTTTCAGGAGTTACCGGATCCAGTTCCGCTTCAAAGTCTCCCACTAGGCAAAGACGACAGTTTGTAAATTCCTGTTGCAGGCGGACAAAAGCTGAAACCAGTTCGTTGATACCTTTATCCCGCACCAATCGTCCGACGAAGCAAAAAGTGAAACAGGGGTTCCGGCGATAGATTTCCGCTTGTCTCATTACCTCCGGTGTCCGGTCAAAATAAGCAAGGTCAATTCCGTTGATGTTACCGTTTCCGATAAGATGCAATGCCCGGCTGGTGATATGGAAACGTTCCAGATCTCTCCTCACACCTTTCCCTTCCGGATTGAGGTAGGTCGCACAGGCACAAGTGAGTTTGTCTGTAGCAATTAATAACTGCTGTTTCCAACCTGTAGTTGAAGGGAATACTAGTCCTGTGAAAGTGTGGATCCGGATGGGAACCCTGCATATTCGGGCGGCCATCATGGCCAACAGCCCCGCCTTGGGTGTCAGCGAGTGGACTATCTGCGGTTTTTCTTTGCGGAACAGGATGATGAGCCTGATCAGTGCAATCAAGTCTTTCAAAGGGGCAATGTGGCGCTCCATCGGGATAGCGCAAGTTCTGACGCCTTCTCTTTCCGCTACTTTGTGTAATTCCTCTCCGGACGAAGAGACAGCTAATACTTCATAAGTCTCTGCCAACATCTTCAACTGTCCTTGCAGCAGGAGATGGAGCGAAAGGGGAACGGTGGATATGCGTATTACTTTGGGTTTCATACAGATGGTTTGTGTCGTAAACGATAATAAAGATACCCCACCATTCGTGCGTTAGTTCTGGCCAGGAAGCCAAGACGTGCCCAAGATGGCAGGAAATTTCGTTTTTTCCCCCTTTATTTCGGGAAACGTATCGG
>ENA-OQAN01000860-OQAN01000860.1-human-gut-metagenome-genome-assembly--contig:-NODE-860-length-14635-cov-2.213675_pt1 | contig 14635 bp, 15 predicted proteins | sample MGYA00242735_ERZ504527 | MGnify/ENA primary metagenome ERZ504527 (study PRJEB26092, sample SAMD00036230) | human gut metagenome | host: Homo sapiens | study: EMG produced TPA metagenomics assembly of...
ATAAAGGATGATATTTTAAGGGTGGAGAATGACCCTGACGATGAAAGCAGGCTGAGCCTGACAATAAACAGGAAGCCGATTGCCGACTGGTTCAGGGAGCAATGGCACAGGCTTAGATATGGAGCAAGAGTGCCGCAACAGGAAGAAAGAAAAAGTAGAGGATTCAAATTATAATAGAAGCAATTTGATTAGTAATCTAAAAGCACTCCGATAACGATTAGAGTGCTTTTAGATTGTTTATCATTAATTATCAAAGCAAGTGCAGTTTAAGATTTTACTGAAGTTTGCATTAATAAAGAATATACTACAGCTGATATATGCGCAACATATTGTGACGCTTGTGATTCATTTCCCTTGAAATCCTTAACAAATACCGCTAAGGTATAACTGATATTATTAGGCAGACATATATAGCAACATCATTGTGAGCTGCAAGAACACCATTTTCATTAACACAACCTGAACCTGTCTTATGCGCTATAACAACCCCTTCTTTATCAAGAAGTGGAGCTGCTATCCTATCTACACCTGTTTTGCATTCTTTTAACGTATTCTTAATGAAACTTTGTTTCTCATCATCGATAAGACCTTCAGTAAACAAACGATTCATCAACATTGCAGCACCAAGAGGAGATGTATAGTTAGAGTAAGCCTTGTTATGGTCAGCCGACATTTCCTCTTCCGTATAAGCTATCTGAAAACTTGAACGAGGAATGAGTGTGGCTATAAAACTATCTGTTTGAGCGACATTAACCATATCCTTAAACATAAGGTTGCTTGCATTGTTGTCACTCTGAGTAAGAGTATAACGCAGCAAATCTCTCACTGTCAATGATATGACTGGCCCTGAATAATCTTTCAGCATAGGACTCCAAGTCTTTGGGTCAAGTTTATCCCTATTTATATTTACTAAGGTATCAAGTGAAATTCCTTTATTGTCAAAGTCATTACAAAGAGCTAATGCCTGATGAACCTTAAACACACTCATCATAGGATAAACACTCTTATTATTGACCTTAACCGTATCTCTGTTATTAACAATAACCGCCACACCAATTTCGCCAGGACAAGCTGAGACAATTTGAGAAATGCTATCAGTCAAAACATTTGTTAAAGGAGGATTTGCGCTATCTTTTGTCGCTGATTTATGGAACAATGAAAATACCAAGATGAAAATGCAAACTAAAGCTATACTCAAAACTACGATTTGTTTTTTTCTGTTTTTTTCCATGTTTATATTATTTATATTTGTTTGACGAGAATATCTTTATTTGCCGACAAAGGTACATAACTTTACGGAAAAATATGTTTCTAAAATATATAAAAATATATAAATAGACAGCTGTGGGGAAAATGTGGGGAAAAATTAGATAATTAAAAAGGCTAAATGACTGGAAATAATCACTTAGCCTTTTAATCCGTACCCAGACCCGTACTTCGTAATTGCTGCGCCCATCATTCAAGACTGTCAAATCGGGTCTTTCCTGTCAAGCCAATGATGCCTATGCGTATGCCAAACACATGGATTACGGATTTCTCGTTCCGTGAACAAACACTTTATCCGCAACTCTGCTATGTGGTGTATTGGCTTAACTCCATTTCTATGGGCAACACTTTTGTTGCAGATTTCAAGCAGCTTTTATCGAAATACCCATCAGTAAGAACTCGTTTATTAGGCTTTCCTCATAATTGGGAACAAGAGCCTTTGTGGAGATAAAATAATTGCCCTGTTTCTTAAAAAGCACTGGGGCAAACCAGCTCCGTCTTTAATTGTTTCCAATAAATGGATTGTTTCAAGCCCTATAGAAAGAGAACAAAAATTCCTGTGTGAAAATTAATCTACGACAAGGAGCAAGCAAGGAGCAATATCAAACAAAAATCAATACCTTTGCAGTACATATGAGATAGACCAAAACAAAAGTGGAATATCGGAAACGAATAGCAAGGAAAAGAGAAGAAACGACCCAAGTTGATGTCCTTTTTGAGTTAATAATCAATAAAAGCGTTAAATCTTCACCTTTTAGAATGTGCAATTAAAAATAACAACCATATTTCTGACTTATTATCTATAAAATATTGAGTAATAATCGGTTGTAAATACTCTTCTTGAAAGCTTTGTTTCCCTTACATTTGTAAAAAACAGAAATGCAAATGTATATGAAAAACATATTCTTATTATTGAGCTGGCTGATACTACTCCCCTCCGGTATACTGGCAAACCCTATCAAGGGAATGCTGGAAAGGATAGACAAGGAGCATCGAACAAGTTCGTAGTCGAACTACACAAAAGCTCTAACGACTTTTTCGAGTTAGACCGGAAAGGCGACAAGGTAGTGATACGAGGTAACACCTATATTAATATAGCAACCGGCATCAACTGGTACTTAAAGTATCATGCCGGAATCCATCTGTCATGGAACGGTATGCATGCCTCACTACCCGATGTTCTTCCTCCCGTCCTCCGTAAGGAACGCCACGAAACAAACCTAGCCCTGCGTTATGACTTCAATTACTGCACCTACTCTTACTCCATGGCATTCTGGGACTGGAAACGTTGGGAAAAGGAACTGGACTGGATGGCACTACACGGAATCAACCTGCCGCTCGCTGCCGTAGGACATGAATGTGTATGGCGTAACCTATTACTCCGGTTGGGGTTTTCCAAACAGCAAATCAATAATTTTATTGCCGGTCCGGCATTCCTTGCCTGGTGGGAAATGAACAATCTGGAAGGATGGGGAGGCCCTAATCCCGACAGTTGGTATGAACAACAAGAAGCCTTGCAAAAAAAGATATTGCAACGAATGAAAGAATGGGGAATGCACCCCGTACTGCCCGGTTATTCAGGTATGATCCCCTCCAAGCTGGATTTGGGAAAGCGTATTGATAGTGGAAAAGAAAAGAAAACAGCAAGCGACACTTCCTCGGAATCCGCCCAAAGCACCCTCAACAAATGGAACGGATTCGACCGACCGGGAATCTTACTGCCCGACGATCCCAAGTTTACCCAGATTGCCAACCTTTTTTACGAAGAGACCGAAAAGCTGTATGGAACAAGTGACTACTACTCCATCGATCCTTTTCATGAAGCCAAAAGCTTGCCTGCCGGACTAGACTTCGGCAAAGCCGGCAGGGCTATTATGGATGCAATGAAGAAGGCTAACCCCAAAGCTGTGTGGGTGGTACAAGGATGGACAGAAAACCCACGTCCGGAAATGATGAAAGCGCTGAATCCCGGCGATCTGCTTATCCTTGATTTATTTAGCGAATGTCGTCCCATGTGGGGCATTCCCTCTATATGGAAACGAGACAAAGGATACGAAGAACACAACTGGTTGTTCTGCCTGTTGGAGAATTTCGGGGGGAACGTGGGCTTGCATGGAAGGATGGACCAGCTTCTTCACAATTTCTACCTGACCAAGAACAATCCACTGGCCGCTCAGCTAAAAGGCATCGGTCTGACGATGGAAGGCATTGAAAATAATCCCGTTATGTTCGAACTGATGTGCGAACTTCCTTGGCGTGCAGAAAAGTTTACCAAAGAAGAATGGATCAAACAATACATCCGCGCACGCTATGGCACAGACGATGAATCTATCCGGCAAGCTTGGCAGATCCTGGCAAACGGTATCTATAACTGTCCGGCAGGCAACAACCAACAAGGTCCTCACGAAAGTATCTTTTGTGGCGTCCATCGCTGAATAATTTCCAAGCATCCAGCTGGAGCAAAATGTGCAACTATTACGATCCCACTACCACAACAGAAGCCGCACGGTTGATGGTGAGCGTGGCAGACAAATATCGCGGTAATAACAACTTTGAATATGACCTGGTGGACATCACCCGACAAGCCATTGCCGACCGTGCCCGAATAGTGTACAATTACGCTGTTGCCGACTTTAAAAGCTTCGACAAAAAAAATTATGCCACACACACCCGACAGTTCCTGGAACTGTTAATGATGCAAGACAAGCTGCTGGGCACACGCAAGGAATTCAAAGTCGGAAACTGGATTCAACAAGCGCGCAATCTGGGAATCACATCTGAAGAGAAAGACCTCTACGAATGGAACGCCCGCGTACAAATCACCACATGGGGAAACCGCTACTGCGCCGACATCGGCAAATTACGAGATTATGCCCATAAGGAGTGGAACGGGCTGCTGCGCGACTTTTATTACAAACGTTGGGAAAAATACTGGCAAGTACTGCAAGACCAACTGGATGGCAAACTTCCTGTACTGCCAGTAGGTAATTCATCAACCCCCACTGCCGATAATCCAGCCATGACCATAGATTGGTATGCCCTGGAAGAACCATGGACACTGGCAAAGAACATCTATGCGGCATCTGCCGAAGGTGATTGTATAGAAGTAGCGAAAGAGGCTATAACATTGATAAACAATTGATAGTAAGATGAAAAAGGAAGAGCTCAATACAGAAACCGCACAGCAGGCACCGCCCATTAAAAAGAGGCTTTTGTCACTCGATGCACTCAGGGGCATCACTGTAGCAGGGATGATTCTGGTCAACAATGCAGGAGGCAAAGTGTCGTATGCACCTTTGCAACATTCTGTATGGAACGGACTGACACCTTGTGACTTGGTTTTTCCTTTCTTTCTGTTCATCATGGGTATTTCAACATATATTTCATTAAACAAATTCAATTTCAACGTTTCCCTACAAGTGGTAACCAAGATATTGAAACGCACATTTCTTATTCTATGCATCGGATGGGCAATCGGTTGGTTTGACCATGTATGTGAAGGTGACTTCCTGCCTTTTGTCCATCTGCGCATTCCCGGGGTACTGCAACGCATTGCTTTATGTTACTGTGTTATTTCTTTTACAGCCCTATTTATGAATCATAAGTCATCCCCGCATTAACCTTTATCTTACTGGTAAGTTACACTGTCATATTATGCATGGGGAACGGTTATGCCTGCGATGAAAGCAATATTTTATCCATTATTGACAGGCAACTTTTCGGCGAAGCGCATCTCTATCAAAAGAGCCCGATTGATCCGGAAGGATTTGTAAGCACTCTCTCTGCTATCGCCCACACTTGTATCGGTTTTTCATGTGGAAAATGGATAATACAAAGTCATCAGACAGAAAACAAAGTACTCCGTTTGTTCTTGACCGGATTCATTCTGATAAGTATCGGCTATTTATTGGCAGATGCGTTGCCTTTAAATAAAAGAATATGGTCTCCTACTTTTGTTTTGGTGACCTGCGGAGCGGCTTCCATGTCACTTGCCACACTAATGTATTATATAGACATAAGGAATAAACAAAAATGGTGCCGCTTCTTCATCATCTTCGGCGTCAACCCCCTATTCCTCTATGTATTGAGCGAAGTACTTGCCATTATGATGGGAAGTACCGGATGGAAGGCGGCAGCCTATGCAGCCATTCATTCAGGAATAACCGACGCCTACCTTGCCTCAGCCGTCTACGCCCTCGTTTTCACTCTGTTTTTGGGGTGTATCGGTTATCCACTATATCTTAAGAAAATATACATCAAACTGTAACAACAGATTCACAATATATAGAGAACTATACAGTATTAAACAAGAACATATTAATCAAAACCAAAATTAAATTCTATGCTAAACGTACAATCTCTAACCAAAAGGACAGTTGCACAGATAGTAGTCTTTGCGTTACTCCTATTAAACAGTACACTGGCATTTGCTCAAAGTCAAGTCAACGGTCTTGTTACGGACAAAACCGGAGAACCTCTCATCGGGGTAAATGTAGTGGAAAAAGGTACTACCAACGGTGTTATCACTGACTTTAACGGACAGTTTACACTGAATGTAGCACAAGGAAAGGTATTGGTCTTCTCCTACGTAGGTTACACTACGCAAGAAATTACAGTAAAAGGGGCTTCTTTGAAAATTATTATGGAAGAAGATTCTAAAACGTTAGATGAAGTTGTAGTAGTAGGTTATGGCAGCATGAACCGTAAGGACGTAACCAGCTCCATCACCACTGTGAAAGCAGACAAACTGAATGTGGGGGTTTATTCTGATCCAGGACAGTTATTGCAGGGTAAAGTCCCCGGTTTAACCGTGGTACAAAGCAGCGATCCGACTTCTGGTACCGCCTCTATCTCTTTACGTGGAGCTTCCTCCTACGTACCGGTGCAGCAATGGAACCTTATTATGTTATTGATGGTATTCCCGGTATGTCATTAAGTCTGATCGCCCCCGAAGACATTGAAAGTATTGACGTACTTCGTGATGCCTCTGCAACAGCTATTTATGGTTCAAAAGCTGCCAACGGTGTAATCTTAATTACCACCAAAAAAGGTAGTAAAAGTGAGCACACGTCTGTAAACTACAGTGCATACCTTGCATTTGACAACATTGCCAAACGTTTGGATATGATGACTGCCGACGAGCTCTGCGCCTATGCCAAGGAAAATAACATTACTCTTCCGAATGACAAAGGAGCAAACACCAATTGGAATGATGAAGTACTGCGTACAGCAATCAGTCATAACCACAACGTTTCTATCAATGGAGGTTCAGAAAAAACTCAATACAGTGCCAGCATGAGTTATCAAAACAAACAAGGTATCATACGTGGTACAGATTTCGAGCGTTTCGGCGGCCGCGCATTCTTGCAGACCAAAACACTGAATGATCGGCTCACTTTAGCCTTTAACGTAAATGCCGCACAATCAAAAGGTACCACCGTTGATTCCGCCAAAGATGGACAATCCGTATTTGATGCCATGAATTATTATTCCCCATTAGTTCCTGTCACCAATGCAGACGGTTCTTGGTATAGTGACAAAACTATCTCTCAAAACTTCAATCCTGTATCCATGATCAATGAAGATACTTTTGAAAATAATAAGAAGCTACTTCAAGGAACGGCCAAAGCCACTTTGGATATCACCAAGGATTTAAAATGGAACTTAAGTCTTTCCTATCAAGACGAACAGTACATATGGAATGAATACCATACTAGCCAATCCCAATACAACACCCGAAATGGAGAAGCTAAACGTATTGCAACAGAGAACAAGAAAAAAATCCTTGAAACCTACATAAACTATGATCATACATTTGCCGATATCCACAAACTAGGTCTGATGGCCGGTTACTCATGGGAACAGAATGACGACAATGACAGTTTCGGCCTGAATGTCTACGACTTCTACAACGATAACACCACTTTCTATAATCTGAATCTTGCCAATAAAATGGACTGGCAGAATGGCGGTATCACCAGCAATAATAACGGTCATTTGGAAACCTTACGTATGATCTCATTTTATGGACGTATCAACTACTCCTTTAACAGCAAATACCTGCTTCAAGCAACAATTCGTCGTGACGGCTCCTCCGCTTTTGGAAAAAACAACCGTTGGGGAACTTTCCCATCCGCATCGTTGGCATGGCGTATGAGCGAAGAAAAATTTATCAAAGATTTAAATGTTTTCGACGACTTGAAGTTCCGTGTCGGTTATGGTGTTAGTGGTAATTCACTCGGGTTCGGAGCTTATTCGGCTATCCAGACTTACAGTACTTCCGGTTGGTTCAACTATACAAATGCCAATGGCACACAAAACAGCTACCATACCTTGGCAGCCGCCTCAAATGCCAATCCAGATCTGAAATGGGAGCGTACAGCCATGTTGAACATCGGGCTGGACTTCAGCTTCTTTGGAGGCAGATTAGGAGGAACTATCGAATACTATGACAAACGTACCAGCGACCTGATATACACTTACGAGGTTTCCACAAACCGCTATCCTTTCGGAACCATGCCGGCTAATGTGGGGGATATCAGCAATAAAGGTATTGAATTTACCATTAATGCCACTCCTATACAAACAAAAAATTTCTCCTGGCAAACCAGTCTGAACTTATCTCATAATAAAAATAACGTAGAAAGTATATCCAATAGCGAATATTCCGTAGATTATATCCGTGCAGCCGATCCTGAGATCACAGGTTATTCTTCAAATGCAGATGTACAACGCATCATGGAAGGGCATCCTATCGGTACTTTCTACACCTACGAATGGGCTGGCTACAATGACCAAGGAGTATCCGTATTTTATGTACACGATCCGGAAACGGGTGAACGTACAGGCGAAACGACCACAGATCCTGAAACAGACAGAGACCGTACTATTATCGGTTGCGCACAACCTGACTTAAATTTAGGCTGGAGCAATAACTTCCAATACAAGAACTGGAATCTCGATTTATTCTTTACTGGTGTTTTTGGACAAGATATCTACAACGCCACTGCAGAACAATACTCTAATGTTTCTTTTGTGAAAGAAGGCCGCAATGTATTAAAAAGCGTAGTTACCGAGCACCGTGCTACTGACACACAATCTCAAGCACCATCCAATCGCTGGATAGAGAACGGTAGTTATTTCCGTCTGTCCTCAGTCTCATTGGGATATACTTTCGGCAAAATTGGTAACTGGATAAACTCGCTCAAGCTATACGCCACTTGTAATAATGTATTCACCATTACCGGTTACTCCGGCCGTGATCCGGAAATCAACCTTGGAGGCTTGGAACCGGGCATGGACAGACGTACCAATTACTATCCGCGTACCCGTTCATTTATGATCGGTCTAAACGTGAACTTCTAACCATATAATTGAAAACTGATATGAAAAATAACATAAAATTAACAACCTGGCTGGTAGGTAGTCTGCTTACCTTCTCCGCCTGCACAGATCTAAATGTGGACCTTAAGTCCACTTATACCGAATACCCGGATTCCGAAATTGCCAAGGAAGCTAAAATGGCAGGTTTGTATTATGGATTCGGCGGAGCATTAGGACGTCGTTATATGGAGCTGCCCTGCTGTCTTCCGATGAGTTCATGGCAGTAACATTTGGTGGTAACTGGTATGATGGCGGCAACTATATCCATTCCTCTCTTCACGCCAGCCTTCCAGGCGACGCACACGTGGACTGGGCTGGTGATATTCCGGCTGCAATCACAAAATGCAACCAAGCAATTTTTGACTTGGGTGGAGAAGATGAAAACAATGCCGAACAGGAAGCCTTGATTGCTCCGGCACTTGCCATGCGTGCTTTCTATCATTTTATTTTTATGGATACATTCGGAGCAACTCCCAAATTAGACCACTTGATCGGCGATTCTGAAGCTATCGACCGTTCTCCCCGTTCCGAAATTACAAAATTTATCGAAAGCGACCTGCTCCGTGCTTTGGCTTCCGGCGGTTTAAAAGAAGATGTTGATGCTTCCACTTATGGCAAACCAACCAAATGGATGGCTGAGGCTCTCCTTGCCAAACTCTATATAAACTGGGCTGTTTATACCTGTGATGATGTAGCTACTTATGATCCAAGCATGACTAATTCCAAATTGAATGATGTCATAAAATATTGCGATGATATCATCGCCTCCGGTCATTTCGATCTCAGTGATGGTTATCGCAAGAAATTCATGCCAGACAACGGCTATCAGATTAAGGATTCATCTATGCAATGCCATACCAAAATAATGAAACATCAACCAGAGCCAATACTTACGCCCGTTTCCAATTCTGGCCTAAATTCAACAATGATGGTGCGGACGGTAAAGGACTGTTCGGCATAACACTATCCCAAAATGCCGGAGGCATTTTCATCGTTACTCCCGAGGCGGCAGACCGTTTTTGCCTGGAAGGAGATGAACGCAATGAGATCATCATGAAAGGTGCGATCAACTATTATGACATCAGCACACATACAATGGGAACAGAACCTTATATATACAACGGACAACAAGTTGTCCTCACCAAGAACATCACCATCTTGAATGACCAAATGGATCTTGGAAATGACTTGAACGCATGGTGCCAGGGATACCGATGCATCAAATGGGCTATTCAAGCAGACGATTATAACCTCTATAACCGCAATCAAAGCAATGATGTACCTATCTTCCGTTATGCAGATATTCTGCTGATGAAAGCAGAAGCTATTCTACGGGGGGCAACAGCCACTAACGGCGACACGCCACAATCCCTATTCAACCAAATACGCAGCTATTGTAACGCTCCATTATTAGAGCATACTCCTTCATTAAACGAGTTACTTGAAGAGCGTGGCCGTGAATTTTATGCAGAGACATGGCGACGTAATGATCTATCCGTTTTGGAAAGTTCGAAGACGACTGGGGATATAAAATCAATATCATCCGGAAGCTCAAACCGAAAAATGGCGTAGGATCTTCCTGTATCTGTCGGCTTGATGAATTCAAACACCAACTGGAAGCAAAATTACGGTTATTAATAAATTAAATAAGTTTTTATAAGGGCTTGTTACAGCAAGCTCTTATAAAAACCTTTAAAGCAAAAAATAATTCATGAAACTTCATCAAATCTTATTGCTTCATATTGCGACATCTATCTTGCATTATTCCCATCTCCTATATATGCCCAAAAAATGATGTACCAGGACTCTATCGAAATCGTAGTACACAGAGGAGCGAACCATATAGCGCCGGAAAACACCATTCCATCAGCTCTAGCTGCATTGGAACATGGAGCCGGCTGGATAGAAGTGGATGTGCGCAAAAGTAAAGACAATATACTTTATAATCTGCACGATGAAACTTTGGACCGTACTACCAACGGTAAAGGTCCCATTCAAGATATGCTATCCAAAGATATTGAAAAATTAGACGCCGGCAGTTGGTTCAGTTCTCGATTTACCGGCATTCACGTACCCCGTATAGCCGAAATGCTAGACACCCTACAAGGAAAGGCACACATTTTTTGATGTAAAACGAGGAACTCCGATAAAAGATTTGGTTATATTAGTACGCCAAAAAGGATATGAAAATAAAAGCTTCTTCTGGTTTGCAGACTCTGAAATGCTGAAAGAATTTATCAGAATCGCTCCGGAAATGAAGATTAAAGTAAATGCCTCCAATATAGCGGCTCTGAAGAAATGGATGAAAATATGCACCCCGGCCTATGTAGAAACAGATATCCTCAATATCACCCCTCAATTCAAAGAAATTCTGCAAAAGCAATCATATCAAGATAATGGCTGCTATTCAGAATGCGAGTGAAAAAGAATATAAAAAAGCGATTGAAGCCCATCCCGATTTAGTCAATCTGGACCGGCCGGAACTCTTTATAAAAATGCTCCGTCAGGAGATTAAAAAATAACCCTTTTCCAAGAAGAGCCATGAAAAGTACCCTATCTTATCTGCTGATTCTATGTAGCCTGTTCATGTCTTGCACCGGACATCAGGAAGAATCCCTATTGTCCTATGTAGATACCCGTACGGGAACTGCACCGAGCATAACCCATACCGCAGGACTTTTCGGCAAAAATACCGAAGAGTACGGACAGACGCTGCCTGCCGTCCTAGAGCCCAACGGAATGAACTTTTGGACTCCCCAGACACAAGATACAGAAATAAAATGCAAGGCTCCCTATTATTACAAAGATAAGAAGATACAGGGGTTCCGCAATTCACATTGGATTGTCGGAGGGTGTACACAAGATTACGGTTCCATGACCTTGATGCCTGTATCGGGTACACTGAAATATCTCCCCCAAGACCGAGGAAGCCTGTTCTCTCACCAAGAAGAAACAGCAACGCCTGCCTATTACTCCGTCCTTCTCAAAGATTATTCCATTTTTGCAGAAATGACCGGACGTTCCCGTTCAGCCATTTTCCGATTCACTTATAACCAACCGGAAGATGCTTATCTCATAGTCAATCCTAACAGCGACGAAGGAGAAGGATATATTGAAATCGATACTATAAAAAAACAGATACGCGGATACAATCCCGTACACCGTATCTATCAAGGCTGGGGAACCCCCGCCGGATACAACGGGTACTTTGTCATTGAATATCAAAATGAAATAGAAGGAATATGGTACATTCCGGTATGACAGTCTCTTCGCCGGACAACGACAGATAGCCGATGGAACAGATATAGGTGCATATCTCCGGTTCAAAATACACCCAGAAGAACCCGTATTAATCAAAGCCGCTTCTAAATCCGGAAAAACCAGACGTGCCGCTTAACAAAAACGATGCGTTTCAAAAAGTACAAAAACGACGCGTACAAGAAAAACGGTGAGCGCGGTCCTATTCAGCATGATCAAAGCCCACCGTTTTTCTTTCACTTGAACCCTCTTTAAATGGCTTTAAAATATCATTTAAAAGCCATTGCAGATTCAAAATAATTTCCTATCTTTATGCAATTGTTAGGCTGCTATACCTGACACCTCATCCGGCTTCGTGTACAGCATCATGTCTGTATATTTAGCTTGATAGTTTACGCTTGCACTAAACTCCACTTTCCTGCATTCCTTGAATGGGCTGCCGACAAATGGGTTTCGGTCCATCCAGTCGCACAGTTCTAAAATGGAGGACTTGTTCGAGGTGAAGTACACGAACGAATGCCCTTTCAGAACGGTTAGTACATCCAGATAGTCAGCCAGACGCCAGAACATCTTGTAAGTACCCACCTCGGTGGAGAGGTACGGCGGATCAACCAGGAACACCACACCCGGAACATCTTTGTAACGTTTGAATACTTCCTTGTAGTCTTCGCTGGTTATAGTCAGTCCTTCCAGATAATCCTTTGCTTCGGGATAGTCTGTCTGCCGAATCCTATTGTAGATGGCTTCTTTCTTCATTCCTTCCAAACTGGTCACATATTTCATGGCGAACAACAAGGATGCGGAAACCGTGATATAATCCACGTAACCGTGCTCTTTTTCTTCCCTCTCAATACGAGCAAACATTTTATCGCGAACCTCCCCGGTTATACGTTTGTTTCTGGGTTCCCCTTCAGCTATCCGACGCAAATCGGATAACAGCACATTGGTGGCCGGGATATTTACAAGTCGCAGCGGTAGTTGTCGAAGTCATTATACACAACGGTGGCATCAGGCCTGACACATTTGGTAATATGTGACAGCAGCCCGAGCCGCCAAACAAGTCCACAAACACGGTGCTGTCCGGGAACTGTCCCAGCACCTTGATAAATTCCCTCGCAAACATGCGTTTCTGCCCCACGAAAGGAAGCGGGGCGGACAAATACATCTTTCTCATTTCATTCTGCTTTAAAACGGCCGCAAAGGTCCACAGAATAAACGAAAAACAGCGGGAAACATGAACTGTTCCCGCTGCAAGACATATACAGCAAACTACACGTTCAACCCGAAGCGGACCGTCTCGTCACCGGCGATCAGCGCACGGGTGCCCGGGATATTATTCTCGTAGATATGTACATTGCCCAGATAGAGAGTGATCGACTTCAAGGGAAGTTCTATCTGCCGCGCCATCAGGTACAGGTGGTAAATATCGGAAGGTAGCCCGAGGTTTGCGTCACTGCTGCGCTGGTAGGCGGACAGAACCAGTTCACCGCCATCTAACTGGAACTGTACCAGACTCAAACAGGGTGCCTGGTTGCTCTCGGCACCGGTTTCGCCCAGAAAAAGCACGTAGTTCTTGCTGTTGCGCCTCTCCCGGTTAATTTTCGCTATCAACGGAGGCAGCTTCTCGAAATAGGTCGGGTAACTGTTCACCAGGATGGAGCCGCAATAGTCCCACCAGTTGATGCCGGCCTCCCGGTACTTCTCCACGTTGCGCTCACCCTGCATAAATAACTGCAACTCGCTGCGGAGCTTCTTGCGGGCGATATTATGCCCCTCGAATATGTCAAGCAGGTCCGCCGGTGTCAGTGACAGCTGCTCGTTCAGAAGGTATTGTATATTTCCCTTCTTGTTGGTCTGTGTTTTTCCCGTGGCAAGAATCTTGTCCAGGATACGGTAATACTTGTTCATAGCCATTTCCTCCTTCTAAATTTGAAACACCCTAAAGATAAGGGGAAACGGCACTCCCTACGACATAAAACAACCCGTTCACACTGCAAGCGTCTTGCAGTCGCTCTGGAATCGTTTCACCAAGGCATAAACCTTACGTTCGCTCACCGAATACTTTTCGGACAATACGGCCACAGCATACGAGACTTTTTCACCTTGATCGAGTAGGCGGGTATAGTCCGCGTACAGGTCGATATACCGGGCATCTTCCAGACGGATGCCGGCCGCCTGAAGCCTTTTCAACAGCTCCCGGTTAAAGTTTAATATCTCAATCACTTTCATACAACAAAAAAAATTATATCTTTGCATCGCCAATCATTTTTTAGACAACAAAAAAAAACGTCAAACCGTGACAGAGGGTATTTGCCCCCGGTCGCGCGGTTTGGCGTTTCATGTTTATAAAAGTGATTGGCGTTACTTTTTAACAGGCCGGGGGCTTTTTTCTTATCCTCCCCCGAAGGATTTATTCCACCCGGTACTTCTCCGGATCAAAAGCGTCTTTCTTCCTCCAGCCGTCAGACAGCGTGTCCTGAACATGCTTCATGGCTTTCGTGTAGAAATCGGTCAGTTCCTCCAGTGTGACGAACTCCCGATATTGGGGAACCTCATCCGTACCGAACTTGAATGTCACGGGAAGCGTAGCACCACCAGTCTGTACGGCAGATCATACGCTGCCTTATAATTGAACTGGTTTTCACTTGACAGCCATACCGGCATACCTTCATAGAGAAAACCGGAAAGTATCTCACGGTCAATTTGCTCATTACACCAGTCTGTAATG
>ENA-OQAN01000861-OQAN01000861.1-human-gut-metagenome-genome-assembly--contig:-NODE-861-length-14621-cov-1.893542_pt1 | contig 14621 bp, 17 predicted proteins | sample MGYA00242735_ERZ504527 | MGnify/ENA primary metagenome ERZ504527 (study PRJEB26092, sample SAMD00036230) | human gut metagenome | host: Homo sapiens | study: EMG produced TPA metagenomics assembly of...
CCGAAAATTTCTTTGGTATTATGAAATCCGAGTTACTTTACGCCGAAAAGTTCGAAACGCCTGAAGCCTTCATGAAGGCTTTGGAAGAATATATAGACTATTATAATAATAAGAGAATTAAATCCCGCTTAAAAAGGAAAGAGCCCGGTACAATACCGAACTCTTTCTCAAAACGGATAATATTTAAACCGTCCAACTTTTTGGGGTCACTTCAAGCCTGCCGGATTTTTTTGTATTTACATTGCCGGATAATCCTCATAAAGAAGATACTTTTTTCTTATTTCTTTATATTGATTTAGTTTCTTTTGCCAGGCAGAACGGATTTGTTCCTCTGTTTTATTTTTTAGAATATCCAGGCGTACTTGATTGGTTCCCATTAAAAGATCGAACCAGTGTGGGCGTGTGAAAAATTCTTTTTCCGCATGTTTGGTGAGATTTTGAAAATAGTTATAGAACTGGATGACATACTGCAAAGAAAATCCTTTGGGAATATTCTTTTCCGAGCTGAGATTTAATCCGTAACAATATGTATCTTGGTGTAGCGGATGTTTATCAGAGCCTTTCATTGGATGAGGCATAAAACGAAATTTCAGATTTTTTGTTGTCGGGCTTCCAATTATTTGGAATGGAAAATCTGTACCTCTTCCTACACTGATAGATGTTCCCTCAAATGGACAGAGAGAAGGGTAGAGCGCAATGGCCTGATCATTTGGCAGGTTAGGGGAGGGCTTTACCGGAAGTGAATAAGGTTGTCCGTGCTTCCAGTCTTCTATAGTAATAACTTTCAGTGGACACTGGAGATTATTACCTAGCCATCCCTCTCCATTTATCATTTGTGCCAGTTCACCTATCGTACAGCCATGAAGTATCGGGATGGGAAGTATACCTACGAAACTTTTGTATTTCATGTCAAGTACAGGTCCGTCTACATAGTCACATGGTTGGGGCGATCTAAAATAATCAGTTCCTTATTGTTTTCGGCGCAAGCTTGCATGACATAAAACATTGTGCTGATGTATGTATAAAATCTTGCACCTACGTCCTGAATGTCAAAAATCATAATGTCTGTTTGCTGTAGTTGTGACGGTTTGAGGCTTTTTTATTTTTTCCGTATAAAGAGATTATAGGCACTTGAGTCCGGTAATCTTTACCGTTTTTTATAAATTCTCCCGCATCGGCATCCCCTCTGAATCCATGTTCAGGAGCGAATACCTGAGTAATATGCACTCCTTTATTATACAAAGTATCCAGAAGGTGTACGTTCTGTACAAGGGAGGTTTGGTTTACAACCAATGATATACGTTTGTTTTCAAGCAGAGGTAATAATTCCTCCAGTCTGTCGGCTCCGTTTTTTACTTGTGCGGTTGTTTGTAGAACTGCCAGCCAGTAAATGAATAAAATAATATATTTCATATCGGATGATTTTTTTTTCACTATCTTTGTTTCACACAAAGGTTAATAATAAAAGAATAATTACATGGATCCACTGTTGTTAATAGACAAATATTATCCTGAAGATAATGAGTTAAAGCATATTTTAATTGAAGCATAGTCGTTCGGTAGCAGATAAAGCCCTTGCAATGGCACGGAAGCACCCTGAGTTGAATCTGGATTTACAATTTATAGAAGAGGCTGCCATGTTGCATGATATCGGTATCTTTCAAACCGATGCCGAGGGAATCTGTTGCTTTGGAAAGTACCCCTATATTTGTCATGGATATTTAGGAGCAGAACTGGTTCGTAAAGAAGGATTTCCGAAACATGCTTTGGTATGCGAACGCCATACGGGAGCCGGATTATCTCTGCAAAATATCATACAGCAAGATTTGCCTGTTCCACATCGCGAAATGACTCCGGTCAGCCTTGAGGAGCAAATAATTTGTTTTGCAGACAAATTTTTCAAAGTCCAAACTGGATCATGAAAAAGGAATTGAAAAAGCCCGAAAAAGTGTTGCACGATATGGCGAAGAGGGTGGTAAACGTTTTGACTATTGGTGCGAACTCTTTTATAGTCTTAAAAATAAATTAAAACAGTAGCTCTTGTGTTTATTTGAGAGAGAATGCTTACTTTTGCACTGCATTGTGTAAAAGATTAATGAATGGCGTCATTTAAAAAAACTACATATCTGCTGTTGTTTCTGTTCTTTGTAGGATTTTTTTTTCTCTTTGTATGCTGAGACTCAGCGTGTGAGAGGGAAAAGATCGCGAGGTAACAGAACAGAACTTCGTACGGATTCGCTTGCTGCCGATTCTTTAAAAAATGATTCATTGACAGTAGATTCATTAGGACTTGATTCTATTGGAGCAGATTCACTGGCTCTTGATACAACTCCTAAAAAAGAACCTCTGGATGCTCCGGTTATTTACGAAGCAGCCGATTCTATCGTGTTTACTAAAGGAGGTTTCGCTCATTTGTATGGTGATGGAAAGGTGAATTACCAGAACATTGAATTGACTTCCGAGTTGATTACAATGAATATGGACAGTAGTACGGTGTATGCCCGTGGTGTGGCAGATACTACTGGTGTAGAGCAGGGTACTCCTATATTTAAAGACGGAGAAACACCTTACGAGTCGAAGACCATGCGTTATAACTTCAAAACGAAAAAAGGATTCATCAATAGCATTGTAACGCAGCAGGGAGAAGGATATGTCACCAGTGAGAATGCCAAAAAAGGAGCTGATGATGAGATCTATATGACTCAGGGTAAATATACACCTGTGATAATAAGGAACATCCGCATTTTTATCTTAAATTGTCTATGGCGAAGGTACGTCCTAAAAAGGATGTCGTTTTTGGTCCTGCACAACTTGTGGTTGAAGATGTACCTCTTCCGATAGCTGTTCCTTTCGGTTTCTTCCCATTCAGCAGCAGTTATTCTTCTGGTTTCATTATGCCTACCTATGGTGATGAAATGAACCGTGGTTTCTACTTACGTGACGGTGGATATTATTTTGCCATTAATGATAAAGTAGACCTTAAGGTTTTGGGAGAAATATATACCAAAGGTTCCTGGGGACTGTCTGCCGCATCCAATTACAATAAGCGTTATAAGTATAGCGGTTACTTTAATGCAAGTTATCTGGTAACAAAGACAGGCGAAAAGAATATGCCCGATTATGCTGTATCAAAGGACTTCCGTATTCAGTGGAGTCACCGTCAGGACTCGAAAGCTAGCCCGAACAGCTCATTCTCGGCAAGTGTAAACTTTGCAACCAGTAGCTACGACCGTTCAAGTTTAAGTTCATTGTACGACCCTTCGGCATATAGTAACAATACCAAGGCGTCAAGTATCAGCTATTCACGTAACTTTCCTGAAATCGGATTGAATATTTCGAGTACATTCAATATTACTCAGAATACAAGGGACTCTTCTGTTAATATGACCTTGCCCGACTTGAATATTTCGTTGAGCCGTATTTATCCGTTCAAGCGTAAGAAGCAGCGGGTGACGAACGTTGGTATGAGAAGATTTCATTCCAGTACACGGGTGCTTTGACAAACAGTGTAGACACAAAAGATAATCTGCTTTTCAAGACTCCTTTCTCTCAGTGGAAAACCGGTATGAAGCATACCATTCCGGTGGAGGCTACCTTCAATCTGTTCAAGTACATCAATATTACTCCTTCGTTTAACTATACCGAACGCTGGTATACACGTAAGGTCATGCAGAGCTACGATCAGCGAGCTCAGGAGGTAGTGAAGGATACGGTCAACGGCTTCAATCGTGTGTACGATTATAACATGTCAGTTCCATGAATACGAAACTGTATGGTATGTATAAGCCCCTGTTCATGAAGAGTAAAGAAATTGTATTGCGTCATGTCATTACTCCTTCTGTAAGTTATACCTATACGCCTGATTTCGGAAAATCGCGTTATGGTTATTACGAAACTTATACATATACCGACGAAAACGGTGAAGTACGTATGGCTGAATATTCACCATACGAAGGCTCCCCATACAGTTATCCGGGAAAAGGTGTTTCTCAAAACGTCAGCTTCTCGCTGAAAAATAATCTGGAGATGAAAATGGCTTCCGACAAGGATACTACCGGATATAAGAAAATCAGTCTGATTGATGATTTGAGTGGAAGTTTGTCATACGATATTGCCCAGAAGCGGTGGAGTAACCTTTCGTTGACTGCCCGCTTGAAACTGACCAAGAGCTATACCTTCAATATGAATGCAACGTTTGCCACTTATGCTTATAAGTTCGACGAAAATGGTAAGGTTGTAGAGAGCGATCGTACCGAATGGTCTTACGGACGTTTCGGACGATTCCAGGGATATAGCGGATCATTCTCGTATACCTTGAACAACGATACGTTTAAGAAACTGTTTGGTAAGGGTGATGATAAAGATAAGGAAAAAGACAAGAAAGATACGGATACGGAAGAAGATGATGAAGATTTGGAAGAAGAAACTGATAAACAATTGAATTCTGGTACCCGTAAGACAGAAATGACAACACTCGATCCGGATGGTTATCTTGTCATTTAAGCTTCCATGGAGCTTGAGTTTGAGTTATAGTTACAGTATCCGTGAAGACAGAAGCAAGCAGATTAATATCAAAACCATGCGTTACCCATATTCTCTGACTCATTCGCTGAATATTTCAGGTAATATAAAAATGGGTAGCCGATGGAATGTAACTTATTCTAGTGGTTATGATTTTACTTCGAAGGAAATGTCTATGACTACAGTAAACATAACTCGTGACTTGCACTGTTTCAATATGAGTTGCGGTTTGGTTTTCGGTCCGTATACATCATATAACTTCTCGATTCGAGCTAACTCGGCTATGTTGACCGATGCCTTGAAATGGGATCAACGCAGTAATACGGGTAGTCAGGTTACCTGGTATTAATAATATACATTTGTTGAGCGATAATATGAAAAGAGCCGCGGAAAACAATTCTGCGGCTCTTTTCATATCTATAGGTAAGTTTCACCATTTGATTGGTTCTTCGCCATGCTGAATCAGATATTCGTTTGCGCGGCTGAAATGTTTGTTTCCGAAAAAGCCGTGGTAGGCAGAAAGCGGAGAAGGGTGTACGGATGTCAGAACCAAATGCTTGTTGCGGTCTATAAAAGCCCCTTTCTTTTGTGCATACGCTCCCCATAAAATAAATACCAGATGCTCCCGGTTTTCGGCTAAAGCTCGGATTGCTGCATCCGTAAATTCCTCCCAACCTTGACGTTGGTGTGAGCCTGCCTGATGAGCACGGACAGTCAGTGTGGCATTGAGTAGCAAGACACCTTGTTCTGCCCAGCGGGTAAGATTTCCAGTTGTTGGTATGGGAGTACCTAAGTCATCATGTATTTCCTTGAAAATATTTTGTAGCGACGGAGGAAAAGGAATACCGTCGTTTACAGAGAAACAGAGACCATGTGCTTGTCCGGGACCGTGGTATGGGTCCTGACCGATGATAACTACTTTTACTTTGTTGTAAGGGCAGAGATTGAAAGCATTGAATATCAATTTTCCCGGAGGATATACGGTCGTAGTCTGATACTCCCGACGAACAAATTCCGTCAGGCGGATAAAATAGTCTTTATCAAATTCAGGAGTCAGCACTTGCTTCCATGATTCTTCTATCTGTACATTCATATTGTCTGAAAATTTTATTGTATATAAGTGAAAATGCGTTGCTTTGTTGCTGCTAAATCAGACAAATGTAGTAAAAAAGATATAAATACAGTATTGTGTGGAAGAACTTTTTCAGGAAGCCTGATTCCCTTTACAGGTATCTGTGGAGGGGATAAAGATTTTTAATCAATGAAATATGTTATTATGCAAAAAACATCACCTTCTTTTACCTGATTCTTCTCGATATTTTTTGAAAATCTGTACAAATTCTTTTCAGGATTTCAAGAGTGAATTTTTATTCTTCTATGAGGGTTGGCAGGAGGTGTAACTAAAAAACGGCAAATATTTCTTATGTCGTAATATTTTACCTCGTAAAGAAATATTGCCGGTAGAAAATCATTCAGTGTATTTGTATTTCGCATCAAATAAGTTGCATACCCAGTTCAGCACATTCCCGACGCATCTCTTCGGGCCATATGCTAGCTTGTATTTCACCGATATGCGCTTTTCGTAAATACAGCATACAGAGGCGCGACTGTCCGATACCCCCTCCGATACTAAGCGGAAGAGAACCTTCCAACAAACGTTTGTGGAAGTAAAGTTTAGTTCTTTCTTCCTTTCCTGCCAGTTCCAGCTGTTTTAGTAAAGCTGCTTTGTCAACACGAATACCCATTGATGAAAGCTCGATTGCTCTTCCAAGTACACTGTTCCAGATGAGCAGGTCACCATTCAGTCCCGGAAGTCCTGTTTTCGGGTCAATAGTTGTATAGTCATCGTAGTCCGGGGCACGTTTGTCGTGTGGATTTCCGTCACTCAGTTTGCCACCGATACCGATGATAAATACGGCTCCGTATCGTTCGGTAATCAAATCCTCACGTTCTTTAGGGGTTTTGTCCGGATACATATCAAGCAAATCCTGCGAATGGATGAAATGGACATCGTGAGGCAAGAATGAACTGATTTGCGGATATACTTCACAAATCATATATTCAGTGCGGCGCATGGCCGAATAAATACGGGTAACGATACTCTTCAGGAAATCTACGGTTCGCTGTTCTGGAGTGATGACACGCTCCCAGTCCCATTGGTCTACATAAAGCGAATGCAGGTTTCCCAGTTCTTCATCGGCACGGATTGCATTCATATCGGTATAAATGCCATATCCTGGTTCTATATTATAGTCGGCAAGAGTTACCCGTTTCCATTTGGCCAGCGAGTGTACCACTTCGGCACGTTGTTCTCCCAAATCTTTTATAGGGAAGGTTACAGGCGCTCTATTCCATTCAAATCATCATTCATTCCCATACCGGTCAGAACAAAAAGCGGTGCCGTAACACGGCGTAAACGCAGTTCAGAAGACAGGTTTTGCTGGAAAAATTCTTTTATTTGTTTTATACCCAACTCGGTTTGCTTCATGTCAAGCAAAGGTTGATAGTTGGTAGGTTTTATTAGGTAACTCATGTCTTTTTAATTTTCTGTATTTAAATATGTAGGCAAAGATAATTATATTTTGTAAAAATGCAATGTATTTGTTTGAAATATTATCATTGTGTGATGATTATCTTTGTTTTTATTGATAAAATGGTAATTTGTTGTGTGTAAAAGTTTTATTCCTCTCTTATTTTTTTTCTCGAATATTAGACGAAATACAGAATAATTGTATTTTTGCCATGGTTTTAGAAAATATGCACCCATAGTTCAATGGATAGAATAATGGATTCCGGTTCCATCGATTGGGGTTCGACTCCCCATGGGTGTACTAATGTAGTTTGAAAAGATTCTGATTATCAGAATCTTTTCTTTTTTTACGACGCTTGCTTTCTGTCAGAGAAAGCAATCTTTTCTTAAATTATAATGGATTGTCCATTTGGGGAATTCAGGAAATTTTCTGAATGAATTTATTTTCCGCAATTAAGTGACAAACAGATTTCTGTTGGAAATATCTGTAAAAGCTTCTCTTTTATTTGTTCCTTGTAGATAAAAATACTCCCAGCATAACAGTAATACACCGATGAAGGCATAAATAGTCAACGTCTCGTTTAATACGACAAAGGCTGCTAAGGTAGTAAACAATGGATTGAGATATAAATAGTTTGATGACATTATCGTACCGAGATGCATCAATACCATATTCCATACAACAAAGCAGACCAATGAAGCTAGAAGACTAAGGAATAGAAGGTTGATGAATACTTCAGGACGGAGAAATCCCTCCAGTGGAAAAGAAAAAGGATGGATGATGAAAGCTGGAAGTATTCCTAAAGTTCCATAGAAAAATATTTTGCGGGTAATGAATATAGAGCGGTATTTCTTCGAGAGTTTATTGATTATAAGACTGTAAAAGGCCCAGGATAATGCAGCTGCCAGTGTCAGAAAGTCTCCGATGGGGGAGAGTTTCAGAATCACGCTGCCATTGAATATAAGTATAGCTACGCCAATGAGTGCTGCTATAGATCCCAGAAGCGAGTTGTGACTGACTTTATTATTTCTATCTGTCAGAAGTGATAGTCCCGTAGTTAGCAGAGGAGTAGCACATATTATAAAGGCTACATTAGTAGTCTGGGAAATTTTTAAGGCAGTATTTTCGGTCAGGAAATACAATGTACCTCCAGTTAGTCCGGCAGCAAACATAGTAAGTTCGCCTTTGATGCTGTCTGAAAAATCTTGCGAGGAGAGAATAAACCATATTCCGATATATGCAATAATGAAGCGGAGAAGAAATATTTCCTGAGGTGATAATCCGTTGTTTATCAGAATTTTTGTAGAAATGAATGTGGTTCCCCATACCGCTACGGTGAGAATAGCCAGAATGTGATATTTTGCCTTTAATGAACTTGTCATATTAATTTATGTAATACTTGCTGCTGTAAATATGCGCAAAATTAGATATATTTTCCATATTTCTGAGACTATATCAGATACTAATTTGTCAGCTGACAATAGTAAAAATAGAAAAGGCTGCTTCATCACGAGGCAGCCTTCCCGAATATCCAATTGAATTTGTTAGGGTTAGTATAAGCATTTGTAAATGCTCAATTGCAAATATACGATTTTATTTGATTGCTTGATAAAAATCTTTCCAATTCTTGCTGAAATCTGACATAGAATGGAAAAGATAATTAGCTCCTTCGTCCAGTAAGACTTTATCGGGCAGAGGACCAGTATTTACAGCTACTGTAAAGATACCAGCAGCTACACCAGCACGTACTCCGAGAGGAGCATTTTCTACAACGATAGCTTCATTGGCTTTGACACCGGCTTTCTGAAGTCCCATCAGATAAGGTTCCGGATTTGGTTTTCCATATTTTACATCGAAAGCTGTTACCATAAGCTCGCCTTTGAAAATATTTGGAAAATTTCTGTTCAAGCGTTCCAGCATGATTTCTGTCCTGAACCTGTTACTACCACTGGAATCAAATTATCTTCCTTTATCTGATTGAGCAGTTCGAGTGCTCCCGGCATTCGTTCGGCCTTAGGAAGGGAATTGAAAATATCGCTTTTAGTCTGATAGATTTCTTTTATTTCCTCTTCGGTTGCTTCTCTATGACGCTGTCGGGTACTTACTATATTGATTGTTGATGCCCCTGTACGTCCTTCGTGCATATATGCTTCTTCCGGACTCAGATGCATACCGTACTGCTTCATGGCTTCGTGCCAGGCTGCTGCATGATTTTTCATGGAATCGAATAATACACCGTCCATATCAAACAATACAGCTTTCAGGTTCAGTTTATCAAAATGATGGGTTGTGAGATAATTTTCTATTGCTTGTTGGAACATCTTTTTCAGTTTAAGAATAAACTACATATGTGTAAATAATGAAAAATGAATAATGATAAATGAAGAGCGGTATTGATACTGGTTACCGCTTTCCACTTATCATTATTCATTTTTTATTGTTTAATTTTTATTTTAAACGAGCTTGAATAGCCTTAGTTTCTTCTTCATATCCAGGTTTATTCAACAAAGCAAACATGTTTTTCTTGTAAGCTTCTACACCTGGCTGGTTGAACGGATTAATTTCAAGCAGATAGCCGCTGATACCGCAAGCTTTTTCGAAGAAATAAATCAATTGTCCCAAATAGTATTCGTTCAGTTTTGGAACACTTACGCGCATGTTAGGTACTCCACCGTCAACGTGTGCCAGCTGAGTTCCAAGTTCTGCCATTTTATTGACTTCATCTACGCGTTTTCCTGCCAGGAAGTTCAAGCCGTCCAGATTTTCTTCGTCTGAAGGTACATGAAGTTCGTGGTTAGGAGTTTCAACAGAAATCACTGTTTCATAGATGGTACGTTCGCCTTCCTGAATCCATTGTCCCATAGAGTGCAGGTCAGTAGAGAAGTCTACAGAGCTAGGATAGATACCTTTGTGATCTTTACCTTCAGATTCTCCGTAAAGCTGTTTCCACCATTCCATGAAATAATGCAACTTAGGCTGGAAGTTTACCAGAATTTCAATCTTCTTTCCGTTCTGATACAGTTCGTTACGAGTTGCTGCATAAAGAGCGGCAGGATTTTCCATCATATTCTGGTTAGCACAAACTTCTTCCATCTTGCGCGCACCTTCTACCAACTGGTCGATATCGATACCTGCTACAGCGATAGGCAATAATCCTACTGGAGTCAGAACAGAGAAACGACCACCTACATTATCAGGAATAATGAATGATTTGTAGCCTTCTTTGTCAGCAGTTACACGAGCAGCACCTTTCTTTGCATCAGTTACGGCAACGATAACCTTACGTGCCATTTCTTTGCCGCGCTGGTCTTCGCATTGTTTTTTCAGCAGGCGGAAAGCCAAAGCTGTTTCAGTAGTAGTACCTGATTTAGAGATATTGATTACACCGAATTTCTTGTCTTTCAGGAAAGAAGTCAGCTCGTACAAGTAATCTTCACCAATGTTGTGTCCGGCAAAGATGATAGTAGGCTGTCCTGCTTTCTTTTCTTGCAACCACAAGAAGCTGTTGGACATAGCTTCGATAACGGCGCGGGCACCCAGATAGCTTCCGCCGATACCAGCAACAACTACAACTTCACAGTTTTCGCGCAGAACCTGTGCTGTAGCTTTTAAGTCGTCCAGATGTTCTTTAGTAATGGAAGAAGGCAAATGTAACCAGCCCAGGAAGTCGTTTCCCAGTCCTGTACCTTTTTCCAATGTTTCCATACATGCTCTTACCTTAGGTTCGTAAGCAGCTAGTTTGTCTTTGGAAATAAAACCTAAAGACTTGTTGATTTCAAGTTTAATATTTTCCATAAATATTCTTCTTTATTATCTGAATGAATCAGTCAGTAATTTGATTTCAATCATTGGAGAAATCCGTTCATACAAAATGTTGTAAACGGCGTCTACTATCGGCATATTGACGTGCAGATGCTTGTTCAGTTCCTTGATACATTTGGTGCCGTAATAGCTTCGGCTATCATTTCCATTTCTATCTGTGCGCTTTTTACCGAATATCCTTTTCCTATCATTGTTCCGAATACACGGTTACGGCTGAAGTTGGAATATGATGTAACCAACAGGTCGCCCAAGTAGGCCGAATCGTTTGTACACCGGTCTACCGGATGTACTGTATCGAGAAAACGGTTCATTTCCTGAAGAGCATTCGAAACCAGTACTGCCTGAAAGTTGTCTCCGTATTTCAGGCCGCTGCATATTCCGGCAGCTATGGCATACACATTCTTCAAAACAGATGCATATTCTATACCTGCTACATCGGTATTGACCGATGTCTTGATATAGTGTCCCGAAAGCTGTCGGGCAAACATCTTCGCTTTTTCAATGTCTTTACATCCGACGGTCAGATAAGACAAGCGTTCCAATGCCACTTCTTCTGCATGACATGGACCAGCCAGTACAGCAATGTTCTCTTCTGGAACATCGTACATTTTATGAAAGTAGTCGGACACAATCAAGTTTTCATCGGGAACAATTCCCTTGATTGCCGTCACAATGAATTTATCCTTGAGTTTTGTCTTTAGCTTTTTAAGGTGGCTTTTCAGATATGGCGAAGGAGTTACGAATATTAGTGTATCCGATTCCTTTACTACCTTATTTATATCTGATGAAAAGTTGATGCACCTCATGTCGAAGCGCACACTAGTCAGGTAAGCCGGATTATGCCCCAGACGCCGAAATTCTTCAATTCGGTCGTCGCGGCGCATATACCAGTTTATCGAGTCGGCCTGGGACAATATAATTTTGGCTATTGCCGTTGCCCAGCTTCCTCCACCCATGATTGCTATTTTCCCGGGGAGTTTCATTTTAGCCTATTTTCTGTATCCAGCCAGCTACTTCGTCGACGCTAGGATTCTTCAATTCTAATTTATATTTTTTATTCACTCCGCAGATGTCCTGATGTAATTTTTGCGGATTAACATCTTTCATGTCTGAAACCAAGTTGTAACCGGCTTTCTGAATCACCGGAACCCATTCTTCGGCAATACCCAGTTCCATGAACTTAGCAGGAGCGTCTTTCGGGATAACCTTTTCCGGACGCATCTGCGGGAAGAACAATACTTCCTGAATAGTGCTTTGTCCTGTCATCAGCATGACCAGACGGTCCATACCGATTCCCATACCAGAAGTAGGAGGCATACCGTATTCCAGTGCGCGAACAAAGTCTTTGTCGATAATCATAGCCTCGTCGTCACCCTTTTCGCTCAGACGCATCTGCTCTTCGAAACGTTCAAGCTGGTCGATCGGGTCGTTAAGTTCTGAATATGCGTTACAAAGTTCTTTTCCGTTAACCATCAACTCGAAACGTTCAGTCAGATCCGGATTGTTGCGATGACGTTTAGTCAGCGGTGACATTTCGATAGGGTAATCAGTGATGAAAGTAGGCTGGATATAATTTCCTTCGCAGAATTCGCCGAAGATTTCGTCTATCAGCTTGCCTTTTCCCATTGTATCGTCTATCTCCATGTTCAGTTTCTGGCAGACTTCGCGGATCTGTTCTTCATTCATTCCGGTGAGGTCGTATCCTGTAAATTCTTTGATTGAATCGAGCATGGTAACACGCTTGAACGGAGCCTTGAAGTTGATTATGTTATCACCTACCTTAACTTCTGTTGTACCGTTTACATCCATACAGATCTTTTCGATCATATTTTCAGTAAACTTCATCATCCAGTTGTAATCCTTGTAGGCTACGTAAATTTCCATACAAGTGAATTCTGGGTTATGAGTACGGTCCATACCTTCATTACGGAAGTTCTTTCCGATTTCGTATACACCTTCAAATCCACCTACGATCAGACGTTTCAGGTAAAGTTCGCTGGCAATACGCATATACAAAGGAATATCAAGTGCATTATGGTGAGTAATGAACGGACGTGCCGCAGCTCCTCCGGCGATAGATTGCAGGATAGGAGTTTCAACTTCGATATATCCTTTCGAATTGAAATACTCACGCATAGAGTTATATACCTTATTGCGTTTCAGGAATATATCTTTTACTCCATCGTTTACTACCAGGTCTACGTAGCGCTGGCGGTAACGGAGTTCTGGATCATCGAATTTATCGTAAGCTACACCATCTTTATATTTTACGATAGGAAGCGGGCGGATAGATTTTGACAAAACAGTCAGTTTCTGTGCATGGATAGAAATTTCACCCATCTGAGTACGGAATACGAAACCTTCAATGCCGATAAAATCACCCAGGTCGAGCAGACGTTTGAATACTACATTGTATAAATCCTTGTTTTCATCAGGGCATATATCATCGCGGGTAATGTATATCTGAATACGACCTTTAGAGTCTTGTAACTCAACGAAAGAAGCCTTACCCATAACCACGGCGTGACATGATACGTCCTGCAACAGATACTTGCGCGGTTTCTGCCTCGTCATCCTTAAATTCGGCTTTTATATCAGTCGAAAATGCATTGGTTACATACTCGGCAGCAGGGTACGGATCGATGCCCATCGCTCTCATTTCATTCAGACTGTTACGTCTGATAATCTCCTGTTCACTTAGTTCTAATACGTTCATTTGTTGATACATTAACTCAATTTCGCTACAAAAATAACAAAGTTTTTGTAAACAACATCTAAATCAGGCTACTTTTATTACCTTTGGGCGTACTGAATTTATGGAAACGGATATGGAAATGAATAAACAAACATCATTTATAAAGGTGACAGTCTTACAGACAGATATAGTTTGGGAGGAGGCGAAAGTAAACCGTATGGCTGTAGAACAGCTGATAGAAAAGCATTGTGATACGGATTTATTTGTTTTACCAGAAATGTTTTCTACCGGCTTCAGTATGAATCCGATGGAAATAGCCGAGGATGAAGGAGGAGAAACTTTGCAATGGATGTGCCGGATTGCTGCTTTGCGTCAGTGTGCTATAGCCGGAAGTCTTTCGGTTAGAGAGGCAGGGAAATTTTACAACCGTTTCTATTTTGTATGTCCTGATGGTACGGTGTATCATTATGATAAGCGGCATTTGTTTGGTTTTGGGGGTGAAGATAAGCAATACACTTCGGGAGATGAAAGAGTGATTGTTTCTTATAAAGGTTTTCGCTTTCTTTTACAAATATGTTACGATTTACGCTTTCCTGTATGGTCGCGTTGCCGGAATGATTATGATGCGGTTATATATGTAGCCAACTGGCCTGCCAGTCGTCGGGAGGTATGGAATATACTGCTGAAAGCTCGGGCACTTGAAAACCAGTGTTATGTAATAGGAGTGAATCGGGTAGGAAATGATCCGCAATGTCTGTACGATGGTGGAAGTATGATAATCAGTCTTATGGTAAGATATTGGTTGCGTGCACTGACGGTAAAGAAGAGGTAGCAGGAGCATTGCTTGCCCGTGAACCGTTGGACAGCTTCAGAAAAACGTTTTCCTGTTTTAGATGATGGAGATGACTTTGAACTGCTATAGATGAAATAGGCATTTATTAAAGACAGAAATATTATGATGAATATTAAGAAACTTATTTCTGCTTCCATGGTTGCTGTAGCGTTAAGCGGATGCACAGGAGAGGCTGTAAAACCAAATGTGTTGTTTATTT
>ENA-OQAN01000862-OQAN01000862.1-human-gut-metagenome-genome-assembly--contig:-NODE-862-length-14603-cov-1.863844_pt1 | contig 14603 bp, 10 predicted proteins | sample MGYA00242735_ERZ504527 | MGnify/ENA primary metagenome ERZ504527 (study PRJEB26092, sample SAMD00036230) | human gut metagenome | host: Homo sapiens | study: EMG produced TPA metagenomics assembly of...
CAAAAGAATACATTCCAAAAGTAGGAGAAGGTATTGAAGAAGCTATGAAATCTGGTACACTTGGTGGATTCCCGGTAGTTGGTATTAAAGCTACTGTATACGATGGTTCTTACCATGAAGTCGATTCAAGTGAAATGGCATTCCATATTGCTGGATCTTTAGCATTCAAAGATGCTATGGCAAAGGCGGCTCCGGTACTTCTTGAGCCAATCATGAAAGTTGAAGTAACAATGCCGGAAGAATATATGGGTGATGTTATCGGTGACATCAATGCACGTCGTGGACGTATCGAAGGTATGGATGACTTAGGCGGCGGTAAGATCGTAAGAGCTTACGTTCCATTGTCAGAAATGTTTGGATACTCTACAGACTTACGTTCTAGAACTCAGGGACGTGGTAACTACTCTATGTTCTTTGAGAAATATGAACCAGTACCGAAGAACGTTCAGGAAAAAGTATTATCTAATAAAAATGCATAATTCTTACTAATTTTTCGGGACGAAAATCTTAAAAAGACTTGAAAATCTATATGATTTGAAATATAATCAGAGATAACCGAGTAAATCAAAAATATGAAAAAAGCCCCTTTATAAGGGGCATATAATTAAGGAGGATTATTCAAAATGGCTAAAGCTAAATTTGAAAGAACAAAACCACATGCTAACATTGGTACAATCGGACACGTTGACCATGGTAAAACAACTTTAACAGCTGCTATCACAAAAACTCTTGCAGCAAGAGTTGCTGGTAACGCTGCTGTAGATTTCGAAAACATCGACAAAGCTCCAGAAGAAAGAGAACGTGGTATCACAATTTCTACAGCTCACGTTGAGTACGAAACAGAAAACGTCACTACGCTCACGTTGACTGCCCAGGACATGCCGATTACGTTAAAAACATGATCACAGGTGCTGCTCAGATGGATGGTGCTATCCTTGTTGTAGCTGCTACTGATGGTGTTATGGCTCAGACAAGAGAGCACATCTTACTTTCTCGTCAGGTAGGTGTACCTTACATCGTAGTATTCATGAACAAATGTGACATGGTTGACGATGAAGAATTATTAGAATTAGTAGAAATGGAAATTCGTGAATTATTAGATGAATACGAATTCCCAGGAGATGATACTCCAATCATCCAGGGATCAGCTCTTAAAGCTCTTGAAGATCCAAACGGAGAATGGGGAGACAAAATTATGGAACTTATGGATGCAGTAGATAGCTACATTCCAGATCCACAGAGAGCAACAGATCAGCCATTCTTGATGCCAGTAGAAGACGTATTCTCTATCACAGGACGTGGTACAGTTGCTACAGGTAGAGTAGAACGTGGTACACTTCACGTATCTGACGAAGTTGAAATCGTTGGTATCAAAGAAGAATCTCGTAAAGTTGTTATCACAGGTATCGAGATGTTCCGTAAACTTCTTGACGAAGCTCAAGCTGGTGATAACATCGGTGCATTACTTCGTGGTGTTCAGAGAACTGAAATCGAAAGAGGACAGTGTCTTGTTAAACCAGGTAGTGTAACTTGCCACCACAAATTCACAGCTCAGGTTTACGTATTGACAAAAGATGAAGGTGGACGTCATACACCATTCTTCAACAACTACAGACCACAGTTCTACTTCAGAACAACTGACGTAACAGGTGTTTGTAACTTACCAGAAGGTACAGAAATGTGCATGCCTGGTGACAACGTAGAAATGTCAATCGAATTAATTCACCCAGTAGCTATGGAACAAGGTTTACGTTTCGCTATCCGTGAAGGTGGACGTACTGTAGGTTCAGGAAGAGTTGCTACAATCATTGAGTAATCGTTGATTTGTGATTTGAACTAATTGAATTTATACCCCGAAACGCAAGTTTCCGGGGTTTTTCTTGAATTATAGGAAATTCCTTTGGAATCCTATAATTCAAAAAAATGCACTTCGTGCAAAGAAGCGCAATCTTTTTTGAATTTATAAGAGATACAAGCAGTTGAATACACAGAAATAGCAAATTGAATAAGGAAGATGAAAGAGGAAATCTAACGATATAGGATTTAGAATAAAATATTCACTTGCAAATTTTGGCAAAAAGTGCTTTAATAAAATTAATATTATACAGGCGGGTTGTTACTTTTTAGGCAAAACCGAACTTTTGGAACAGAGTATATAATGTAAAATTGTATAGTCTGTTCCAAAAGTTCGGTTTTTTAGTGCAAAGCAGAATATTTTCCTGCTGTAAAGATTCGTCTGATAATAAATAATGAGGAGGAAAGATATGAAGAAAAAAGGAACATGGATGCGTGCAAGTGCAGGCGCCCTTTCTGCGGCAATGGTATTGGGGTCTGTAACTGTAGCGCCGGCTGTAAAGGCAGAAAATGTGGAAGAGAAAGCGGGTTATGAGGTTAACTATGCTCTTAATTCAAAAGTAACTGCGAGCAATCAGGAACTGGCAAATCAGTGGGGACCGGAGAAAGCGGTAGATGGCATTGTGAATCGTGATGCTGAGAAACCGGAACAGTCACGCTGGTCAACAGCACAGAGCACCACACAGGAAGCGAGAACGTTGACATTAGACTTGGGGGCAGTAAAGACATTCAGTCAGTTTTGTAATTGAGTGGGAGAGAACCAATATTACAAATTTCAAGATTTCTGTTTCTGACACAGAAGATGGTACTTATAAAGATGTTTATGTAAAGGAAGATGGTAAGAATATTACATCTCTCACAAGCAGGATCAATCTTGAGAAAGCTGCAACAGGACGTTTTGTTCGTTTGACGGTGAACGGGTATACGTTGAACCGGGTAACTGGCAGTCTGTATCTCTCTATGAGTTCAAAGTACTCGGAGAGGCTGAGAACTTGAGTGAAGGTGCAACAGTAGCAGCAGACGGATATGAAGATAATCTTGAAAAATTCCAACCTAGTAAAGTAGTTGACGGAGATGATACAACGCGTTGGGCAAGTCCGGCTAAGTTAGGACAACACTGGATTAGCTTAGATTATGGAAAAGAAATTTCTATCCAGTCATTCAAGATTCACTGGGAGCGCACGAATGCAACAAAATATCGTTTGGAAAATCGTCAGACGGTACAAACTGGGAGCCGGTTGTAAGTTTTGAGAAAAAACCAGACAGCTATCAGCAGATTATCAACTTAGATGAACCGATCAACACACAGCATGTACGCCTTTCATTGAAGAATTCGATCCAAAAGGGCGCCGGAAACGGAGCTGAGGTGACATGGAACACATTGGTATCTGGGAGTTTGAGACTTATGCCGGAAAATTAAGAAGAGCCGGAAAACACTCAGGATCCACAGGAAGTTGCAGATAACTTAGAGCTGCCTGAATCGATCGAAGGTGATTCTAAGAAATTTACAATGCCGGAAGTTCCGGAAGGGTTTGAAATAAGCTTTGTCGGAGCAGATTATGAGCAGATTTTAGACAGAGACTTGACAGTTTATCAGCCGTTGGTTACACAGCAGATTAAGATGAACTTCAATGTAAAAGCAGAAGGAAAAGATGGAAAAGCAGTTGACTCGAAAGAATATACAATGACTGTTACCGGTAAATACGAGCAGGAAGAGGGAGACAACGCAAAGCCAGCAGTAATTCCGGAACTTGCTGAGTGGAAAGGTGCAAAAGGCGGAGAGTTTGCAGTGAAGGACGGCAGCCGTATCGTTGTTGCAAACAAAGATAAAGCAGCGCTTCAGAGAGCGGCAACAGAGTTCCAGAAAGATTATAAAGATTTATTTGGAAAAGATCTTGAAATTGTATATGCGGACAGCGCAAATGCCGGAGATTTCTTCTTTACACTTGTAGAAGCAGGAACAGGTCTGAAAGAGGAAAGGATACAATCTGAAAATTGGTGATTCAGTTACAGTGGAAGCAGAAACTTCAACAGGTGCATACTGGGCAACAAGAAGTATTCTTCAGATTTTAAAACAGACAGATGGAACAATCGCAAAAGGCGAGGCGCGTGACTATCCAAAATACGAAGTGCGTGGATTCATGCTTGATGTCGGAAGAAGACCATTCTCTAAGAAAATTGTCAATGAAGTTGCAAAGACAATGGCATGGTACAAGATGAACGACTTACAGCTTCACTTAAATGACAACTATATCTTCTTGGAAGATTACACAACTGCAGGAGAAGATCCGATGACTGCATATGAGGGATTCCGTTTGGAGTCTGATATCAAAGCAGATGGAAATCTGAATAAGGCAGATTTGACAAGTGATGACATGTACTGGACAAAAGATGAGATGCGTCAGATGATTCAGGATTACCGTGAAATCGGTATGGATATTGTACCTGAGTTCGATACACCGGCACACTCTCTTGCATTTACAAAGGTTCGTCCAGACCTTAAAATGGGTGGAAATGGACGTGAGAATGATCACTTTAATTTGGCAACTCCTAGTGGGGGTGATGCAAGTGAAACGCCATATGCGAAGTCTTTAGAATTTGTAGAAGGTCTTTGGGATGAATATTTGGAAGGTGAGAATCCTGTATTCGATGAAGAGACAATTGTTAATATCGGAACAGATGAATATTCAGAAACATATAAAGAACAGTTCCGCCAATTTACAGATGATTTGTTAGCACATGTTCAAGAGAAAGGTAATCAAGTTCGTCTTTGGGGAAGTCTTACTGCAAGAAAAGGTCAGACAGATGTAAGAAGCGAAGATGTACAGATGAATATCTGGAATGACGGTTGGGCAAATCCAAAAGAGATGTACAAAGAAGGATATGATCTGATTGATATGAACGATGGAACAGTTTACATTGTTCCGGCAGCCGGATATTATGGTGATTATTTGAATAAACAGCACTTATACAGTAATTATGATCCGGCAAAACGTATGGGAGTTCCGGTTGGTTCTGAACAGACACTCGGTGGAGCTTATGCAATTTGGAATGACATGGTAGATAAGAAAGCAAATGGTCTTTCTGAGCTGGAAATTTATGACCGTTTCAACGATGCAGCTCCATTCTACGCATCAAGCTTGTGGGGAGATGAAGAAAAGACTTACGCAGAGGCAACAGAAGTCAGTGAAGCAGTTGGAGAAGCTCCTCGCACAAATGCATATGACAAAGTAGACAGCAAGGGGGACACTATTGTATCATACGATTTTGATGAAGGTCTGAATGATGAATCCGGAAACGGCTATGATGCAAAAGATGCAGTGAACGCAAAAGTAGAAGATAAAGCATTTGTATTGAACGGAAAAGAAAGCTATGTCTCTACTCCGCTTGACCGTGTTGGCCCTGGAAAGGAACTTTCTTTCGACATTACAATGAAAAAACCTGGAATGCCTGGAGAAATTTTATTCGAGGCAGATGCAGAGTACGGAACATATGATATCCGTATCATGGAAGATGGAACACTTGGATTTACAAGAGAAGGTTATGACTATTCCTTTGGATATAAGCTTCCGGTAAATCAGAAAGTATCTCTGACAATCAGAACAGACGGAGATGTGACTTCTCTGATTGCAGATGGCAAGAAATATACTGCAACAGGAAGCTACACATATGAAGGCGATTTGAAAGCATCTAATATCTCACGTGCGTCATTGTCATTGCCGACAGAAAGAATTGGTTCTAAGACAAATGCGGTAAACGCAGTGATCGATAACATTGTGTTGACTTCTAAAGTGGTAAAAGAAGATTTGACAGAGGGAGCAATCGATTCAAAAGACTTCACAGTGACAGCTGACAACGAAAACTCAGATGGAAAAATACAAATGCATTTGATAATAATATTTCTACAATCTGGCATACACAGTGGTCGCCAAACAAGAAACCACTTCCGGCTGTGATCACAATTGATATGAAGAAGAATTACGATATCAATGGATTCTACTATATGCCAAGACAGACAGGAAATAATGGATATATCTTAGAATATACATTGGAATATCAAGATGCTTCCGGAAACTGGCAGAAAGCTGTAGATAAAGGAACATGGGCTTCTAACGGATCTGAGAAAAATGTGAGATTTAAACCAATCAACACATCAAAATTAAGACTGACAGTTACAAAAGGACAGAATGATTTCGGTAGTGCGGCAGAGTTCAAAGTGCTTGGAGGAACAGAGGACTTGACAAAAGTACCACTTCGCATCAGCACATATGTAGAAGGAAGAGGAACAGCAGAAGTTTCAAAAGAGCAGATTAACAAAGGCGAGGAAGTTACATTTACTGCAAAAGCAGATAAAGGAAACAAATTCGTTGGCTGGTATGACATTTTCGGAAATGAAGTGAGCAAGGAAGCTTCTTACAAAGTAACACCGGAGGATAACCTGACATTGGTTGCTAAGTTTGAAGAATCTGACACACCGGTAGATCCGGATGGAGTAAACAAAGACAGTCTTAAGAAATTGTATGATGACTGTGTAGCGGCTGACAGAGACGAAAAAGAGTACACACCAGTACATGGAAAGCATATGCAGATGCAATAGACGCTGCAAAAGCAGTCATTGACGATAAAGAAGCAACAGAAGAACAAGTGAAAAAAGCACATGATGATCTTCAAAAAGCTCTCTTTGAATTGAGACTGATTCCAAACAAAGATAAATTGGAAGACTTAATCAAAGAAGCAGAAAAGATGGATCTGAGCGGATATACATCAGAGAGCGTAAAAAGTGTTTGAAGATGCACTTGCTCAGGCGAAAGTAGTTTATGAAAGATCCGGAAGCTGATCAGGATGCTGTAGATGCAGCAGAGGGGCAGTTGAGGGCAGCAGTTGAACAGTTAGAAAAAGCTGACAAACCTGTAGTACCGAGCGAAGTAGATAAGAGCGCTTTGGAAAAATACTACAATGAATGTGTTTCATACTACAAAGAAGCTGACTACACAGCAGACAGCTGGAAAGTATATAAAGAAGCACTCACAAATGCCAAGACGGTGCTTGATGATGAAGATGCAACAGCAGAGGAAATCAAGGCAGCTACAGAGAAACTTGCAAAGGCAGCTAAGGATTTAGTGAAAAAAGAGGAAAATAAGAAACTAAGTACTCCATCTGCCGGTGGTTCAGATGAATCAGGAAAGAAACCGGTGACAGGAGATTCGACTGCGGCGCCAATGATGATGGTTCTTGCGGCAGCAGCATCCGTAATTGCAGGAAAAGAAATCTTAAAAAAGAAAAAAACGGATGAATAATAAAATAGCCGGCAATGAAAGTTGCCGGTTGTTTTAAAAGGGAAAAGGGAAATGGGAAAAAGGAAAAAGAAATGAAAAGGAAAATATATAAGGGATTTCATAAGATTCTTGCAGGAATATTTGTATTGAGTCTTGTGATGATTTCGATCCAAGGTACCGACACTTGTCGCTGCCGGAGAGAAAAAAGGAGAGGAAAAATTGGTGAATATCGCACCGGAATCAGAGATTACAGTCCCAAGTTCGGAAGCGGGGAAAGAAAAAGAAAATCTGGTTGACGGTGACGATGCGACCTTGTGGGTGCAAAACGGTGGATACATGGCCGAGTGAGGTATCATTGAAGCTGCCTGCAGATAATACAAAAAAGATTAAAAAAATCGTTGTAAAGTTTGAACAGGGACATACTCCTTGGACGGTGGATATTCAACTGTCACATGCATTGAATAACGTCACGAGTGATCTTGTTGTGGATGATACAAAAGTGAATCACTGTTTTGATGATGTCTATGAATTTGAATATGAGACACCTTTGAATTTTACACACACGTATATTACATTGTCTAATCCGCAAAACGATGGACAGCCGGGAGCGTTCTGGCCGGCTATTGCAGAGGTGGAAATCTGGGCGGAGGCATCTTCCGAGGAAAGTGATCTGACCAATGTGGCGCCGCAGGCGACAATCACATCTGTTGGCGGGGATGCCGGAGTAAAAAGCAATCTGGTTGATGATAATTATGAGACATTGTACGTTTACAACAATGGAGGTATCTCCGGTTTGAAAGACGGCGCATGGATCGAGATGGAGCTCGACAGAGAGTATCCGGTAAAATCTATGGAGGCGGCTTTTGAACTTGTGGATCCGGATGAAAATGGCTTTGAATTTACATTTGACGTACTTGGGAAGAGTAAAAATGACACCGAGTGGCAGACGTTATTTGCAGGAGTGAAGGCAACGCGTCTGGAGGATGGACATATTCAGACATTATCTTTAGACAGTGTCAAGAATTTAAAGAGCATTCGCATCAATGTGACTGATATTGCGAGCACAGGCGGAGATCCGTGGCCGGCGCTGGCGGAATTTAAAATCTTTGCAGATGACAAACGGAAGCAATGTAGAAGATACTGAGAGTATCGCATATAAAAAACCGGTTCATACTAACACAGGTCAGTCTACAGTATCCAGAGTGAATGATGGCTCTACAACGAATGTGTGGTCGGGGGACAGATATCCGGCATACATTGATATTGATTTGGAGAAAAATTATAATCTGGATGAGATTCAAGTGTTTACACCGTCCACAGGATATTCCCAGTATTCGATTTATACGAGTATGGACGGAAGAGATTTTGATAAGCTTGCGGAAAAAACAAGTAAAGAAAGCTGTCCGGCAGACGGTGAAAAATACGCTGCTGATGGAAAAGAAGCAAGAATTGTTCGTGTATATATGGAATATCAGTCGACTTCGGAAAAGTCTTTGATCAATGAAATCCGTGTGCTTGGAAAGGAAAGCGGAACGAAAATTCAGGAGACACCAAAAGTTCAGGTGGAAGATTTTGCGGGTTCCGCATATGATGTGCAGATTACAGAACAAGATACGATTGATGAAGTGAAAGGGATCATTGAAAGAAGAATCGGCTCAGCGTATGTTGACTGGTTTACCTTGGAAGTGGCAGAAGGCGACAATGCATATGATTACTTTGAGTTATCTCAGAAAGATGGAAAGATTCACATCAAAGGAAACGATGGTGTCTCTCTTGCGACAGGGCTGAACCATTATTTGAAATATTATTGTAACGTAAATATTTCTCAGGTTGGGGATCAGGTGAAGATGCCAAAGAGCATTGTTCCAATTGAGGGAACGGTACATAAAGAGACAAAATTCCCGGTCCGCTATTCTTATAACTACTGTACGCTTTCATATTCTATGGCGTTCTGGGGTGAGAAAGAATGGAGAAATGAATTGGACTGGCTTGCATTGAATGGTGTAAATGTTGTTCTCGATGCAACAGCGCAGGAAGAAGTGTGGAGAAGATTTTTGGGAGAACTTGGATATTCGCACGAAGAAGCAAAAGATTTCATCGCAGGGCCGGCATACTATGCATGGGCATATATGGCAAATCTATCCGGATTTGGAGGACCGGTACATGACAGCTGGTTCACGGAGAGAACAGAACTTGCGAGAAAAAATCAGCTTATTATGAGAAAACTTGGCATGCAGCCGGTACTGCAAGGTTATAGCGGTATGGTTCCTGTTGATATTACAGATAAAGACCCAAGTGCACAGGTAATCAAGCAGGGGACATGGTGTTCGTTCCAAAGACCGAGTATGCTGAAGACAGATAGTGAGACATTTGACAAATATGCGCAGTTGTTCTATAAGGTACAAAAGGAAGTATATGGAGATGTATCTGACTACTATGCAACAGATCCGTTCCATGAAGGTGGAAACACAGGTGGTATGAGCCCGACAGTCATTGCCGAGAAAGTGTTGGCAAACATGATGGAGGCAGACGAAAATGGTATCTGGATTATTCAGTCATGGCAGGGAAATCCGTCGACGGCTCTGCTTCAGGGATTAGATGCAGCACGTGACCATGCGCTTGTACTTGATCTCTATGCAGAGAAAACTCCGCACTGGAACGAGACAGATCCTGGCTCTTACGGTGGAGCAGAAGGCGGTGGAGAATTTTTGAACACTCCTTGGGTTTACTGCATGTTGAATAACTTCGGAGGGCGTCTCGGACTGCACGGACATATTGAGAATTTTGTAAATGGTGTTGCGCAGGCAGCGGCACAGGCGAACCATATGGCGGGAATCGGTATCACACCGGAAGCATCTGTGAATAATCCGGTACTGTATGATCTGTTCTTCGAGACAATCTGGTCAGATGATGGTGAGAATTTATCGGCGGATCAACCTGGACGAATGGTTTAAGGATTACACAACGAGAAGATATGGGGCAGAGAGCCAATCGGCGTATGAAGCAATGCAAATCCTGAATGATACTGTGTATAATCCAGAGATGAATATGAAAGGACAGGGAGCGCCGGAGTCGGTTGTCAACGCCCGTCCGGGATTAGATATTGGAGCGGCTTCCACTTGGGGAAATGCGGTGATCGATTATGATAAGGCTGAACTGGAAAAAGCGGCAGCACTGTTGCTAAAAGACTATGACAAATTAAAAGACAGTGCCGGTTATCAATATGATCTTGCAAATGTATTAGAGCAGGTGTTATCGAACACTGCTCAGGAATATCAGAAGAAGATGGCAGATGCATTCCGCGAGGGGGAACGCTGAAAAATTTGAAAAAATGTCAAACAGTTTCCTTGAAATTATTACAAAGGTAGAGGAAGTAACCGGAACACAGGAAGAATTTATGCTTGGCACATGGCTGGAATCGGCGAAAGCACTTGCGAAAAATGCAGACGATTTCACAAAAGAATTGTATGAGCTAAATGCACGTGGCCTTATCACAACATGGGGAAGTATCGAGCAGGCAAACAGTGGAGGCTTGATTGATTATTCCAATCGTCAGTGGTCAGGACTTACAAGCGACTATTATAAACCACGCTGGGAAAAATGGATTGCCGAACGGAAAAAAAGAATTGGCAGGAGAAGAGTCAAAAAATTACTCAGCAGCAGATTGGTTTGAAATGGAATGGGCGTGGGCTCGGAGCAATAACGAATATCCAACGAAAGCAAACGGTATGGATTTGGAAAAGCTGGGGACAGAGATTCTTGATAAGTATTCTGTAAGCCAGATTCCGAAAGATCCTGCAGAGAACGATGAGTTTGATATCTCTCTGGAAGGAATGACTGCAACTGCCGGAAGTGAGCAGGCAGGAAGTGAGACGGAAGGCTTGGCAAATTATGTTCTGGATAACAATACAGGAACGCTGTGGCATTCTTCATGGGCTGGGGCAGAGAGAGAAGACCTGTGGATTGATATCCGGCTTCCGGAAAAACAACTGGTGGATGGAATCCGTTTGTTGCCAAGAACAAGTGGAACAAATGGAGTTATCACAAAATACAGAATTGAAGTGAGTGCTGACAACGGACAGAGTTATCAGGAAGTGAGCAGTGGAACATGGAGTTCTGGAAACAGTTGGAAAAAGGCAAGTTTTTCAGAAGTGGAGGCAACAAATGTCCGTGTCTATGCGGTAGAGTCGCTTTCGACGGATTCTAATAATTATGCTTCCGCTACTGAGATTCGCATTACCGGACCGAAAAAGGTAGAAGTGCCGGTTGACAAGGCAGAACTACAGGAAGCCTATGATAAGGCGGCTAAAATGGATCTGAGTATGTACACGGAACAGAGCCGCAAAGTGATGGAAGATGCAATTGCAAATGCAAAAGCAGTATTGGACGATGAAAAGTCGGCACAAGAAACAGTTGATGAAGCATTAAAACGGCTGCAGGAAGCAGAAAAAGGGTTGGAGTTGATTCCGAGCACGCCTGTGAAAAAAGAAGATCTTAAGAAGAAACTGGATGAGGCAGAACAATACAGGAAAGAGCTTGATTCCTATACACCTGTAACGAGAGAAGCTTTTGTGAAAGCTTATGAACTTGCAAAAGAGGTATATGAGGATGAAAAGGCAACTCAGGAAGCGGTAGATGCAGCATTTGGACAATTGCAGAAGGCGATTTTTTGATCTGAGACAAATTCCGAGCAAGGAAAAATTAGAAGAGTTGATCAAAGATGTGGAACAAATGGATCTTACAGGATATACTGAGGAATCAGCAGGCAAGGTGGAATCAGCATTGGAGTTTGCAAAGAAAAGTTGCATTTGATGAGAATGCGACAAGTGCTGATGTGAGAAAGGCATCAGATATGCTGAGAGCGGCAGTTCAGGGATTGGAAGAAAAATCTGAAAGTGGCACAACACCGGATAAGCCGGAAAGTGGAAATCAGAAAGAAAATCCAAAAGAAAATCCAAAAGAGCAATCGAGTGTGAAAACAGGAGATAACAATTCTATGATTGTTTGGCTTGTAGTAGCAGTATCGATGTTAGTTGTCCTAATGGAAAGAAAGAGAAAAGAGAAGCGATAGTATTATAATAAAGAAGAAACCGGAGCTTTTGCTCCGGTTTCTGTTTGCGTATATAGAACTATGAAAGTTTTTTCGCATCTTTGAAGAATGTAAGTGCTGTGTAAATCATTACTACGATAACAATCCATGTCAACACTGTAGTTGGCATCTCTTTTACTAAGAAGTAAGCGATGAATACACCGATCATACCACCAACTGTTAACATAACAGAAGCTTTTCTGTCGTATTTTCCTTCTTTGATGAATTTGATACCACAAGATGGCATTAAGAATGCACAAGAACCCATCATAATAGGGAATGCAGATTTAATATTCATACCAAGTGCACCAATCATAGCCATACATGGAGCGTAAAGTCCAACACCGATTGTCATCAAAGCACCTAAGAAGAAGTTGATTACGATACCAAGAACAAGTTTTACGCCTGTAAGACCTGTAGCTGTTCCGGCAGCACCGAATGGTCCAACTTCCATTAATTTACAACCCATCATCACTGCAAGGAAAAGTAATGCAACACCTAAAGCGATACGGATCTGTTTTACAGGAAGTTTTGAAACGATACCTGCACCGATGTAAGAACCGATTGCAGCTGCTGCAAGTAAACCTACTAATGTAACTGTGTCTAAGTCAATCAATCCAAGGAAGAGTACGAATTCTGTTACGACAGGAATCGCATCTCCAACGTTGAGAGTACCTGGCATTACTTCGTCATCACAAGACTTTGTAAATTTGAAACCTGCCTGAGTGGTAGCGAAACTACCAATTCCTAATGTATCGAAAAAGTTAGTGATAATACCAATAAGTAACAATGAGATAACTTTCTTGCCTGTAAATTCTTCTTTATGTTTGATACAGTCGGCAATCCAGTAAATAGCAAAAACTGCAGTATAAGCAATAATAACGATACGTAAAATAAGAGTAGCGTTCATATAATATCCCTCCAGATTAAATATTAAATTTTGAAAATTGGTAAAAAATAGAGACATATCAAAGAGATAGTATATGCAAAGCCCCCGATATTGAATATACCTTGTTAAAAATATGTCTTTATCTATTGATAATTGTAACAAGTTCAATAGGAAAAGTCAATGGATTCAAAGGTGAAATTTAGTTCAGTAAAGTGCCGAAAAAAAGCCTAAGATTCAGCGTTTCTTCCTATTTATAAATATAAGAGTAACAGTTCGGCTGCAAAAGCTTGAAACAGTGGTATAGCAGTCGGTTTTGCAGCAGATTTATGAGAAATTTTCTCTTGTAAACGAACTGGCAGAAAAAAATAAAAAAAAGTCTTGAAAAATGAAAAGAAATCATGTATACTAAAAAAGCTGTGACATGATAGCGTTGAAGCGTGAGGTTGCTACTTATAATAGTAGGTGTTCCGTGGAGCGAATGTCAAGTTAGGAAACTGGCGACAAGTCACTGTACGAATCAATAACAACCGATGAAAAACGGTAACAACGTGTGAGTTCTCACGACACACACGGGAGAGTGTACAGTCACCGCTTGTCGTACTTGAGTTTAATAGTACGAAAAGGAGGCGACTTTTTTTTATGGCAAGTCAAGTAATGAGAATTACACTGAAAGCATATGATCACCAATGGTTGATGCATCTGCAAAGAAAATTATCGAAACTGTAAAGAAAAAATGGATCACAGGTGAGCGGACCGGTACCACTTCCAACTAAAAAAGAAGTAGTAACAATCTTAAGAGCCGTACACAAATACAAAGATTCCAGAGAGCAGTTCGAACAAAGAACTCACAAAAGACTGATCGATATCATCACACCAACACAGAAAACTGTTGATGCATTATCAAGATTAGAGATGCCAGCTGGTGTTTATATCGACATCAAAATGAAAAACAAATAAGAGTTCGATCAAATTAAGAGACAGTAAGTATCCTATAATTTAGGATGAACACGAAAGTGTTCCGCTGTAAATCACAGGAGGTAATAATAATGAAGAAAGCTATCTTAGCTACAAAAGTCGGAATGACTCAAATCTTCAACGAAGACGGAGTATTAACTCCAGTAACTGTTCTTCAGGCTGGTCCTTGTGTAGTAACACAGATCAAAACAGTTGAGAACGACGGTTACAGTGCTGTTCAGGTTGGTTTTGTTGACAAAAAAGACAAAATCGTGAACAAAGACAAAAATGGTAAAAAAGAGATTGTACACAGACATGGTACAACAAAAGCAGAAAAAGGACATTTTGACAAAGCTGGTGTTTCAAGCAAGAGATTTGTAAGAGAATTCAAATTTGAAAATGCTGAGGAATTTACATTAGCACAGGAAATCAAAGCTGACATCTTTGCAGCAGGAGACAAAGTAGATGCTACTGCAATCTCAAAAGGTAAAGGATTCCAGGGTGCGATTAAGAGACATAACCAACACAGAGGTCCTATGAC
>ENA-OQAN01000863-OQAN01000863.1-human-gut-metagenome-genome-assembly--contig:-NODE-863-length-14592-cov-1.703146_pt1 | contig 14592 bp, 16 predicted proteins | sample MGYA00242735_ERZ504527 | MGnify/ENA primary metagenome ERZ504527 (study PRJEB26092, sample SAMD00036230) | human gut metagenome | host: Homo sapiens | study: EMG produced TPA metagenomics assembly of...
CATTATAGATTATCCGGTTGCTCCAGGTGCGCCAAAAGTTCAGATTACAGATTTATACGCATGGTATGGATTGTATCTATCCACAGCAGAAGTAAACTTGTATCTGGCAGAACTTAAGTTACTAAGCCAAGGACAAGATATCGGTTTTCAGGAAGCGCAGAATCCTATCTGAAAAAGGGAGTAGAATATTCAATGCGTGCTTATGACAAGTTAGCAGGTTTAAATCATATCCCCTATTATGACAATACATTTGGGCAAGACAAATTTGATGTAACCATTAAGTTGCAGGAAAATGAAGTCACTAGATTACTAAATGATCCTATCTTGACTTTAGATGGATCTACTACAGAGAATCTGGAAAAAGTATACTTGCAACAGTATATTCACTTTATTTTCTTCCCGGCTGATCAATATATCATGATGCGTCGTTCCGGATGTCCTATGAAAGAAAGTGATTTATATCCCATGCTGAACTTAAATCCTAAAGTAAGCAACTATCCATTACCTCGTAGATTTCAAGTGACGCAACCAACTGTAGATGATAAAATGGGAGATATCAAGAGAAAAGCATATCAAGATCAAGGATATTCCTATGGTCCGGAACCTACAATACTAAATACAGAACGAGTTTGGTATGATAAAAAGCTCCGCAATTTGGTGAAGGACCTAATTTGAATTAATGGAAAAACAGTCTGAAATATGACGCTAGTCCAAGTTTATTAATAAAAAAGGAAGAGGTTATGTGATATATTCTCTTCCTTTTTTATTATACCCAAAATCATTTGATATTCTGATATCGGCAAAGCATATTATGCATAGGTCATAGAGCCACTTAACATAAGCCAAATAAAAAAGGGCAGTACACTTGGGCGAAGGTCTGAACTTTATTTAAACAAATGGTAATGTGAGCATTTTATTGCTGCAATTTTTAAAAAAAAAACTCATTTTGTTTATCATGATGAACAATTTATTACTATTTTTGTAATGTGTGATAAACAAAAAGAAGAAATGGAACGATTATTTGAGTCCTTTATCAAGAAACTGGCTATAACAAATACTTCTTTTGTACGTAGCCTGATGAATGAGATAGAATGGAAAGCTCGTCTTATAGGTATAAAGGGGGCCCGGGGAGTTGGAAAAACAACTTTATTGTTGCAGTATATCAAACTGAACCTTCCAATGGATAAAACCGTACTTTATGCCAGTGTGGATAATATCTGGTTCAGTGAACATAAACTTTATGATTTAGCTTCCGATTTTGTAAAGCGGGGAGGAAAATATCTATTTCTGGATGAAGTACACAAATACCCCAACTGGTCTCAAGAACTGAAAAATATTTATGATGACTTACCTGAACTTCATGTAGTCTTTACAGGTTCGTCCTTGCTTGAAATCTTAAATGCCAAATCGGATTTGAGCCGGCGGGCAATTTGTTTATGAAATGCAAGGTTTTTCTTTTCGCGAGTATTTAAACTGGAATGAAAAACTATCATTGCCGATATTAACTTTAAATAATATATTGGATAATCATCTGTCATTATCTGTCGGGATAGTAGACAAAGTTAAAGTTCTGAAACATTTTTCCTGATTATTTGAAACATGGGTATTATCCTTATTACAATGAATTACCCTGACTCTTTATTATTCAAGAATAAATGAAGTGGTCAATCTGATTGTGGAATTGGAAATTCCACAGTTAAGAGGGTTGATATTTCATATACAACTAAAATTAAGCAGTTACTATATATCATTGCAGAGTCGGCGCCTTTTATTCCTAATGTCAGTAAACTAAGCGAACGGATAGGAATCTCGCGTAATTCATTGCTGGCCTATCTGGATGCCCTCCATGACAGCTGTCTGACTATGAATCTCCAAAAAGAAGGCTCCGGCATAAGCCGCTTGCAGAAACCTGATAAACTGTTTTTAGAGAATCCTAATTTAATGTATGCATTGTCTGCCAGTCAAATTGATATTGGAAATGTCAGGGAACTTTTTTTGCCAACCAATTGCGTTATTGCCACAAAATAAACGTTTCTAAAGAGAGTGATTTCTTTATTGATGGACGCTATACTTTTGAAGTCGGTGGTAGAAACAAAGGTAAACAACAAATAAATGGACTTTCTGATGCATATATTGTTGCTGATGATATAGAGTATGGAATAAATAATAAAATACCATTATGGTTGTTCGGTTTTCTATATTAGTACTCTTTTCGGTAGAAAATAGATAGAAAATTGTATTTTAAAAGCCCTTCTATAGACTTTTTAAAATACAATTTTCTTTTTTGAAGAATACAAAAATTAAAATTAACCAAAGGAATATGAAACGATTTTTGACAAGGAAAGATTTAAGAATGAAAAGAAAACAAGCCATCTATGCAGCAATCAGCGTAATCGTTGTCATTGCTCTGTACCTGGTTCTGACCCGCAAAGAAAAACCGGAACCTGAACTTCCCATCGTTTGCGTGACACCGGCTCAGCAACAAGATGTAGAAATTTATGGAGAATACGTGGGCCGAATCCGTGCTCAGCAGTTTGTAGAAGTTCGCGCCCGCGTAGAGGGTTTCCTCGAACAAATGCTTTTCGAGGAAGGAACTTATGTAAAAAGAAACCAGACACTCTTTGTCATTAATCAGGATAAATACCGTGCCAAAGCAGACAAGCACGTGCCCAGCTGAAGAAGGACGAAGCAACAGCCCGCAAGGCTCAACGTGACCTGGACCGTATCCGTCCGCTGTATGAAAAGAATGCAGCAGCCAGCTGGACCTGGATAACGCCATTGCTGCTTATGAAACTGCAGTAGCCAGCGTAGGCATGAGTGAGGCTGATCTGGATCAGGCAGAACAGGAACTGGGATATACCATCGTACGTTCGCCGATATCCGGACAGATCAGTGAAAGATATGTCGACCTGGGAACGCTGGTAGCAGCGGCAACCAGTCTCTTCTTGCCACCATCGTAAAAAGCGATACTGTACTGATTGATTTCAGCATGACTGCACTTGACTATCTGAAAAGTAAAGAGCGTAACGTAACTCTCGGCCAAAAGGACTCTACACGTTCCTGGCAACCGACCGTCAGCATTACGCTTGCCGACAACTCCGTATATCCACACAAAGGTCTCGTTGACTTTGCCGATCCACAGGTAAATCCGAAAACCGGAACGTTCTCCGTCCGTGCAGAAATGGCCAACCCCGACCATGCTCTTCTGCCGGGACAGTTCACCAAGGTAAAACTGTTGCTTGACGTACGCGAACAGGCCACGGTAGTTCCCCAGAAATCACTGATCATCGAAAGGGAGGTGCCTACGTATCGTGATGCGTAAAGACTCGACTGTAGAAAAACGTTTCATCGAACTCGGTCCGGAATTCCAGAACAACGTAGTGGTAGAACGTGGTCTTGCTGCCGGCGAAATGGTTGTTGACGAAGGTTATCACAAACTGACTCCGGGCATCAAAGTCCGCATTGGCGAAGCACCGGAAGCAAAGGAGGAAGACAAATAAGCAAACCCCATTAATCAGACAACCCCATGAAAGTGAATTTTTCATTGACAGACCGGTATTCTCGCTGTCATATCCATATTGATTGTGATCATCGGAATCATCGGACTGATGATGCTTCCGGTCGATCAATACCCCCAGATTACACCGCCGGTTGTAAAAATCAGCGCATCTTATCCGGGTGCAAGTGCCGTAACCGTATCACAAGCTGTAGCAACCCCTATTGAACAGGAACTGAACGGTACGCCGGGTATGCTCTACATGGAGTCCAACAGCTCCAATTCGGGAGGATTCTCAGCAACCGTCACTTTTGATATCTCAGCCGATCCGGATCTGGCCGCAGTAGAAATACAGAACCGTATCAAGCTGGCCGAATCCCGTCTGCCTGCCGAAGTCGTACAGAATGGTATCACAATCGAAAAACAGGCAGCCAGCCAGCTGATGACACTCTGTCTGACTTCTGATGACCCCAAGTTCGATGAAATCTATTTAAGTAACTTCGCTACCATCAACGTGCTCGACCTTTTACGGCGTATTCCCGGCGTGGGCCGTGTATCAAACGTCGGTAGCCGTTACTATGCCATGCAGATCTGGGTAGACCCTGCCGTCTGGCCAATTTCGGTCTGACCGTACAAGACGTACAGAATGCCTTGAAAGATCAGAACCGTGAGTCTGCAGCCGGAGTTCTGGGACAGCAGCCTGTTACCGGCCTTGACATTACGATTCCTATCACAGCTCAGGGACGTCTGTCAAGTGTATCTGAATTTGAAGAGATCGTACTGAGCACCAATGCCGACGGTTCACTGGTACGTATGCGTGACGTAGCCCGTGTTTCTCTCGAAGCACAGTCTTACAATACGGAAAGTGGTATCAATGCAGCAATGCTGCCGTACTGGGAATCTATATGCTTCCGGGCGCAATGCAATGGAAGTAGCCGAAAGCGTAAAAAAAGAGATGGCAGAGATTAGCAAGAACTTCCCTGAAGGACTGGAATATAACTTCCCGTTTGATATGACGAAGTACATCTCTGAATCTATCCACGAAGTATACAAGACTTTGTTTGAAGCGTTGTTCCTCGTTATTGTCGTTGTATTCCTTTCTTTGCAGAACTGGCGGGCTACTGTCATCCCGATCGTAGCAGTCCCCATCTCACTGATCGGAACCTTCGGATTCATGCTGATCTTCGGCTTCTCGCTCAACATTCTGACCCTGCTCGGTCTGGTATTGGCCATTGGTATTGTGGTCGACGACGCGATTGTTGTGGTTGAAAACGTAGAACGCATCATGGAAGAGGAGCATCTGCCTCCTTATGAAGCAACGAAAAAAGCAATGGACGGACTGGTGGCGCCATCATTGCCACCTCTTTGGTACTGGCAGCCGTATTCGTACCTGTAAGTTTCCTTTCAGGTATCACCGGACAGCTGTATCGCCAGTTCAGTGTGACAATCGCTATTTCAGTATTGCTGTCTACAGTTGTTGCCCTAACCTTGAGCCCGTGATGTGTTCGCTCATTCTGAAACCGGCTGATCCTAACAAGCCGAAGAACCGCGTGTTCCGGGCTATCAACCGCTGGCTGGATGTGGGCAATCACCATTACATTGCAGAAATCCGCCGTGTCATCAGACACCCCAAACGCGTCATTTCATTCTTCGGTATCGTTCTCGTGTTTATTTTCACACTTTACCGACTGATCCGACCAGCTTCCTCCCGACAGAAGACCAGGGATATTTCACAGTCGAGCTGGAACTTCCGGAAGGAACAACCCTAGAGCGTACACGTATTGTGACCAACCGGGCCATTGATTTCCTGATGAAAGATCCTGCAGTGGAATATGTATTGAACGTTACGGGTAGCAGCCCTCGTATCGGTACGAGCCAGGCACGAAGCCAGCTGACCGTCATCCTGAAAGAATGGAAAGAACGTGACAACACGACGATCAATGAAATCATGGCCAATGTACAGGAAGAAATGAAAGAGTATCCGGAAAGCAAAGTCTATCTGTCTACTCCTCCCGTTATTCCGGGACTGGGTACATCAGGTGGTTTTGAAATGCAGCTGGAAGCTCGTGGTGATGCAACCTACGACGACCTGGTACGCGCTACGGACACTTTAATGTATTATGCCAAACAGCGGAAAGAAATCGCAGGACTGTCCTCATCCCTGCAGGCTGAAATCCCGCAACTGTATTTCGACGTAGACCGCGACAAGGTAAAACTGTCCGGTGTACCGATGGCGGATGTATTCTCAACAATGAAGGCCTATACCGGATCCGTATACGTGAACGACTTCAACCTGTTCAACCGTATCTACCGTGTATATATCCAGGCAGAAGCTCCTTATCGGGCTCACCGCGATAACATCGGACTGTTCTTCGTAAAAGGAAGTGACGGAAACATGATTCCGCTGACTTCACTGGGAACAACCGACTATACGACCGGACCGGGTAGCATCAAGCGTTTCAATATGTTCAACACCTCTGTCATCAACGGAACAACAGCCAACGGAGCCAGCTCCGGACAGGCCATGGAAATACTGGAACAGATTGCACGTGAGAAACTGCCAGAGAATATCGGAGTAGAATGGAGCGGACTCTCCTATCAGGAAAAGCAGGCAGGCGGACAGACAGGTCTGATTCTGTCACTGGTGTTCCTCTTCGTGTTCCTCTTCCTGGCAGCCCTTTACGAAAGCTGGAGTATTCCGGTAGCCGTATTGATTTCACTTCCGGTAGCCGTACTCGGTGCCTATGCCGGCGTTGCAATCTGCGGCCTGGAAAACGATACCTACTTCCAGATTGGTCTGGTAATGCTGATCGGTCTGGCAGCCAAGAATGCCATCCTGATCGTAGAGTTCGCCAAAGACGAAGTGGATAAAGGACGCGATGTCGTAGAAGCCGCCCTGTATGCAGCTCAGTGGCGCTTCCGTCCCATCTTGATGACCTCACTGGCTTTCATCCTCGGTATGCTTCCGATGGTTATTGCTTCAGGACCGGGTTCTGCCAGCCGTCAGGCTATCGGTACCGGTGTATTCTTCGGAATGCTTGTTGCCGTTACAGTCGGCATCGTATTGGTTCCGTTCTTCTTTGTGATGATCTACAAGACAACCCACAAGTTAAAACAACTCAAGAAATAAAACCCTGTATCCGTATGAAACAGACTAAACAGCTACCTAAAATATTCCTTTTCCTGGCAACCAGCTTCCTTCTGGGAAGCTGCCAGCTGGGGAAACACTATACACGCCCTCAACTGCAACTGCCGGAAACCCTCGACAGCACCAGTGTGGACAGCACCTCCCTGGGTGACTATCCGTGGAGCAGCTCTATACAGACACTACACTTCAGGCCCTGATCCGCAAGGCCCTTACCTACAACAAGGACATGCTGATTGCCGCATCCCGGGTCAAGGAACTGGCAGCCATGAAGCGGATTGACTATGCCAAACTGTTTCCGGAAGTCAACCTGAAAGTCTACGGAGAACGGGAACGGGAAAACTATGGTGGAGATCATCCTGTAAACAGCGATGAGTTCGACCTGAAAGTAGGAGTTTCCTGGGAACTTGACCTGTGGGGTAACCTTCGCTGGGCACGCGACAAAAGCCTTGCTCAGTTCATGGGGTCCATCGAAAACCAGCGTGCAGTCCGTATGACTCTGGTCAGCCAGGTTGCCCAATCCTACTTCGAACTGGTTGCACTCGACAACGAACTCTCCATTGTCCGCAAGACCGTAGAAGCACGCCGTGAAGGTCTTCATCTGGCACGTATCCGCTATGAAGGCGGTCTTACCTCGGAAACAGCTTTCCGTCAGGCGCAGGTCGAGCTGGCACGTACCGCCACGCTGGTTCCGGATCTGGAACGAAAGATCTCCCTGAAAGAAAACGAACTGGCTTTCCTCACCGGAGACTATCCGCGTCACATCAACCGTGCCGTACTGCCCGAAGAAGTCATGTTCCCCATAAGCCTGCCTGTCGGACTCCCTTCCAGTCTGCTGGAGCGCCGTCCGGACGTACGTCAGGCTGAACAGGCCCTGATCGAAGCCAATGCGGCTGTTGGAATTGCCTACACCAATCTTTTCCCGCGCATTACCCTGACAGCAAGCTATGGTGCAGAAAGCAAATTGCTAAGCGATCTGCTGAAATCGCCTCATCATCTGATCGTGGGAAACCTGCTGCAACCGCTTTTCGCCATGGGAAAGAACCGTGCAATGCTGAAAGCCAAGAAGGCGGCCTACGAACAAGCAGCCTATGCTTATGAAAAAGCTGTCCTGAGTGCATTCAAGGATGCTTATAATGCCATTGTAGAATTCAACAAAATCAAGGAAATCTACGAAACCCGTCTGCGTCTGGAACAGTCGTCCAAAAGCGCCCTTGAACTGGCACAGCTGCAATACATGGAAGGAGTCATTGCTTACATGGACCTGCTCGATGCACAGCGTGGTTACCTCGAAGCACAGATCAGCCTGAGCAATGCCATCCGCGACAAGCAGATCACTCTCGTCAACCTGTATAAAGCATTGGGAGGAGGCTGGCAATAAGCCGCTCCTTCTCACCGGATAATGTCTGACCGGACAAATAAAAAGATAGCCGCCCAGGGAATTGGGCGGCTATCTTTTATAGAGATTCTTTTATCTGTAAATCTAATTCTTCCGGCTTATTTCAGCTCTTTGCATTTATAGCGGTCACCTGTGGCTTTCACCAGTTCCTTCAGGAATTCCTGCGTATAACCCGGACGATCCAGAGGGGCAGTATTTCCGGTTGCCGGACGAACCAGCTTTCCATTCTGAACCCGCTTTACGGCACCGTCATTGTAACGGACAACCAGAAACTCTCCCAGCTTCTTCCAGCTTTCGACCGCAGTCTGGGCAGTCATCGAAGTATAGTCTGTCAGGAATGCCTTTGCCTTGGCCGGATCTTCCTGATACAGTTTCAAAGCTGTGCTTTCTACACCGCTCTGTGCGTTGGCATACATATCTTCCAGGCTGTTCTGTACCGTGCGCATATCGTCTATCATCAGGCTGTAACGCGGACGAATCATATCAGCCACCCAGTTATAGATCCAGAAAGCAGAGTTCCATGAGAATGTCACGCAGTCTCCTTCTCCTTGAGCATACGATGCCGGTACCTTGTCCGTATTGCAATAAACCGGAGTAAATACAGTCATATTCGCATCGTCCAGTCCGAACCACAGCACACCGCCGATGGCGTCAGGAAGGTTTGCACGCATCTGAGAAACGAAAACAAATGCACTCTGCTGCGTAGAAATCGGACGTTCGTTGAAATACTCCTGTCCGTCCACCTTAAAGGTCAGCGGAGAAAGACGGTAAGGCATCTTGAACACTCCGGCACCCGGATCATTGGTAATGTCAAGCGGCGTACCTTCATAATGATCGCGCATGGCATGCTGGATGTCGCGTACAGACACCTTTGCATCCGGTTTCACATACAGCGGCATCGGCTCGCTGCTCTCTCCCTGAATATACGGCAGATAAGCCTGTCCGGTCGTCTTGCTGAACATGTTGTAGAAACTCCATACCCGGGCTTCGCAGGCACGCAGGCCGGAGAAATCCAGAGGACAATAGGCATCCGCAAAACTGAAATCCTTATTCAATCCGTCGAAATAACCTTTTTCACGTGCAAAGGAAATGACATCCGGAGAATACAGGCAGTTTTCTTTGTCGTTCATGTCGAACTTATGGATACGACTCTGGTTTGCATGAGCTGCAATGCAGTCATCCGGAATACGGACAGCTACCCACACTGCTCCTTTCACACCGGGACCCTTACCGATCATTTCCATGATCCAGGCTTCATTCGGATCGGCGATGGAGAACGATTCACCACTGCTGTAATAACCATACTCCTTCACGAGATCCGTCATCACCTTGATGGCTTCCTTCGCAGTACGCGAACGCTGCAAAGCTACATAGATCAGGCTTCCGTAGTCCATGATACCGGTAGTATCCACCAGCTCCGGACGACCTCCGAAAGTCGTTTCACCGATGGTCACCTGATATTCGTTCATGTTTCCGATCACATTATACGTCTGCTTGGCCTCTTTGATCTTGCCAGATACTTGCCGCTGTCCCAGTCAAAAATGTCACGCATGTTCCTGCCGGATGCGTAGCTGCCGGGAAATGGCAAAGGAAGCCGAACATACCGTACGAGTCTGCCGAATAAGACACGATCACAGACCCGTCGGCCGAAGCCTTCTTGCCGACGATAAAGTTGGTACAGGCCCAACCGTTCACAAAGACGCTGTCAGCATCATGACAGCCAGGATTAGTTTTCTTCTCATATTTATCTTGATTTTAGATTAAATAATCAACTTAAAAGCGATACTCTTTACGCGTCACGTTACCGCACTCGTCGGTCACCGTCACTTCAGCCTGGTGAGGAACTCCCCGCTTCACCTTTTCAGGATCCTGAATCACCAGAATTCCTTTCTTCAGACCGAAAAGCACAAAATGTCCGTCAATATACACTTTATAACTGCGGATTCCCGTTTCACCGTCCTTCACCCGGAAACGAAGGTTACGCGGATTGGCACGCCATGTTCCCTGTCCCAGCGGAGTAATCCGCGGACCGATGGTATCTACTGCCACCGTAAATGTTCCGAGTGTACGCACGCGGGTTCTGATCCATCCGTCCGCATACTCTCCTCCTACCGAAGCCTGCCATTTGCCGACCTTCTGCATGATGTAATACTTGGTGGTGTCTGCCAGCGGCTTGTGACGCAGGCCGATGGCCAGCGGACAATAACTGTGAAGCGGTGTATCTCCGGCATCCAGCACATAATCGAACGAGATTCCGGTACTGTCTCCCTTCACTTCGGTATTCAGTTCCGCATTCTCATACACATAGCCCCTCGGAACCACCAGTTCCATGCCCGGCTCATGAATCACATTCGTGCGGTCCCAGTATAAAATACGGTTTGATTCCGGCACATATTCCGGTACAGGCTGTTTCCGTCCCCGTACCGTAAAGCGATACGTCCGCTTGTTTCCGAAGTTATCTTCCAGCACATAACGAAAACGATAATTGCGCTCCTCACTGATATTTACAATGCCTCCGTTCTCATCCGCATGCAGCAGACGAAGCCGGTTACCGGGCAAAACACGCGAACGCATCACCAGCCGGCGTGTCTTCATCAGTTCCTCGTAGTCCGTAAATCCGTTGATCATCCGGTTCTCATCGGGAAGTACCCGGTCGGTCACACTGCGAAACACCTCGACCGAATCCACGTACAAAGTCACAGAATGCACTCCATAAAAGTTTGACGTTCCGTCCATATAATCCTTTGCACTGATTCCCGTATAAATCTCGCCCCATGCTTCAACCGGCTGCGACAGATTGCCCACAGCCACCAGCTTCTTGCGTGTACGGCCTTCCACCACTCCTTTGCCGGCTACCGGATAAATACCCACCAGGCTGGCAACAGGTGCCTTGCTGTCCTTCAGCAAATGGCCGAAATAAAGGCATCGGATCAATATATTCCTGGGTATCGGAATGACGCAGTTCCAGATGCAGATGCGGACCGGCCGATGCTCCTTCGTTTCCGCTCAGGGCAATCACGTCACCCTTCTTCACCGGAAAACGTCCCGGCTCGGGAAACAGATTACAGACAAAAGTCTCGTTGGCATACTGATAGTCGCGCACATAGCGTTCCACCTCGGGCGAGAATGCCACGACGTGCCCGTAGACGGACGTCAGCCCGTTGGGATGCGTAATGTAAATCGCCTGTCCGTAACCTCCGTGCAGCACGGCCACACGCGACACATATCCGTCGGCAATACAGTGAATCGGCTTACCCGTCACTCCCTGTGTCTTGATGTCCAGTCCGTTGTGAAAATGATTCGGACGAAGTTCACCGAAATTTGCACTCAGCAATATAGGAAAATCAAAAGGCGAGCGAAAAACGTTGCGCAACGTATCTCCCGCCTGTCCTGCCCATGTCATGCCGCAGACACCTCCCAGCACGACAAGCATCAAAGCTCTCCGCATCATGATTGCTTCTTATCTTCCTTGTCAGCCTCGTCCAGACCGTTCATCCCGTCTCTGAAACTCTTCACACCTTTGCCCAGACCTTTCATCAGTTCCGGGATCTTCTTTCCCCCGAAAAGCAGCAATGCCACCAGAAGAATCAGCAGCAGTTCCTGCGTTCCCACTCCTAAAATCAGAAATGTACACATATTCTTATTGTTTTTTCATTCGTTTGACGCTACAAATATATCCAATAAAATGAGGATATGCAAAAATGTCGAAACGTTTTAAGGCAAAGCCCGAAGCGTTTGCATCAAAAGCCCGAAACGTTTTTAAAAAAGCCCGCGGCTTTTGCCGTATGCAGCCGGAGCAGCAGGCCATAGGAAAAAACTGTGCGGAAAAAAGAAGCCGGAACGGGCTTCCGGCCTTGGCGGTCTCAAACAAAAGACATATCTTTGGACCTGATAAAATCAACCGATGTATAACAATCAGAATTCAAACAATACAATGAAAAAACTCAGAATCGGAGTTTCTCTGACCAGCCTGCTGCTGAGTCTTTCTCTCCACGCTCAAAGTGAATATGTCAATCCGCTCATCGGAACACAGGGAATGGGCCATACATTTCCCGGCGCTGCGTGCCGTTCAGTATGATCCAGCTCAGCCCTGATACGGACACGCTGTCACACAACATCAACGGAGCATACGTTCCGGAAGTATATGCCTACTGTGCAGGATACCAGTATGACGACCCGACCATCGTGGGATTCAGTCACACACACCTCAACGGTACGGGACATTCGGATCTGGGAGACATCCTCATCATGCCTGCAACCGGCGAACTGAAACTGAATCCGGGACGTGCTTCACACCCGGACGAAGGTTACCGCTCCCGTTTCAGCCATCAGACAGAAAAGGCAGAACCGGGCTATTATGAAGTGGTGCTGGATGATTACCAGGTAAAGGCACAGCTCACCGCCACACGCCATACAGGAATACATAAGTACACGTATCTCAACAAAGACCGGGACGGAAGAATCATCCTCGACCTGAATCACGGCATTTACAACTACGACGGGAAAACCCTGTGGGCTTCCATCCGCGTAGAAAACGATACACTGATCACCGGTTACCGGGTTACCAACGGATGGGCACGTACCAATCAGATCTATTTCGCCATGTCACTTTCCAAACCGATCCGGAAATACGGCTATAAAGACAAGGCACCCGTGCTTACAACGGCTTCTGGCGCCGGTTCAAACTGAACGAGAACTTTCCGGAAATGGCCGGACGAAAGGTCGTAGCCTACTTTGAGTTTGACACATCAGACGGCAATGAACTGGAGATCAAAGTCGGCCTGTCGGGTGTCAGCACGGAAGGAGCACTCCGGAACCTGCAGGAAGAAACCGGAGGAAAAGACTTCACGACACTGGCACAGGAAGCCCGGGATAGCTGGAACAAGGCACTGGGAAGCATCCGGATCGAAGGCAATGAGGATCAGAAAGCCATGTTCTATACCTCCTATTATCACACGATGATCAATCCGTCGGTATATACCGATGTGGACGGGAAGTACCGGGGACTCGACAACAACATCCATCTGGCAGAAGGATTTACCAACTACACGGTCTTCTCGCTATGGGATACCTACCGGGCCGAACACCCGCTGCTGGCGCTGATGAAACCGCAGGAAAACCGCGACATGGTGCAGTCCATGCTCCGCCATCAGCAGCAGAGCGTTCACGGCATGCTGCCGGTCTGGAGCCACATGGCCAACGAAAACTGGTGCATGAGCGGCTATCATTCGGTGTCAGTCGTGCTGGATGCCATTGCCAAAGGAGCTGACATCAACCCGCAGGAAGCACTGAAAGCATGGTACGCACCTCTCAGGTTCCTTATTACGAAGGACTGGCTTCGTATCAGAAACTGGGCTATGTGCCTCTGGAAGAATCAGCCACGGCCGCATCCACTACGCTGGAATATGCTTACGACGACTGGTGCATCTATGAAATGGCACGGAGAAGCGGAGACACGGAACTTGCAGAGACATACCGCAAACGCGCATTGAACTACCGCCATATTTTCGACCGGGAAACAGGATTTGCCCGTCCCCGCTATGCCGACGGAAGATTCAAGACCAATTTTGATCCGCTCCAGACACACGGAGAAGGATTTATCGAAGGAAACTCCTGGAACTTTTCGTTCCATGCTCCGCACGATGTCAACGGACTGATCTCCCTGATGGGCGGCGACCGTCAGTTCATCAAGCGGCTGGACGACCTCTTCTCCATGGATCTGCCGGCCCAGTATTATGAGAAAAACGAAGACATTACCCGCGACTGTCTGCTGGGCGGTTACGTGCACGGAAATGAACCCAGCCACCATGTTCCTACCTGTACGCCTGGACTTCAGAGCCTGGAAACACAGTAATTGGGTACGGGAAATCATGAACCGCATGTATCGAAATCACCTGAACGGACTGAGCGGAAACGATGACTGCGGACAGATGTCGCCTGGTATATCTTCACGTCGCTGGGATTCTATCCGGTTTGCCCGGGAAGTAACCAGTATGTACTGGGAGCGCCCTATCTGCCCAGCCAGGAATTACAGCTTCCCAACGGAAAAACATTCCGGATCAAAGCGCCGGGAGTCAGCGACAAGAAACGATATGTCAAGGAAGTTTATCTGAACGGACAGCGCTACGACAAGATGTATCTCACCCAGGAAGACCTGATGAAAGGTGGAGAAATCACATTCGTCATGAGCGCATCTCCCAACAAGTCACGGGGACTCAAGAAGGCCGACAAACCTTATTCGCTCACCGACGGGAAGTAGTTCCTGCAACGACCGCACGATACCTTCGCATTGACTGGTCAATGCAAAAAAATCGACCGCACGATTGGGCTGCAACGACCGCACGATTCGCCTCAATCGACCGCATAATCTTGACTATGCCTGAATTTACTTCACACTTTTTTGTTTATACTTACTGATTCACTTTACACGTTATTAAAACTCTTCCTGCTTTACTTACATAAAGGTCAGAAGCGGACTTAAAGGCGATGTTTAAGTAATAAATTAGGACAAACAATGATAACCTAATCTATGAAAAACACCGCGGAGGTTTG
>ENA-OQAN01000864-OQAN01000864.1-human-gut-metagenome-genome-assembly--contig:-NODE-864-length-14570-cov-1.441667_pt1 | contig 14570 bp, 28 predicted proteins | sample MGYA00242735_ERZ504527 | MGnify/ENA primary metagenome ERZ504527 (study PRJEB26092, sample SAMD00036230) | human gut metagenome | host: Homo sapiens | study: EMG produced TPA metagenomics assembly of...
ATTATCCTCTTGGTCTACTTGACCCACATTGGCAATTCCACGAGCCGGCTCTTCATTGCTTTCTTGGGAATCTTTTCCTTCCTTTTCCTCAGCTTTTCGCGCCTTGTTATGACAAAAATCCTTGACTGGGCCGGTATTGGGCGCTATCCAGTCCTTCTTGTTGGGGCCGGCAAGACGGCACAGCTGCTCCTGCGCGGCATCAAGGACGACGTCGGGCTGAATTATCATGTCATTGGCTATGTCGATGACGCTGGGGAGCGAAAGGAAAATGTTGGCAATCTTCCCTATCTGGGAACCTTGGACGAGATTGAGCCGATCTTGACAAAAACGCAGGTCAATGATGTTTTCATTGCCGCTCCCGGGCTTTCTCCAAAGAAGCTTGACAGCCTGATTTACCGCATCCAGCCCCTTGTCAGGAATCTCTCCTTCATCCCTGATCTCATTGGGCTTCCCGTCAATGGGGTCACTGTGGAAAGTCTCTTTAATGAGCGGCTGCTTGTCATGGGCCTGCGCAACAATTTGGCTAGAAGTTACAATAAGATTCTGAAATACCTTTTTGACATGGTCCTGACCCTCATTGGCATCCTTGTGATCAGTCCAATCCTGCTTCTCTTGGCTCTTTTGGTACGGCTTGATTCACCAGGCCCCATTCTTTTTGCCCACAGGCGGATCGGACAGGGCGGTAAGGAATTCCCTTGCTATAAATTCCGTACCATGTGCGTTGATGCCGATGTGAAATTAAAGGAGTACTTGGCTTCCCATCCGGAGGCCCGGGAAGAATGGGAACGGGACTTCAAGCTTAAGGATGATCCCCGCATTACGCGGATTGGGCACATCCTGCGCCGGACGAGCTTGATGAACTGCCCCAGCTCTTTTAACCGTCCTTAAAGGAGAAATGAGTCTTGTTGGGCCGCGCCCCATTGTTCGGGCTGAAATCCCTAAATATGGCAGCTATATCTCTGACTTTTATATGGTTCGTCCCGGCATTACGGGGATGTGGCAGGTGAACGGACGCAGTGATACGACCTATGAGGAGCGGGTCCAAATGGATTCCTGGTATGTCCGCAATTGGTCGATTTGGCTTGACCTGTCCCTGCTTTGGAAAACATTCAGTGTTGTATTACATCATAAAGGGGCCTACTGATGAGGAGGCCCTCTTTGTTTAGGAGGAACACTCATGCAAAAAGTGCGTAAAGCCGTAATTCCGGCTGCTGGTTTCGGAACCCGTTTCCTGCCAGCTACAAAAGCGATGTCCAAGGAAATGCTTCCCGTTGTTGATATTCCGACCATCCAATACATTGTAGAGGAAATCCGTGCAAGCGGGATTGAACAGATCCTTATCATCAGCGGCCGTGCAAAGCGAGCCATTGAGGACCATTTTGATTCATCTCCCGAATTGGAAAATCATCTCTATCAAGCAGGAAAATTGGAACAACTGCGGCAAATCCGTGATATCTCAAGCATTGATATCCATTATATCCGTCAAAAGCACATGCGCGGCCTGGGAGATGCCATTTACTGTGCCAAGGACTTTGTTGACGGTGAACCTTTTGCCGTCATTTTAGGGGATGATATTGTCTATACGGAGGGAAAGCCGGCCCTGCGTCAGCTCATGGACCAATACGAGGCGACAGGAGCAACAATCCTGGGCTGTCAGACCGTGCCCCGCGAAGATGTCTCCAGTTATGGCATTGTAAAGGGCAAGGAAGTCGATGGTGTAGATGGCCTCATGAAAGTCGAGGATATGGTGGAAAAACCGGCTGTCAAGGACGCACCAAGCCGTATGGCGATTTTAGGTCGGTATGTGATTACGCCGGATGTATTTGATGTCCTTTCTGAAACAAAGCCAGGAAAGGGCGGCGAAATCCAGCTGACTGATGCCCTTCGGGTCATGAGCATCGTGAGCCCCTTTATGCTTACCGTTTTTTCCGGCCGTCGCTACGATGTGGGCAATAAACAAGGTTATCTCCAGGCCATGGTGGAATATGCCCTGCGTCGGGATGACCTAAAAGACGAATTTGCTTCCTATTTGAAGAACATCGTCAAAGGTCTGTAGCTGATTCGAAGGTGAAAGAATGGAAAAAGAAAAACGGGATCTTGTCCTTGCTGTGGCAGGTCTGGGCTATGTTGGACTATCCCTTGCGGTCCTGTTATCCCAGCATCACAAGGTTTATGCAGTTGATGTGGATCCACGGCGTGTAGAAGAGTTGGCACAGGGCCACTCCCCGATTTCAGATCGGGAACTGGAACATTACTTGAAAGATCGGCCGCTCCAGCTTCAGGCAACACTGGATGCGCGGCAGGCCTATGAACAGGCTGATGTTGTGATTGTCGCGGTCCCAACAGACTATGATGAGACTCATCATCAGTTTGATACATCCCATGTAGACGAAGTCCTGACCCTGATTGAACAGGTTCATCCAGAGGCTCTGGTTGTCATCAAATCCACGATTCCTGTAGGGTATACAAAAGCGGCTGCTCAGCGTTATCAGAAGCTGCACCTGCTTTTCAGTCCTGAATTCCTGAGGGAGGGAAGGGCCCTTTATGATAACCTTTACCCTTCCCGCATCATCGTGGGGATTGCTCCCAAGGGCCGGACATGGAAACCGAGGCCCAGCTGTTTGCACAGCTTCTTAAAGAGGGTGCGGAAAAAGAAGACGTTCCTATCAAGATAATGGATTCTTCAGAGGCGGAAGCGGTCAAAACTTTTTGCCAATACCTACCTTGCCCTGCGTGTGGCCTATTTCAATGAACTTGATACCTATGCCTGTGTAAAGGGCATGGATACAAAATCCATCATCGATGGCGTCTGCCTTGATCCGCGGATTGGCGGGCATTACAATAATCCCTCCTTTGGATATGGCGGGTATTGCCTGCCCAAGGACACGAAAGAACTTAAGGCGGATTATGGCGGCGTCCCAGAAGCCTGATGGATGCGGTCATCCGTTCCAACGAGATTCGCAAAGCGTTCATTGCGCAGCAAGTCTTGGAAACGGCCCGATCGGCTGCAAATAGCGATGCTGCCCGTCCTGTCATCGGTATCTATCGCCTCATCATGAAATCCGGCAGTGATAATTTTCGGCAAAGTGCCATCCAGACAATCATGGACTTACTCAAAAAGGAAGGGGCACAGCTTCTCATCTACGAGCCAACCCTTGAAGAAGGCAGTTTATTTGGGGGCGGCCGTGTAACCCGTGACTTGCCCTACTTTAAGGAAACAAGTCAGGTCATTGTTGCAAATCGTATGGACAGCGCACTTAAAGATGCTGCCCACAAGGTCTATACACGTGATCTTTTTGGCCGTGATTGATAATGGGATGCTAAAAACCAATGACGCCTGCAGAAATGCAGGCTTTTTTTTGAAAAGCAGGAAAGGAGGGGGCTTATTATGATTTGTGATTTCACCTATTATTCCCCGACTAAGGTTGTCTTTGGGAAGGGAAGGGAAAGAGAAACCGGTGTCCTTGTAAAAGAACGGGGCGCCCAAAAGGTTCTTATTCTTTATGGAGGAAAAGTGCCCAAAAAAGCGGGCTTCTTTTCCGCGTCACGGACTCCCTTGAACAGGCGGGCATCGCTTATGCTGCCTTAGGCGGTGTTACCCCAATCCCCGTTTGTCCTTTGTCCGGATGGGCACCCAAAAGCCAGGGAAGAGGCATTGACCTGATTCTTGCCGTAGGCGGCGGCAGCGTAATCGATGCAGCAAAGGCCATTTCCTACGCACTTTGCTATGAAGGCGATGTGTGGGACTTCTATGCGGGAAAGGCCCAGGCCCAAAAAGCCCTTCCTGTCGGTGTGGTCCTTACCCTTGCTGCTTCGGGAAGTGAACTTTCCAATTCATCGGTCATTACAAACGACAGGACCATGAAAAAGGGGCTATAACAGCGATCTGGCCCGCCCGGTTTTTGCTGTCATGAACCCGGAACTTACCATGACCCTGCCGGCTTACCAGACGGCCTGCGGCTGCTGTGATATCATCATGCATACGCTGGAACGCTATTTTGTCCAAGGCCCCAGTATGGAACTTACTGATGCCCTCGCAGAAGGCCTGCTGCGGACCGTTATGGCTCAGAGCCTCATCCTGCGGGATCACCCTGATGATTATGATGCACGGGCTGAAATCATGTGGGCGGGCAGTCTTTCTCATAATGACCTGACAGGCCTTGGTCATTGTGCCAGGGATTTTGCTACCCATCGCCTGGAACATGAAGTGAGCGGTCTTTATGATGTTGCCCACGGGGCAGGTCTAACGGCCCTATGGGGAAGCTGGGCCCGGTATGTCTATAAGGACTGCCTTCCCCGCTTCTGTCGTTTTGCCCTTCATGTCATGAATGTGCCGGAAATCGGAAGTGATGAAGCCATTGCCCTCAAGGGCATTGAGGCCCTGGAGGCCTTCTTTGCTTCCCTTTCCATGCCGATTTCCCTTAAGGAGCTGGGCCTTATCCTTTCAGATGAGGACCTTCGCACACTGGCACGCATGTGCAGCCATACCGCAAAGGATGCCCTGGGATCGGCAAAAGTGCTTCATGAAAAAGATATGTACACAATTTATAAAGCGGCCTATGAACGCACCTAAGGCACGGTAAATGGAACAATGACCATCTGGCAGGGAAAGTGTCCAGATGGTCATTGTTCGGCTTTTGGGAGGACCGCTAAAGGCACTGGTGCTATTTTATAAAAAAGCGGAATGAACGAAGAGACTCGAAGGAGGCAGCACCCAAAGACGAAGGACCCGACTGGGAACATGCCTAGTCGGGTCCTTTTAACGGCACTATGAGAGAGAGGGTAACGGATGCATGCATCAAAGATGCAAAAGATAGGAGGTCGGCCCGCCCATCATAGGAGGATGCGCCCGTGATGGGCGGAGCGTTCTTACGTGAGAGTTATTTCTTTTCTTCCTTCATGGATCCAGAAGGGCATCGACCATGTCGTCCATGGAGCGGTTCTGGCCCTTGGTCATGCTGGAGTTGATGGTGACGCTGTCTTGAAGGATCGTCATTCCCTTCATTTCGTCTTCCAGGTAATCATGCATCAAGGTACCAACTGTGCAGGCCCAGGAACCATTTTCGATGATGCCGACATAGCGGTTCTGGACATTGAGCATTCTCATATGATCCAGGAAGGTCATCATCTTCGGATAGATGTTGAGGTTGTACGTCACAGAAGCCAGGACGATGTGGCTGTACTTGAACGCATCGGAAATGAGGTAGCTCGTATCAGTCTTGGAGACGTCGTACATATGGATGTTGGACATGCCTTTTTCTGCAAGGCGGGCGGCAAAGACCGACGCGGCACTTTCCGTGTTGCCGTACATGGAGGCATAAACGAGGAGCACTCCTTTTTCTTCTGGTTCATAAGAGGCCCAATGGACATACTTATCAAGGAACCAAGGAATGTTCTTTCTCCAGACAGGTCCATGGAGAGGGCAGATCATCTTGATCTCGAAGGCGGAAGCCTTTTTCAGGAGGTCCATGACATGAGCACCGTATTTACCAACGATGTTGGTATAGTAGCGGCGGGCATCATCAAGCCAATCCCGTTCAAAATTCACTTCATCCGCGAAGATGCGGCCGCCCAAGGCACCAAAGGTACCAAAGGCATCGGCCGAGAAGAGGGTGCCAGTGGTCGTATCAAAGGAGACCATGGCTTCCGGCCAGTGGACCATCGGCGCGGCGACAAAGGCAATGGTGTGCTTTCCGAATTTGCGGGTATCGCCTTCGGCAACCACTTCGGCGCGGTCATCCACGCTGAACCCGAATTGACGCATGAGATCAAAGGCTTTCTCATTACTGATGACCTTGGTCTCAGGGTGACGGATGAGGACTTCCTGAAGGCTTGCCGCGTGGTCCGGTTCCACATGGTTGACAATCAGGTAATCCAAGGGACGGCCAGCAAGGACGGCTTCGACATTTTCCAGGAACTGACGGCAGACAGACCAGTCAGCTGTATCGAAAAGAACCGTTTTTTCGTCCAAAAGGACGTAGCATTGTAGGATACGCCCCGAGGAATGGGATGAATATTTTCAAAAAGTTCCAAGCGGCGATCGTCAGCGCCAACCCAGTACAAATCTTTCGTTAATTTTCTTACGCATTCCATATTGTTATCTCCTTCTTTGGTGTGGGGAGAAGGGCCTTCTCCCCCTTGAATCTCGCTATCAGAGTGGATTGAACCAGTTAGGATTCCTGTACGAAGTTGGGCTTTTTCTTCGCCGCATTCAGGGCAGGTCCAATCTTCCGGCAAGTTCTCAAACTTCGTTCCTGGTTTGATTTCACCAGCAGGATCGCCTTATCCGGATCGTATTCATATCCGCAGCCGTTGCAGACAAACAGTCCAGGAGGCAGTTCCTTCTTGATGAGCGGTCTCTTCATTTTCACCATGGGAGGAGCCGGTTTCTTTTCGCCCGTTCCGAAGGCTTTGGCTAAGAGCGGCAGGATGACTTTGACATCACCGACGATCCCGTAGTCGCAGTTTTTGAAGATCGGAGCACCGGCATTGGTGTTGATGGCCACAATGGTGGTTGCATCCTTGATGCCCTTGAGGTGCTGGATGGCGCCGGAAATCCCGCAGGCGATGTAGAGGTTGCCCTTGAATTTCTGTCCGCTCATGCCGACATAGCGTTCAATAGGAACATACTGCAGGGTTTCAGCAACCGGGCGGGAGGAGCCAACTGCCGCGCCAGCAGCGTGAGCCAGTTCCTCAATGAGTTTCATGTTTTCTTTTTCTCCAATGCCCTTACCGGCACTGACAACGCGTTCAGCGTCAACAATCGGCGTATCCATCGGGATGCCGACCGTGAAGTCATAGCCATCCCCTTTCAGGGCTTCAACAAGGGAAGCCACTTGTTCTTCCGGAGAGCCATCTTTGAAGATCATCTTCTTGCGGGAGCCTGTAATGGCCTTTTCCTTGCGGGACCCACCGCCGCCATGTTTGGCGTTGGACAGACGGTCCGTAATATGGGCTGCAATAACGACACGCTGGATCTCGTTGGTGCCTTCGTAAATCGTAGTGATCTTCGCGTCGCGGTACATCCGTTCGATATCCATCCCCTTGAGGTAGCCCGTACCGCCAAAGATCTGAAGGGCATCGTTTGTGATTTCAACAGCAAGGTCAGAAGCATAGAGCTTTGCCATGGCGGACTGCATGCCATAATCCATATGTTCCGTCTTCATTTCAGCCGCACTGTAAACGAGGAAACGGGCAGCTCTCAGTCTTGTTGCCATATCAGCCAGCTTGAAGGAAACACCTTGGTTCTGGCAGATCGGCGCACCAAATTGGATTCTTTCCTTGGAATAGTTTAGGGCTGCTTCGTACGCGCCTTGGGCAATCCCCAGAGCCTGGGCAGCAATCCCGATACGGCCGCCGTCAAGGGTTGCCATGGCAATCTTGAAGCCTTGGCCCAATCTGCCCAGGAGGTTTTCCTGAGGAACCTTGACGTTTGTTGAAGATCAGTTCAGCCGTAGCGGAGGAACGGATCCCCAGTTTGTCGTAATGATCGCCGAAGGTAAAACCGGGCATGCCTTTTTCGAGGATAAAGGCACTGATGCCGCGCGTACCTGCGTCGGGATCGGTGACAGCAAAGACAACGTACGTATCAGCTTCGCCGCCGTTGGTGATGAAAATCTTGTTGCCGTTGAGAATCCAGTTCTTGCCATCAAAGACAGCCGTTGTTTCTGTGCCGCCTGCGTCAGAACCGGCATTGGGTTCTGTAAGGCAAAGGCACCGATCTTCTCACCTTTGGCAAGGGGAACGAGGTATTTTTGCTTTTGTTCTTCTGTCCCAAAGGCAAAGATAGGATAGGAACCCAGGGATACGTGAGCCGAAAGGATAACGCCAACACCGCCGTCAACACGGGCCAGTTCCTCTACGGCAATGGCATAGGCAATGTAATCCATGCCGGCCCCGCCGTATTCTTTCGGATAGGGAAGTCCCATCCAGCCATTTTCGCCCATTTCCTTGACGATTTCAGTGGGGAACTTGCTTTCCTTATCGAGGGAGAATGCAATCGGCTTGACTTTCGTTTCAGCGAATCCGCGTATTGCAGCGCGTAATTCTTCATGGTCATTGGTAGTGGTAAATAACATCTGTTTCCGACCTCCTCTGTACAGAAAATCCTTCTTCTCGGTGATAGAATAATTCCTATCACTTAATAACAATCCTTGATGAGCTAATTGTAACCCGAATGATTACACATGTCAAGAAGTTTATGGAGTTATCTGAAAAAAACTTTCTTTTAGGGAAAGGCCCTGACCGTTCAAAGATATATCCATAAAAAGGGACTGCAACGGGCTTCTCTGTCTATTCTATCTTGTTTGGACCCCGAATACCAATGAAATGGGAATTTCCCTGAAAATAGGAAATTCGTGGTGCTTATTGTAATTTTTGGTACAAATTAATAGAAAAGAGAGGTTAATATAATCAAATGCGCATTTGATCGAATAAAGGTCGCGGGAAAAAGGGACGGAGAATAATGTCTCGTTTTTCCCTATTGCAGGACCGGGATGGGGGAGAAAAACGCAAAAAAAGGGGCTGCTTACGCAGCACCCTTTTTGTACCCAACCATGCAGGTTATTTCTTTTCAGGAGCCGAATGGAAGGCACAGCCGCCACAGGAGGCGCAGTTGCCGCCACACGTTCCAATCCCACTTTTATGGTCATGCACGATGGTGTACACCGAAACAAGGACGAACAAGAGGATAACAAGTCCTACAATGAGCGTTCCCATAAGGATCAACTCCTTTGCTCTACATTGCAATTCCTATCGGATTGCTTTACTTATTATACTCCAAATTGACTTCAACTGCACCCTCATATTTTTTTGCGGGACGCAGCAGGAGATAAAGGAGAATGGCAAAGATCACAGCGGCAAAGGCTGTACCGATGGTAAAGACCCCTGTCGTAAGGAACATGCCAAACTGATAGAAAATCAAGGAAACGGCATAGGCAAAACCACATTGATAACCGATGGCAAAGAGCGTCCATTTGCCGTTGTTCATTTCGCGGCGGATGGCTCCCATGGCAGCAACGCAGGGCGCGCACAGAAGGTTGAAGATGAGGAAGGAATAGGCACTGAGGGTACTGAAGTCCTTGGCAAAGGTACCCCAGAATTCTTCACCGTCCTCGGCGGCTTCTGCAAGACCGTAGAGGATACCGAAGGTTCCTACGAGGTTTTCCTTGCAATAAGCCCGTAAAGGCGGCGACAGCGGCTTTCCAATCACCCCAGCCGAGGGGGGCAAAGATCCAGGCGACTTTTTCACCGATGTAGGAAAGGAACCGTCGTTCAGTCTTCGACCATGCAATCTCACCATCAACATAGCCGAATCCGGAAAGGAACCATACGAGGATGGTGGAAAGGAGGATGACCGTGCCGGCCTTCTTAATGAAACTGGAAGCTCGTTCCCAAACACTGCGGGCAATGTTGGAAAGGGTCGGCATGTGGTAAGCTGGCAGTTCCATGATGAAAGGCGCGGGATCTCCGGCAAACAGCTTGGTCTTTTTGAGGATGATCCCAGAAATGATGATGGCTGCAATCCCGACAAAATAAGCTGAGGGAGCGACCCACCATTCACCGCCGAAATAGGCCCTGCGACAAGGGCGATGATCGGCATTTTGGCAGAGCAAGGAATCATGGTCGTTGTCATGATGGTCATGCGGCGGTCAGGCGCATTTTCAATGGTCCGGGAGCCATGATGGCAGGAACTCCGCAGCCGGAACCAATCAGCATAGGAATGAAAGATTTTCCGGACAGCCCAAATTTACGGAAGGCGCGGTCCAGGATGAAGGCGATCCGGGCCATATACCCGCAGGCTTCGAGGAATGCCAGGAAGATAAAGAAGACCACCATCTGCGGCACGAAGCCAAGGACGGCACCGACGCCGGAGATGATCCCATCAACGACGAGGCCTTCCAGCCATTCCGCCACTCCCCAGGAAGCCATGAGCTCGTGGGCACCGGGAATGACCCATTCTCCAAAAAAGGTATCATTGACCAGTCCGTTGCTTCTGTTCCGATGGTCGTGACACTGATATAGTAGACAAGGAACATGATGACGGCAAAAATGGGGAGTGCCAGGAAACGGTTTGTGACAATGCGGTCGATTTATCAGAAACAGTCAGACGATGCTTGTCTTTTTTGACGAAGCATTTTTCGATGACTTTTGAAACATAGTTGTAGCGTTCGTTGGTAATGATGCTTTCCGCGTCATCATCCATTTCCTTTTCGACGGAGATGATATCATCCTCAATGTGGGAAATGAGCTCCGGAGAAAGCTTTAGGGCATCGAGCACATTGGCATCCCGTTCAAAGAGCTTGATGGAGTACCAGCGGCTCTGGGATTGGGGAAGGGCGCCCTGCGTGGCTTCTTCGATGTGGCCAGGGCGTGTTCAACCGGACCGGCAAAGGTATGGATTGGCTCAGCTGGAACCTTGGCCTGAACCATTTGCGCAGCTTTTGGACGAGGGTCTTGATGCCTTCGCCTGTCCGAGCGGAAATTTCCACAACCGGGCAGCCAATGGATTTAGCAAGGACTTCCGTATAGAGGATATCTCCGTTAGCCCGCGTGACGTCCATCATATTGACGGCCATGAGGACGGGAATCCCCAGTTCCATGAGCTGTGTCGTCAGGTAGAGGTTGCGTTCAAGGTTGCTGCCATCAACGATATTCAAGATGGCATCAGCCGTTCCTTTACGAGGTAGGTGCGGGAAACGACTTCTTCCAAGGTGTAAGGGGAAAGGGAATAGATCCCAGGCAGGTCCTGGATGAGGATCTCGGGATGACCAATCAGGGTCCCTTCCTTTTTTTCAACCGTAACGCCAGGCAGTTGCCAACGAACTGATTGGATCCAGTGAGGGCATTGAACAGGGTCGTTTTGCCCGTATTCGGGTTCCCTGCAAGAGCAATCTTATATTGCATAATAAAACCTTCCTTTCAAAAAGTTGCAATAGACTAATCGATTGGGAAATTGATTACACTTCTTTGATTTCAACGATTTCGGCATCGCCTTTGCGCAGGGACAGTTCATAACCCCGAACGGTCATTTCAACCGGATCCCCTAAAGGCGCGACACGGCGGATATGCAGGGCCGTTCCTTTGGTCAGGCCCATATCCATGATGTGGCGCTTCATGCGCCGCTGCCGTGGATCTTGATGACTTCGTAGTTATGACCGGTTTCAGCATCTTTTAAGGTAAGCATCGCAAGTTCTCCTTTACTGCACAAATATTTTATTGGCCATCTCCATACTGATGGCGACACGGGAATCGCGGATGTTCACAATGATTCCTGAGGGGGTGTTCTGGACAACCGTAATGGGGGCGCCTAGGGTGATTCCAAGATTTTCCAGGTGGCTCCTGACCTTGGGGGAACCGCCAATCCGGATGACCGTTAGGACGTCGCCTGACTTTGCAAACGCTAAGGCATGATGGCCTCCTTTGAGATTTTTAGGAAGAGTTTCTTTTAACGTCACAATGTTAGCATAGACTAACATAATATGCAAGGAGTTTTCCCGTAACAAAGAAACTTTTTGAAGTAAAAAAAAAAAGCACTGCCGAAGCAGTGCACAAAGGATTACCCTTCTGGATGCAATTTCTTTTCCGAGAATTTTCTGAGCTTGTCAAGGGCGTAAAGGAAAATGCCTCCCAGGAGAAAACATAGGGGACTGAAAGTTTCAAAAGTCATGGCTGGCTGGGGAATCTTAAGGGTGGTGGGGCCCGTAACGATGGTGTAGAGGGAACCGACCATGAGTCCCAAGATAAAGTAAACCATGGCGGCTCGATGCATTTCCAGTGCGTTTTTCACAATACGGATGATGCCGACAATCCCTGTAAGGACGCCGCAGCCAAAAATGATAAGGACGGGAAGGTAGGAAAGGTTCATATGAAGGAATTCACGAATGGCTCCGATGATGGGAACGTACAGCCCAAAGATGAGGAGCATGGTGGAGCCGAAATCCCTGGCAGGACCATGGCACAGATGGCAATCATGGCACAGACGAAGATATAAAGGCCTAGCGTAGGGGTGAGCTGGGCAACGTCTACCTGTACGCCTTTTCCGCCGGCAGGATTGAACCAGGTAATCACAAAGACCACAAAGAGACCCAAAAGAAAGAAAGGCAGCCGGTTTTTCTGGGAAAGCGCCTGCTTTTCCTCTTTGAGGATCAGGGGGAGGGAAAAGAGCGAGAGGCCCAGGAAGAGGGAACTGAGTTCATAGATCCTGGTTGTAAAAAGACTTCCCAAAACCATGACGGATGATCCCATGCCAAGAGCCCAGCCAATTCCTAATTTCCCCAAGAAAACCAGGGCATGTTGTTTCAGTTCCCGTGTCCCATGGGTCAGGACATAAAGGGAACCGATGAATTCATCATAAATCCCAGGACAAAAGCAATGGTTCCTCCGGAAACACCGGGGACACTGTCTGCAAGGGCCATGGAAAAACCACGGATAAGGTTAAGGAAAAGGTCCATTTGATCATATCCTTTCTATGCCAGCATCAGGGTATTGCATGGATATGGTATAATAGTTACGCTTTCAGGGATATCTATGCATTGAAAGCCTATTATATCGTATTTTTTCAAGAATGAAAATAGAAGGGAGCTAGGAATTTGGAACGAGAAGAAGTCAAGATGAAACTCTTTGAACTTGCGGCGCAAGGCGTGGAAGTCCCCCGCATGGAGATGATCAAGACACCGGAACAGATTGCCGGCATCCGCGAAGCGGGACGGCTCAACTCGGAAGTCCTGGATGCCGTGGAAAAGGCAATCCACGTGGGTATGACGACGGAAGAAATTGACCGCATTGTCTACGAATATACGGTCAGCCACGATGCACTCCGGCCTGCCTTAATTTTGAGGGCTTTCCTAAAAGCGTCTGCACCTCTGTGAACGATGTAATCTGTCATGGCATCCCAAGCTCCGATGTGGTTCTTAAAACGGTGATATCGTCAATGTCGATGCCACGACCATCTACAAGGGATATGTTGGGGATGCTTCCCGCATGTTCATGCTCGGAAACGTGCCGAACAATCGCCGGAATCTCGTAGGCATCACGAAGGAATGTCTCCGCCGCGGCATGCAGAATGCTGTTGGCTGGAAGAACACGCTGGGCGACATTGGCGCGGCCATCCAGTCCTTTGCCAGGAAACACGGCTATTCCGTGGTCCGCGAATTTGGCGGTCATGGTGTGGGGCTTTCCATGCATGAAGATCCTTTTGTTTCCCACGTCGGGAAAAAGGAACGGGCATGCTCCTTGTGCCGGGCATGGTCATTACCATTGAACCCATGATCAATGAAGGGCGGGCAGCGCTCTATATTGATGAAATCGACAATTGGACGGTTCGCACGGAAGACGGGAAGTCTTCGGCTCAGTGGGAGTATACCCTGCTCATCACGGAGGGAGAACCGGAAATTCTTTCTTACTAAGAAAAAGGAGCAATCTTATGGATTTTTTCACGCTTGCCAAAAATCGTTATTCTGTACGGTAATTCAGTGAACGCTCTGTTGAACCGGAAAAACTGGAGAAGGTCCTTGAAGCCGCGCGTGTGGCACCGACAGCCATAATTATCAGCCTTTTCGCATTTATGTGCTTAAAAGCAAGGATGCCATTGCCAAGATCCGTGAACTGACGCCCTGCGCCTTTAATGCCCCGATCGTTCTTATGGTGACGATCTGCCGTGATGAGCAGTGGGTCAATGAACTGGAAAAAGGGTTCCTTTCCGGGCAGGTTGATGCAGGAATCATTGGAACCCATCTGATGCTGGAGGCTTGGGAACAAGGACTGGGAAGCTGCTGGGTGGCTCACTTTCCGCCCGTTAAGACCGCCGACGCCTTTGGCCTGTCCCATAATGAAATGCCTGTTTTTCTCCTTCCCTTGGGCTATGCCGCAGATGGGGTGAAAGCTCCTCTCTTCATGAAAAACGGCGCAGTGTAACGGAACTGGTGAAGGAACTTTAAGGTTTCCATACTTCGTAGGATAGAAGGAAAATTAAAAGTTTTTATAAAGAATGACCATCAATTAGATAAAATCTCCCTGAACTTTCCATTTTTCTTCCCTATGGAGTATAATAAGGGAAATTCTAAAAAAGGACGTGACCCCATGAATAAGAGAGCAGAACGCTTCAAGAAATTCATTGCTGACCAAAAAGTAGAAGGCTTTACCATTGAAGAACCCAAGAGCGAACCTAACAATCTGGTCCTTTTCCGGAGTAATTTCCGCATGGATGGCAATCTTCTTCCTTTTGGTATCTTTGTTGATGATACGCCTTTGCCATGATCCGTGTCGTTTGTCGTGGCAGAGGCTGCGGGATGATAACGAGAAGGAAGTCACAGGGCTTATCAATCAGCTCAACCTCAAGTATAAACCGTATAAGTTCTATATTGACGGTGCCAAGAATCTTATGGCTGAATCCTGCGTCATCCTCCGTGATGGGGAAGATGCGTGGGGGATATGCTCCTTTTTGTGCTGAATCTGGCCCAGCAGGACCTTGGAAAGGAATACAAGGCCATCATGCAGACCGTTTGGGGTAAGGGCAGTGAGGATAAAAAACAAAACTGACGGCTGAGGGCCGTAATAAAGCTGACTGTAGG
>ENA-OQAN01000865-OQAN01000865.1-human-gut-metagenome-genome-assembly--contig:-NODE-865-length-14538-cov-3.121713_pt1 | contig 14538 bp, 21 predicted proteins | sample MGYA00242735_ERZ504527 | MGnify/ENA primary metagenome ERZ504527 (study PRJEB26092, sample SAMD00036230) | human gut metagenome | host: Homo sapiens | study: EMG produced TPA metagenomics assembly of...
TCATGAAAGTTCTGAACGGCAGAGGAAAAGTCATCACGGTTGTAGGAGCCGGAGGAAACCGCGACAAGGGCAAACGCCCGATCATGGCTCAGGAAGCTGTTCGCCTCAGCGACAGAGTCATCATTACTTCCGACAATCCGCGCTTTGAAGAGCCGCAGGATATCATTAATGACATGCTGGCCGGCCTCAAGAGCATGATATGAACAAGGTGCTTTCCATTACAGACCGCAAGGAGGCTATCCGCACAGCCTGCATGCTGGCTCAAGCCGGAGACGTGATCCTGGTTGCAGGAAAAGGACACGAAAACTATCAGGACATCAAAGGTATAAAACATCATTTTGATGACAAGGAAGTTTTGAGTGAAATTTTTAAGAATGAAAACAATCAAGAATAAATCAGACCAAGATGCTATACTATTTATTCAGATACCTTGAACAATATGACTTCCCGGGAGCACGTATGTTTGGCTACGTGTCTTTCCGCTCATTAATGGCAGTCATTCTTTCTCTGCTGATTTCTGCAATCTTTGGTAAATATTTCATCAAACTGTTGAAGCGGAAGCAGATTACGGAAACACAGCGGGATGCTTCTATCGATCCGTTTAATACGAACAAGATCGGGGTTCCGACCATGGGAGGAATCATTATCATTGTTGCGATCCTGATTCCCTGCCTTCTTTTGGGAAGACTTCACAACATTTATATGCTGCTGATGCTAATCACCACTGTCTGGCTGGGTACGCTTGGCTTCCTGGATGATTATATCAAGGTATTCAAGAAAGACAAGGAAGGGCTTCACGGCAAGTTCAAAATCATTGGTCAGGTCGGACTGGGACTGATTGTTGGGCTAACGCTTTACCTCAGCCCGGATGTAGTGATTCGGGAAAATGTGGAAATCCAGCGAGACGGACATGTAGTGGATGTGATCCATAAATCACACGATGAGAAATCTACCAAGACTACGATTCCGTTCTTTAAAAACAACAATCTGGACTATGCAGATTTGTCGGATTCATGGGAGAACATGCACAGACAGCCGGGTGGATTGTCTTTGTACTGATTACGATCTTTGTGGTAACAGCTGTTTCGAACGGCGCCAACCTGAACGATGGTATGGACGGCATGGCAGCTGGTAATTCAGCAATTATAGGAGTAACGCTCGGTATCCTGGCATATGTCTCGAGTCACATTGAATATGCAGGTTATCTGAATATCATGTATATCCCGGGAAGTGAAGAACTGGTAATCTTCATCTGTGCTTTCATCGGAGCCCTGATCGGTTTCCTGTGGTACAATGCTTTCCCGGCTCAAGTATTTATGGGTGACACCGGAAGTCTGACTATCGGCGGTATTATCGCTGTATTCGCCATTATCATCCACAAGGAGCTTCTGATTCCGATCTTATGTGGTATATTTCTGGTAGAAAACCTGTCCGTCATCCTGCAGGTTAAATATTTCCAGCGGGGAAAACGGAAAGGACGTAAGCAACGCGTATTCAAACGTGCTCCGATTCACGACCATTTCCGTACGACTCTGGCCCAGTTGGATCCAAACTGCACTTACCTGATCAAGAATCCGGCAAGTGTATTCCATGAGTCAAAAATTACGGTCCGCTTTTGGATTGTAAGTATTGTGTTAGCAGCTATTACGATTATAACTTTAAAGATAAGATAAGATCATGGCAAAGAGAATTGTCATATTAGGAGCTGGTGAAAGCGGCGCGGGAGCTGCCGTACTGGCAAAGAAACAAGGCTTCGATACCTTTGTATCAGACATGTCCCAAATCAAGGACAAGTATAAGAAGATGTTGGATGAAAGAGACATTCCATGGGAAGAAGGCCATCACACGGAAAGTCTTATCCTGAATGCCGATGAAGTTATCAAGAGTCCCGGCATTCCCAATGATGCACCTCTGATTCTGAAACTGAAAGAACAAGGTACACCCATTATCTCAGAAATTGAATTTGCCGGCCGATATACGCAGGCAAAGATGATTTGTATCACAGGCAGTAATGGCAAGACGACGACAACCTCACTGATTTATCACATCTTTAAAAAGGCAGGACTGAACGTCGGACTGGCCGGCAATATCGGACAGAGCCTTGCTTTTCAGGTGGCAGAATGCAATTATGACTATTATGTCATTGAATTAAGCAGTTTCCAACTGGATAACATGTACAAATTCCATGCTAATATCGCCGTGCTGATGAACATTACGCCCGATCATCTGGACCGTTACGGATATCAGATGCAAAACTATGTAGATGCCAAGTTCCGCATTATCCAGAACCAGACCGATGCTGATGCATTTATCTTCTGGAATGACGACCCGGTTATCCAACGGGAATTGCACAAATACGGCATCCACGGCCATTATTATCCATTCGCAGAAAAGAGAGAAGAAGGACTGGCAGCTTTCGTGGAAGAAAACAAAGTCTATTTCACGGAACCGATAGCTTTCAATATGGAACAGGAAGAATTGGCTCTTACAGGTACACATAACCTGTTCAATTCCATGGCTGCTGGAATCTCTGCCAATATCGCAGGTATACGGAAAGAATGTATCCGTGAAGCGTTAAACGACTTCAAGGGAGTGGAGCACCGCCTGGAAAAAGTTTGCCGCGTACGAGGAGTAGAATACATCAACGACTCCAAAGCAACAAATGTCAACTCTTGCTGGTATGCCCTGCAAAGCATGAAAACTAAAACGGTTCTCATTCTGGGAGGAAAGGACAAGGGGAACGACTATAATGAAATAGCTGATCTGGTTCGGGAAAAATGTTCCGGTCTGATCTTCATGGGACTGCATAATGAGAAACTGCACGACTTCTTCGACGGTTTCGGATTGCCGATTGTTGACGTACAAAGCATGAAAGATGCAGTCGATGCAGCCTACCAGATGGCTAAGAAAGGTGAAACCGTCCTGCTCAGCCCCTGCTGCGCAAGTTTCGACCTGTTCAAAAGTTATGAGGACAGAGGCGACCAGTTTAAAAAATACGTAAGAGAACTCTAATAAACCAGAGATGGACCTGTTAAAGAATTTATTCAAGGGAGATAAGGTTATTTGGATCATATTCCTTTTTCTCTGCCTGATATCCATTGTAGAAGTATTCAGTGCATCAAGTACACTGACCTACAAGAGTGGTGATCATTGGGGACCTATACGTTCCCATATGATTCTGCTCTTTATTGGGGCAATCGGTGTTTGGATTATTCATAACATCCCTTGCCGCTGGTTCAAGACATTCATTGTTGCGCTTCCGCTTTCATGGTTACTTCTCCTGGGAGTTTTATTGCTAGGAGCATTGACCAATGGAGCCAGACGATGGATCGACCTGGGCTTTTTCCAGTTTCAGCCTTCTGAAGTTGCAAAGATGGCAACAATCATTTCCGTTGCTTTCATATTGTCCAAGACCCAGGAGGAAAACGGAATAAATAAAAAAAGCCTTTAAGCTGATTTTAGGAATTACAGGCGCAACGTGTCTGCTTATCGTCACCGAGAACCTTTCAACAGCAGTACTGCTGGCAGGAAGCGTTTATCTGATGATGTTCATAGCCCGGGTTCCATTTAAACAGATGGCAATGCTGACCGGATGTGGCCTGGCTGCAATTCTTTTGGCTTTCAGTACAATCAAATATGTTCCGGCTTCTGCATGGGACACCATCAAACTTCACCGAATGGTTACCTGGCAAAGCGACTGAACAACCATTTTGATCCTGCTGAAATCCCTGCTGCCAAGTTTGACATTGACGGAGATGCTCAGGTTGCTCATGCCAATATTGCCATCGCCACCAGTCACATTCTTGGGAAAGGACCGGGAAACAGTGTGCAGCGTGACTTCCTCTCACAGGCCTTCTCTGATTTCATCTACGCAATCATTATTGAAGAACTCGGACTTGTTGGAGGAGCTTTTACGGCCCTGCTCTACATCGTTCTGCTGATGCGAATAGGTAAAATTGCAAGGAACTGTGACAAGCCCTATTATGCTTACCTCGTCATGGGCTTCGGCATTATCATTGCCCTGCAGGCAATGTTCAATATGATGGTAGCGGTAGGTCTGATGCCGGTAACCGGACAGCCTCTTCCTCTGATCAGTAAAGGAGGATCCTCCACTTTGGTCACATGTGTTTACATCGGCATGATTTTAAGCATCAGCCGTCATGTCTATGACCTCAAGAAACAAAAAGAAGAAGAAGGAGGCCCAAAAGCAAGAAGAAGTTCAACAAGCAGCTCTTTCTCTGCTACAAAGTGCAACCTCTCTGGCAAAGCAGAATCTAAAAGAGTCAGACAGCGAAGTTTCTGAAGAAAAAATCAGTGAACGAGAAATAAAGAATGACAATAGGCTTGAAATTTAAATGAACTCTAATTCCTATTTTTCAAGTTTATTCCTAACTTTGCAGGAAATAGTTTATTTATGAAAAAAAATATACGCATAATCATCAGTGGAGGCGGAACCGGAGGTCATATATTCCCGGCAGTCTCCATAGCCAACGCCATTAAAGAACAGCATCCCGAAGCAGAAATCCTTTTCGTGGGCGCAGAAGGCCGTATGGAGATGCAACGCGTACCGGCTGCCGGTTATCAGATCATCGGATTACCTGTAGCTGGCTTCGACCGGAAACACCTGCTCAAAAATATCAGTGTACTCATTAAACTCATGAAAAGCCAGATAAAGGCCAGACGAATCATCAAAGAGTTTAAGCCGGATGCTGCAGTCGGTGTAGGCGGATATGCCAGCGGACCGACACTAAAAGTTGCAGGAAGCATGGGTATTCCAACCTTGATTCAGGAACAGAATTCCTATGCAGGAGTTACCAATAAACTATTGGCCAAAAAAGCATGCAAGATCTGTGTTGCTTACGAAGGCATGGAACGTTTCTTTGACAAGGAAAAAATTATTCTGACCGGCAATCCTGTACGACAAAACTTGCTTAACCAACAAATGTCACGGGAAGATGCCATCCGTTCTTTTAACCTCGACCCGACAAAGAAAACAGTCTTGATTGTAGGAGGAAGTTTAGGAGCACGCACCATCAACAATTGCGTACTAAACGGATTGGATCAGATCAGGCAGTCTGGTGTACAGTTCATTTGGCAAACAGGAAAGTTCTATATCAATGAGGCCAAGGAAAAAGTAGGCCAGGCAGAGAACTATCCGATGCTGCACACAACAGACTTCATTACAGACATGGCTGCCGCATACAGCGCCGCAGATTTGGTCATCAGCCGGGCCGGTGCCGGATCTATTTCCGAATTCTGTCTGTTAGGAAAGCCTGTTATCTTAGTTCCATCGCCCAATGTTGCAGAAGATCATCAGACAAAGAATGCGTTGGCACTGGTCGCTAAAGATGCAGCATTATATATCAAAGATGCTGAAGCATCGGAGAAACTGCTGAAAACAGCCATTGAAACGGTGCAGCAACCGGAAACTTTAAAGAAATTAAGTACAAATATAGCTAAGCTGGCTTTCAAAGACTCAGCAAATACCATTGCTGAGGAGGTATGGAAACTGGCACTTAAATATAGAGAAAATCATGAACATTAATATATTGAAAGCAGTATACTTCATCGGTGCCGGAGGTATCGGCATGAGTGCATTGGTTCGCTATTTCTTGTCTAAAGGCAAGAAAGTAGGTGGTTACGACCGTACGCCAAGCGAACTGACCGAAAAACTGATTGCTGAAGGAGCTGCCATTCATTATGAGGAAAATGTATCTGCCATTCCAGAAGACTTTCTGGATCCGGAAACAACCTTGATCGTTTATACACCTGCTATTCCTGCTACACATAAAGAATTTGTTTATTTTCAGGAAAAAGGTTTCAATATACAAAAGCGGGCACAAGTTCTCGGAATGTTGACCCGTACAGAAAGAGGATTATGCGTTGCCGGTACACATGGCAAGACCACAACTTCTACCATGGCTGCTCACCTGCTGCATCAGTCTCACATTGGATGTAATGCTTTCTTAGGAGGTATTTCCAAAAATTATGGAACGAATCTGCTCCTTTCAGACAAAAGTGACTTTGTTGTCATCGAAGCTGATGAGTTCGACCGTTCCTTCCATTGGCTCACTCCATATGCAACAGTAATTACTGCAACAGACCCCGATCATCTGGATATTTACGGTACTGAAGAAGCCTATCTGGAAAGTTTCCGCAAATATACGTCTCTGATACGTCCGGACGGTTTCCTGATCATACATAAAGGATTAGCAATGCAGCCTGACGTACAGCCCGGAGTAACAACTTACACATACTCCATAGAAGAAGGGGATTTCCATGCAACTAACATCCGTATCGGAGGGGGTGAAATCCAGTTTGATTACATTTCTCCGCTGGGAAACATCTGCGATATACGATTGGGAGTTCCTGTGTATGTTAATATTGAGAATGGAATCGCCGCTATGGCTTTGGCACAAATAGCCGGAGCAACCGCTGAAGAGATAAAGACTGCATGGCAAGTTTTGGAGGAGTAGACCGTCGTTTTGATTTCAAGATCAAGAACGATCATCTGGCTTTCCTGAGTGATTACGCTCATCATCCGGAGGAAATCCGGAAAAGCATTACTTCCCTCAAAGCACTTTATCCGGACCGGAAAATCACAGCAGTCTTCCAGCCTCATCTGTATACACGAACACGCGACTTTTACAAAGAGTTCGCCGAAAGTCTGTCCCTGCTCGATGAAGTGATCCTGCTGGACATCTATCCGGCACGAGAACTTCCCATACCGGGAGTTACCAGCCGGTTAATATATGACAATCTTCGTCCCGACATGGAAAAAACATTATGTACCAAAGAAGAGCTTCTTGATCTGTTGAAAAAGAAACATCTTGAAGTACTGGTTACCCTGGGAGCCGGAGATATTGACAATTTTGTACCACAAATTTATGAAATGCTGAAAGACCGATGATCAAACGAATTCTCATACTCTGTACACTGCTGCTGATTTCGGCTTACCTCGTGTTGGCCGTTACCGCTTTTAATGGCAAACCCGACAATCGGATTTGCAAGGGTATGGAATTGGTTGTCAAAGACAGTGTCAATTTCGGATTTGTAACTCCAGCTGAAGTAAAAGCTCTGTTAAAAGCCAAGAAGCTGTCTCCGGAAGGAAAACCTTTGAACAGCATTAATGTTCGCAGACTGGAAGAAACACTTGACAAGCATCCGTTTATCAGCGATGCAGAGTGTTACCTGACCTCCGGAGGTAAAGTCGGCATTGAAATCTATCAGCGCATTCCTCTGATGAGAATCATGAGTGACAATGGCGACAACTATTACATCGATCAGGAAGGTAATATTATGTCAGCCCCCGGGAAACCGGTTCATGTCGCTGTAGCTACAGGATACATAGACCGCAAGTTCGCTCAGGAAGAGCTTCACAAGCTGGGAAACTACCTTCAGGCTGATCCCTTCTGGAGTGCACAGATTGAACAGATTCATGTCACTCCCAAACTGGAACTGGAACTTGTTCCCCGTGTGGGAGACCATATACTGTTTTTAGGAAAAGCAGGAAACTATGATGAGAAGTTTAGAAAACTGCGTACATTCTACGAAGAGGCGCTGAGCCATGTAGGATGGAACAAGTACAAGCGAATCAGCATAGAATTTAATAATCAGATTATTTGTACCAAAAAAGAGAAGTAAGATATGGCAGCAACGGATTTTATAGTAGCAATCGAACTGGGATCTACAGAGATAACAGGCATTGCAGGCAAGAAGAACGCGGACGGAAGTATCCGAATCCTGGCATACGCCTCCGAACGTTCATCAGATTGCATCAAGAAAGGCGCAATCTACAATTTGGATAAAACAACACAATGCTTGACTTCAGTCATCAAGGAACTGGAGGAGACGCTGCATGCCCCCATCCGGAAAGTATACGTAGGTATCGGAGGGTTGTCTGTCAGAAGCATACGCAATACAGAATCCAAGCAACTGGGAGAAGACACGAAAATCTCACAGGCACTGATTGATTCCATCATGCAAAGCAACCGGGAAATCCCTTTGATCGACCGGGAAATTCTGGCCGTAGAGCCACAGGAATATAAAGTAGGAAACAATTTGCTCACCGAACCGGTAGGTGTTCCCGCTGATTATATCGAAGGACATTTCCTGAACATCATTGCCCGCCATTCCCTCAAAAGCAATATCAAGCAATGCTTCAAACAGACCGGTTATGAAGTCGCCGATTACTTCCTTTCTCCTTTGGTTACAGCCAACGTGGTTCTAAGCGACAGTGAACGCCGTTCCGGATGTGCACTCATTGACTTCGGAGCCAATACGACAACGGTTTCTGTTTATAAGAACAACATACTGCGTCATCTGGCGGTAATCCCGTTGGGTAGCGAAAATATCACTCAGGACATCTGTAGCATGCATTTCGAAGAAGAAGAAGGCGAACAGCTGAAACTGCGCTTCGGAAGTGCTTACACAGAACTTTCCGACAACGACGAGGAAACAAACCGCAGTTATAACCTGGACGGTCGTTGCACCATCCCGGCACGCCAGCTGGAAGATATCGTGGAAGCCCGCATTAATGAAATTATCACCAATGTATGGAATCAGATCATGGTTTCCGGCTATGGAGACAAACTGTTGGGCGGAGTTGTCTTCACCGGAGGTATGACTAACCTGCCGAATCTGGACAAGGCTTTCACTCACATTACAAAGATCGAAAAGATCCGTATTGCAAAATCTTCCGAAATCAGCCTCGAAGGAGATATCGAACTGCCACAGGATGGTACTCAGAACACACTGATCGGAATCCTGGCATCTGGAAAAGAAAACTGCTGCCGCATTGATCCGAGAAAGGGTGTTCAGCTGAGCTTCACCGAAGATCTCCAGCAAAAGGAAGCAGAAGCCAAGCGGAAAGAAGAAGAACGCAAGCTCAAGGAAGAAGAAGAAAGACGTCAGGCGGAAGAAGCTGAACGCAGACACCGTATTGAAGAAGAAAAGAAACGTCAGGAAGAAGAACGGGCCATGAAGCGTCAGAAGGAATATGAATCCTATATGGAACGGGCCCAAAGCCTGCTGGGAAAAAAAGAACTATAAGGCAGCTCTTCAGGAAATTGAACATGCAAGAGCCATGAATCTCCCTGAAAAGGCTGAAGAAATCAATGTGCTGGAAGACGAAATCAAGGCACAAAAGAAAAAGAACAGCTGGTTTAGCAACCTGACTGAAAAAATAACTAAGATGTCAGACGACATCATGAAAGATTGAGAAAAGAAAACAGAGTATTCACCGTATAAATAAAGAGGAAGAATTATGTCTGATGAACTTATGCCCTTCACTTTCCCGGAAAGTGGCACATCGAGCATCATTAAAGTGATCGGTGTAGGCGGTGGCGGCGGTAATGCTGTCAACCACATGTATAGAGAAGGTATCCACGACGTTACGTTCGTGGTCTGCAATACAGACAATCAGGCGCTCGAAGAGTCGCCTGTCCCCCAGAAAATCCAGCTCGGAAGCGAAGGCCTCGGTGCCGGTAACCGTCCGGAACGTGCGCGTGCTGCTGCCGAAGAGAGCCTGGAAGATGTAAAGGAAATGCTGAACGACGGCTGCCGGATGGCCTTTATCACAGCCGGAATGGGTGGAGGTACCGGAACCGGTGCTGCACCGATTATTGCCAAAACTGCCAAGGAAATGAACATCCTGACAGTAGGTATTGTTACAATCCCCTTCGTATTCGAAGGCAACAAAAAGATCGACCAGGCCCTGGACGGCGTGGAAGAGATGAGCAAACATGTTGATGCCTTGCTGGTGATCAACAACGAACGCCTGCGCGACGTTTATTCCGATATCAGCGTAATGAATGCATTCGGTAAAGCCGATGACACACTCTCCATCGCAGCCAAGAGCATTGCTGAAATCATTACCTTGCGCGGTACGATCAACCTTGACTTCAACGACGTCAAGACCGTTCTGAAAGACGGAGCGTCGCCATTATGAGTACAGGCTTCGGAGAAGGAGAAGGCCGTGTTACACAAGCTATCACAGATGCTCTTCACTCTCCGCTGCTGAACAACAACGATATTTTCAATTCGAAGAAAGTGCTGTTCGTCATCACCTATAGCCCCAGCAGCGAACTGATGATGGGTGAAATGGATGAAATCCACGAATTCATGAGCCGCTTCGGTAAAAGACGTGGAAACCAAATGGGGGCTTTACATTGACGACACGCTGAACGACAAAGTGAAGTTCACGATTCTGGCCACCGGTTTCGGTATCAAAGACGTACCGGGAATGGACAGCGTATTGGAAAAGCACTCTCAGGAAGAACAGAAACGCCTGGAAGAGCTGGAAGAAGAAGAACAGAAAAAAGAAGAACGCCGCGGTGACTATTACGGAAAGAGCATTCTGAAGAACAGCAACCGGAAACGCCGTCACAATCTGTATGTCTTCACACAGGAAGACCTGGACAATGACGATATCATCAGTATGGTAGAAACCACACCGACATACAAGCGTACAAAGGCTGTTCTGGAAGCCATCCAGTCAAAAGCTACGGCAGAAGACAAGATGACTCAGAAACTGGAAAGTAATGAGTCAGGAAGTATGACCATTACTTCTAAACTATTCGGATTCAACAACTAATGTAATTATAAGAACTATGGATTTATTTGATCAGATCAGCAACGATATCAAAGAGGCCATGAAGGCCAAAGACAAAGTAAAACTGGAAACCCTGCGCAATGTCAAGAAGTTCTTTCTGGAAGCAAAGACTGCACCGGGAGCCAACGATACTCTGACCGATGATGCTGCATTGAAAATCATGCAGAAACTTGTCAAACAAGGAAAAGATTCTGCTGCCGTATACGAACAGCAGGGACGTGCAGACCTGGCTGAAGCCGAACTGGCTCAGGTAAAAGTAATCGAAGCTTACCTGCCCAAACAGCTTTCGGCTGAGGAACTGGAAGTCCGTCTGAAAGAAATCATTGCCCGCACCGGAGCAACTTCCGGCAAGGACATGGGTAAAGTCATGGGCGTAGCTTCCAAAGAACTCGCCGGACTGGCTGAAGGACGCGCAATCTCTGCCAAAGTAAAAGAACTGCTGGGATAAAGATTCCTGAAAGATATTTTTATTAACCCTCCAGGGAAAGCCTGTTTGTAGTGCTCTTGTCAAAAGAGACAACTATAAACAGGCTTTTTTGATATTTTCCTGTTCTCATACTTGTCAATCCGCAAGGATTCATTACATTTGTCTGCAAAACTCCGGATTCCAGACGAAATATGTTAACCCGAAGAGATCCGGAAAACAAAAAAACTCAATTAATAAATCTTTTTATGGACAAACCTTTTTTAGAAACACGTCAAGTGGTAAAGCGATACGCCAGCCACACTGCACTGAACGGAGTCAGCATTCAGGTACCTGAAGGTAAGGTGTTCGGACTACTGGGCCCCAACGGAGCAGGCAAAACTACCTTGATCCGCATCATTAACCGTATCACGCTCCCGATTCCGGAGAAGTATACTTCAACGGTTCACCTTTCACGGCCGGAAGATATCTTCCACATCGGATACCTGCCCGAAGAACGGGGACTGTACAAGAAAATGAAAGTAGGCGATCAGGCCATTTACCTGGCCCAGCTGAAAGGACTGAGCCGCAGCGAAGCGACTGCCCGCCTGAAGAAATGGTTCGAAAAGTTTGAAATCACCCCATGGTGGAACAAAAAACTGGAAGAACTGTCCAAAGGTATGCAACAGAAAGTGCAGTTTATCATTACCGTGCTCCACAAACCCCAGCTGCTGATCTTCGACGAACCTTTCTCCGGATTCGATCCGGTCAATGCTGAATTGCTGAAACGGGAAATCCTGGAACTGAAAAATCAGGGACACACCATCATCTTCTCTACCCACAACATGGCTTCCGTGGAAGAAATCTGTGACAACATTGCACTGATCAACCATTCGGAAGTTGTGCTTCAAGGTAACGTCAACGAAGTACGAAGCCGCTTCAAGTCGGATACATACACCCTGTCTGTACGTGCAGACCATCCCCTGAAAGACACCGCACTCTTCCAGGCTACTCTGACACAAGCATCCGGTAACGAAAGCCATTACACGCTGCGCAAGTTACAGGAAGTTTCCAACTCCGATCTCCTGTCGGAAGTGGGACAGCAGGCCGAAATCCTCTCCTTCTCCGAATGCCTGCCTTCCATGAACGAAATCTTCATCGTACGGTAGAAGGTAAAAAATAACTTAAACCATCAGCAAACATGAACAAGACATTTATCATCATACAGCGCGAGTTCATGAACCGCGCCAGCAAAAAGTCATTCATCCTACTGACCATCCTCATGCCCTTCATCTTTGCAGCTACCGTGCTGCTTCCGGTCATGCTGGCCATGGTGAAAAGCGACGAAGCCAAGGAAGTGGTAGTCGTTGATCAGACAGGAAAATATCTTTCCCAGTTCCAGGACAATGAATCCTATCATTTTGTACCGGGCAGTGAAATGAAAGAAGAATACCGCACCGACACATCCGGCGTCAGTGCCGTTGTGATGATTACCGACGATCTGATCAAAGATCCGTCAGCAGCCGTCATCTATTCACGCAAGGAAATCCCCAACAGTCTGTTCGCGCATCGTAAACGAAGCTTTGAATACCCAGATCCGCCACGACAAACTGATCCACTACAACATTCCGCAATTGCAGGACATTATGAAGGATTTCGACCAGACCTATTCCATCCGTACCGTCAAATGGAGTGAGGACGGAAGCGTACAGGAATCCAACTCCGGCCTGGCAACCGCATCGGGCATGGTTCTGACCATCCTGATCTACATCTTTGTACTCAGCTACGGAGGAATGGTCATGCAGAGTGTCATGGAAGAAAAGACCAACCGCATCGTAGAGCTGATGGTTTCATCCGTCAAGCCCTTCCAGCTGATGATCGGTAAGATTATCGGTATCGGTCTGGTGGGAATTGTCCAGCTTTGTATCTGGGGAATCATGCTGACGGCCATACTGGCTGTTGCCGGAAGTATGCTCGGCATAGCCGCCCTTCAGTCGCCCGACACCGCACAGATGATGGCCATGGAAGCTCCCACAAGCGATGCCGCTTCACTGGTAGCTGCCCTTCACAACCTGAATCTGGCAAAGATGGGAACGCTCTTTGTACTCAACTTTGTGGGAGGCTATCTGATCTATGCCTCCATCTTTGCTGCCATCGGTGCCTCCATCAATGAGCAGGAAGACTCACAGCAGTTCATCATGCCCATCACGCTGCTGATGATATTTGCACTCTATGCTGCCATTGCCAGCGGTGACAATCCCGACGGCCCCCTGGCACAATGGTGCTCCATGATTCCCTTCACCTCGCCCATCGTCATGATGGTACGCGTCCCCTTCGATGCACCGATGTGGAAATCCTTCTTTCACTCGGCATCCTTTACGGTACAGCACTCGGCATGATCTGGATTGCCGGAAAAATCTACCGCATCGGCATCCTGATGTACGGCAAGAAACCGTCACTGAAAGAAATGATGAAATGGATCACCTATAAGTGAACGGTTATACGAAAAGCTCCTGAAGAACAGGAAGAGACTTCAATTCGGGAAAATCCGGCAGATGAAGCCGGTAATATTCATTGATGATCTCCAGACAACGGTTACGTTCTCTCCGGCTCATGGCAAACAAATGCATGGTTTCATAATTCATACGCATCAGCAGACTGATATGAGAAGCCTCCTGCGGACCGACATACATGCCATGCCGGGGAGACTCCGCTACGAAACAAGCATTCAGCAGGTCAAAGCAGTCCCCTTCGGCATATCCTTCCACATTGGGATGCAGTCCGAGGAAACGGGACAGACGCATCAGAAAGACCAGATGGAAATTGGCAAAGTTCGTATCACAGGCATCCAGCCAAAGAACAGAATGAACCAGATAAGCAAAAAGCGGAGCATTTTCGGCCTCTTCCTTCAGGCACGATACAGAAACTCTGCCAGGAAAAGGGCAATCGCCGACTTATAAGGATCATAAGGCAACGACTGAAAGGGCTGCCAGGATTTCGCTTCCCGTATGGGGTGAAGTCCGGAACGCGGACGGATATCCGCTTCGAACTCAACAAGCGACAGAGGTTGAAACAACAACCCGTTGACAGCCGACTTCCGCGAACGCGATGCCGGGATGAGGAAAGACATCCGTCCTCCCTGCTCCGTATAAATATGGACAATATTCGACTTGTCACTATATTTCACGGTATGCAAAACGATTCCTTTTGACTTGCGCAACATACTGCCTGCAAAGATAACCGAATAAAAAGGCATTCCGGATGCATTTAAGCAGAAAAATGCGAAAAAAAACAGCAAATGTTTTGGTAGAATGAAAAATCTTCCTACCTTTGCATCCGCAAACGAGAGATACAGTCCTCGAAAGCCAATCAGGAAAATCGCCTGAAATCAAGGAAGGCCCGTTCGTCTATCGGTTAGGACGCAAGATTTTCATTCTTGAAAGGGGGGTTCGATTCCCCCACGGGCTACATAATAAACAAAATCACGAACAATATTAAAGATTAGTCGAGATGGCAAATCACA